>VFQN01005902.1_pt1 | contig 14536 bp, 20 predicted proteins | sample 3512371 | NCBI WGS metagenome assembly VFQN01 (sample SAMN10412370, study PRJNA504923) | tailings metagenome | isolation source: Replicate 2 from Balatoc abandoned mine | place: Philippines: Itogon, Benguet | collected 2017-08-28
TTATTGTCTTTTAATTTTTTGTTTATCACAATAGGAGAATTCTCCCTATCAAAGATCGACGAGTGATGGGATTGGGATAAATGATGAAATATTGCAATCGAATGGAATACCTGTACCAGTTCTTATGGATTTATCTGCTTTTGAATTCGAGTTTTTCTCAGATGACGAAGATGTAAGTGAATTTCTGTTCTCGTTTTACTTTGACTCATTTACTCCATTTCCAACTCTAGAACTGCGTCGTTGTTGATCCAACAATGTTTCCTATAATAGTAAGTCAGTATGAAGGGGAAGGAAAGAAGGTTGTGGAGGAATCAATGATTAAAGTCAGTCGACCGGGAACTCCTACCTCACCAGATACAACCTCCTTACAAGCCTCAAAACAAACTGTTCAACCAGCCTCCACAATTCTTCCTGAAGCAAAGTCTATGATAGAAACTGATTCATCGACGCAAACTCTTTCTAATCCTTTGAGTGATCAATCAACAAACACTGCAAATATCACCTATGAAGATTCTGCAGTACAGACAGAACCTATCTCATTCTTAACTCAAGAGATAGAAAACATACATCTTCAGAACGAAGAAGATAAGATTCAAAAGATCGAGGGAGCTCTTGATCTCCCTCCTGCTCTAACAGTTCCTTCGATAAAGGCAGAAGTTGAGAAGAAGGAAGACTCGCAACCACCCTCCCCTGTAAGACCAAAAACATTGAATGAGGGAACCAGCGGTCATCAATATCACTATGTCATGGACCCAGCTAATATGAAGATATCTTTTATGGAGTTTGTAGTAGGCGATGTTGCTCTGTTCGTTCCTGTTGATGAGAAGAAAGAAAGATGGATGGCTTTTCATTCCAATCGACCTCATCGATACCTCGCTCAGGTAATGATAATAAATACATTCAAAATTTGATAAATAATCAGGGTTTGGTGGATTTTATCTGTATTGTAGGAGTCATTGGATAGTTTTTTATCGAAGGATCGCAATCGAGTGAAGCCTAAGACGCCAACTACCGCTGCCTTGACCTCCTCTAATCTTCTTAATAATCAAGGAAAGGAAAGAAGTAGAATCTTAGGACGAATTGTCCTGATTGATACCCATGTGACATCAGGGGAGTTCAATCCATATCAACTACCTCTAGGAACAGTTTTCTATATTTGTTATGTAGAACCATTACTTGTTCCAAAAAAGAAATCATCCCATCATTAGATATGAAAATAATGAGAACAATATCATCTCTTGTATATATCTAATTCATTTATATGTTTCTTTTATATAATTTTACGTAAGAATTGTGTCTCTTTACATTCTTTCCACGAACACTTAATATTCCAAAACTTTACGTTACCCTGATTTCTTGAAACAGCAGAGGAACAACAATAACAATGACAACTTCTTTTCTATCAGATAAGTTTGAATGGATTAATCATCCTTTACATTGGAAGAATGATGAACACTCTGATTTAAAAGAAGTGATTGGAGAAAAAGAGGGGAGTGGTGGAGGCATTGATATTAGTGAAAATGAGTTGAAGATACGTCCTGCAGCATATAAAGATTTTTGGTCAAAGACCTATTACTCCCCAACTTTAATTAAGAATGATGCATGTGGATATTTATATCCTATCAATTCCACAGAGGAGGCAACCATTAAGGTTGATTTCACATTAACTCCGATTCTTCAATTTGATCAAGCTGGCATACTTATCCATATTGATGATCAACATTGGGTAAAGATTGGAATTGAATATTGTGATGGAGTACCACGCTTATCTGTTGTTGTTACTAACGGTTACAGTGATTGGTCGACTCAACCATGGCCTAGTACTTCGGCAAGATTGAAGATTCATAAGGTCAATCAAGGAAGTAGTATCGTTGTCGAAGCTGCACCCATCGACACCGAACACTATCAATTTGTAAGAATAGCTCATGTTTCAAGCAATGTCTCCGGAGAGGATGGTGTGTTGCCTGTATGGAAGGTTGGACCCTTTGCTGCTTGTCCGACAAAGCAGAAGGGGTGTGAGGCAATATTCAGAAATTTCTCAATTAGTTCTCGTGAACCATCAGTGCATCATCAAGATGTAGCAGCACATGATAATTAAAGTAGAGATAGTCCATGATAATTTAGGTAGTTTGCTTTAATAAATTAAATCATATTTACAAAGATTCTTTGCAAATCTTCTTTTATTTCCCTGCTCCTTCTCCTCCAATTAATCTCTCTTCGATTTCATCACAACCTGTCTTAAACATATCTAAATACATTGCATGAAACATATCTAATTGTTTTTCAGGATCTTCTTCAATTTCTTCTTCTGTTGGAATATTCTCTGGTAGTGTCACTGTTACTTCAGGTGGTGTTAGTTCATGCTCCACGATATGATTTTGAATCCAATCAACAATACCATCAATTTCCATCCAGATTGCAACATCATCTACCAAAAAAAAAAAATAAAAAGAGAACGAAAGAGGTCGAGTTAAGGAGGAGTTAATGGTATAATAGTGTGGGTTGACTTACTTTTAAAGAAGGTAAAAGCTTCTTCAACACTCCCAGATTTATTCAGATTATGTTGAATCATATCATCTAATAGATCTTCACCATTCTCTTCAAGTATGACATCAAAGATATCATAATATGCAATTAACCAGACAATATATGGGTTGGTTTCATTTGCTAGTTTTAATGCTTCATCACGAAGTTTCTCAGATGATCCTGTCTCTTTCAAGTGGCAAGAGAGATATTCAATTAATGCACGAGAAAACATAAGGAAGGTTGATCGATCATCAGCATATTTCTCAAGAATTAATCGAGCATTCACTGCATCAGCATTGTCTAAGTGACAGCGAACAATTTGTTCTTTCGCTCTCTAAAGAAGAGAATTGAGTTAGATTGAGGAGCGGTTCATAGAATAATTTCACTTACTAGATGATCTTCTTTATCATGATCTAATATTTCTTCGAAGAGAACAATCGCATCTTTTGATTTGTTCATAAGGTTGTGAAGGGCTGTGGCATATTCAAACACAGCTGTGAGGTAATCTTGACCTTCAGTCGCCTCCCACAGCCTTCCCTTCAGCTCAACGAACAAGTCTGGTTTTGGCGGCTCTTCCTCAACTTTGGGGGCGTAGTGCTCGGCGGCTGGTCTGGCAGCTCCTTTTAACTGATATAAATCATCTTTCTTATCATCTTTCTTTTCTGAAGAGGTTGGCACTTCACCCTGAGCTATCGCCTTCTTTTTTTGTACGTTTGTCACTAAACGTTTGATTTCGATCTTATTCCTTAGAAATATCCTTCTTTCATCGCTTTCTCGGGCTGGATTACTTAATGCATGTCCTTTACTATGCTTCGTTGTTTTTGGTGCGGCATGCTGGTAACTAGATTTATCACTCCCACGTTGATTAGAAGACGAGTTTCTATGCTTGCCCATCTTCGGATTGTCGTTAAAATGATGATTGATTAGTTTGATTGGAGGAAATGAAAAAAAATGAAACAAAGACTTACCGACAATCTTACCGACAGATAATCGGCACAAAGACTTTCGACTTTCTGAAAACTCGAAATTTCTGATTTAAAAATCGCGTTTTTTGCAATCACTCATTCAATCATAACTTTCAACACAAAAGAAAGCCAAACAATCCAACAATGTACGCCTTGTTTGTTGGTTTATTCTCCTTGATCCCTCTATTGGCTCTGGCTGATTATACACCAGAAGCTTTAAGTGATGAGGTGAAAAATTTACCTGGTGCTGAAGGTTTAGATTTTTCTTTCCGTCAGTTTTCTGGATATTTAGATGTTACCTCAACTAAGCATCTTCACTATTGGTTCGTTGAATCCAGCGGAAACCCTGCCACAGATCCTGTTGCCTTCTGGACTAACGGTGGACCTGGATGCTCTGGTCTTCTCGGATTTTTGACCGAACAGGGACCTTTCCGTCCAAACAAGGATCTTACTCTTTCGTACAATCCTTATTCATGGAACACCATTGCTAACATGGTTTTCATTGAGGCCCCTTGTGGTGTCGGATTTTCCTACAGTTCTGACGGAACTGGTGATGACTACCACACTGATGATGCCCAAACCGCAGCTGATAACTATGTTTTAATCCAACAATTCTTCAACCGTTTCCCTCAATATCGTTCCAATGAGTTATATATTACCTCAGAATCTTACGGTGGTCACTACATGCCAACATTAGCCAAGTATATTGTTGATCGCAATACTACTGGTGAGGATGCTCCATTAAACTTTCGTGGTTTTGCTGTCGGAAATCCTCAAACCACTTTCTACTCCGCTATTCCAGCTTCTCTTGATACTTACTGGGGTCATCAAATTATCTCAAAGCCGTTATGGGATACTTTTGAGGCTACTTGCCGTGACGTCAGACGTCCTAACGTAAGCCCTAAATTCCTTCTTGAGATCTTTCTCCTTATTTACTTTATTTACAGTTAACTGAGTGCGAGGCTATCTTCCTCAAGATGTATCGTGCAATTGGAAACCTCAATCCTTATGCCTTAGATTATCCAGTCTGTACTGAGAGCTCGAACAGCAATGGTCTTGCCTTCCCAGATGCCAGTGCCTTCGGTCGTAAGTACGGAAGAGGCCAACGTGCTTGGTTAGTCAACTACATGATGGAATCCTTCAAGGACATGCATGGATTCTCTGATCATGGCGTTAAGGCCTTGAAGTCTGCTGTCAAGCTTGAGCCTGTTGATGGATATGAACCATGCGAGGAAGATTACATGACCACCTACCTCAATCAAGCCTCTGTTAAGGAAGCTCTTCACGTCAAGACTGACATCGACTGGAAGGACTGTTCTTACTCATTAAGGTAAATTGTCTATACATATCTCTAGAAGTGTAAGATGCTGATCCTATCTTTATAGATACTCTCAAACTGATGGTAAGAACTCAATGGTTCCAAACTATCAATACTTGATTGAAGGAAACTACGGATTAAACATCATTGTTTACTCTGGTGATGATGATGATGTGTGCGGTACCATCGGTGCTCAAAGCTGGATCTGGGACTTAGGATACTCTGTCTCTGGTAAGCTCTGGGAGCCATACACTGTCAACGGTCAAGTTGGCGGTTACAAGACCAAGTTCTCTAAGACCGGCTTTGGTTTCATCACTGTTCACGGTGCTGGTCACGAAGTCCCAACTTACAAGCCAGATGTTGCTTTATGGCTCTTCAAATCCTACTTGAACGGAGAATTAACAACTCATGAAGCATAAATCATGTCGATGTAGGTTATGGTACATTGTAGCAGTAAAGACTCAGTTGATCAATTATGTTTGTATTGAACAACAGCCTTCATTTTGTGTACTTGCTTTAAAATTTGCATACACATTAGGTTTTAGTTACTAGTAAACGATCTCATCATCCAGCTTTCTTCTTTTATGGGATCCTTTGTAAATGTAAGATAGAAAAAACAAACGACACAACGAAGAAAATGGGAGAAAGTAAGAATTAGCAACAAATTTGAACGAATTTTGTGACAGAAGAGTGGGACCGACTTTGTTTGTTGGTGATCGGGTAGTTCTTCGAATTAGATTTGGTATTGATGACGAAAGAACAATTTATTTTGTCATTCTTATCTTTTTTATTTACAAATATAAATTTCTTTTTCGGGGAATAACGACTGTATGAGTTCTATCACATGAAATGAAAAGCACCATCACACAGGACTTTTGTCAAAAGTTACTGTAAATCGAATCTCCGCCGATGAATTCTCTCCATACGCATATGCCAAATAATCACTGGAGTAAAATGAATGATACTGTAATCTCCCAGCATATTCAACAGGAGATAGCAAAGCCGGTGCGTCACATTGTAAAGGGAAAGAGCATGAGTAAAATCCTAAGGTATCGCATGGACATCCTAAGAATGAGGAATACACCCAAACTCTCACTTGAATATTCGGAATACATTCATTATACCAATCAGATTCAGACAAGCCCATTCTATGGAAATGGTTTAAAAAAGCAAGGCTTTCGCCTTTCCAGTATCTGGTGGAGGTAGATTCTTGGGCTTCATTCCAGTCAAATCCAACTTGTACATAACGATTCTCAGGTGTAGGCGAAACTAAGTGAACATTCGATATTCTAAACGGTGGTTTTCGTTTCGATGCTAACATGCGGCGAGCAGTCTCAAGGTGCGAAGGATCAGGTGAGGGGTATTTCTTACAACTTGATTTCTTTGAGTTCCTAATTCATCACTCTGTATCGCGATCGTCGCTGGAGCGACTATTACATTCTTCTCATTTTCAGTAGTATCCTTCCCTTTTCCATGAATTAAAAAGATTGAATTAGTATGATCATCTTGAATGGGTCGAGTTTCTGCTGATTCTATCTCCATATCTATCTCTTTAGCCACTACCGCTTCGGGAATAACTGTTCCGAAATTCGGCTGATTCGTCCCTAGCAACACCAACCCATCTCGAGCCATCTTTGAGCTAATAACTTCGTTATCACTCAAAACTTGGTTCTTGTAAGATACGATTAGTTCTTCTTCATGTCTTCCTGTCAGCCGTTGAAGCAGAACTTTTAGATCCTTGATCAAGGAGGTATGGGGAGTTTTGACGATCATTTCGTCTTGGTTCACAGATACCGTTACATTCATTATTCAGCTATCCCTCAAAGGTTTTTATTGGATAATAGTATCTTATATCACATCTCATACTCTTTTCATATCACATCTCATACTCTTTTCATTTCATCTGACTGCTGAAGATTCGAACATTCGTTCATTTATTTTGTTTTATTATACGATTCACGGTCTTTGTCTTTTTATTTCCCGTAATTTACGCTTTATCAAGATACTGTAAAAGGGTTAATTTACGGAAATTGAATATTCCGAATATCGATTTTGATAGAAATTAGATAATAAGAGTTCTTTTAGACTAATTTAATAGTTTTTAAGATTCCCAACTTTGTCTTCAACCTCCTTGTTCCATTGCTTTGCAATTGCTAATTCCACTTACTACCCAAGCTACCTCTCTTTCTCTCGATTCAAACAAGCTTAACGTGTTGAAGAATGTCTGATTTTGCTACTAAACGTGGACGTGAAGAAGAAGGAGATCACTCCGCGAAGAAACCTCGTTCAGTGACAACTTTAACGCCAGAGGATGAAAATTTATTAGTCAATACTATTCGAATTTTATCTGCCGATATGGTAGAGAAAGCGAATTCTGGACATCCAGGTGCTCCTATGGGTTGTGCTCCAATTGCTCATGCATTATTTGGCTCCATTATGAACTATGCCCCAAAGGATCATAAGTGGTTCAACCGTGATCGCTTCGTCCTTTCTAACGGCCATGCTTGCGCTCTATTGTATTCTATGCTCCATTTAACAGGCTATGACCTTAGCATTGATGATTTAAAACAGTTCCGTCAATTAGGATCACTTACTCCAGGACATCCTGAGAACTTCGTCACACCTGGTGTGGAAGTTTCGACCGGTCCTTTAGGTCAGGGTATCTCTAATGCTGTTGGTTTAGCAATCGCTGAGAAGCACCTTGCCGCTGTCTATAATCGCGATGGCTACAATCTGATTGATCATTACACCTATGTCTTATGCGGTGATGGTTGTTTACAAGAGGGAATTTCCTCCGAGGCTTCCTCCCTTGCTGGACACCTTGGTCTTGGTAAATTAATTGTCTGCTATGATGATAACCTCATCACTATTGATGGATCAACCTCTTTGTCATTTACTGAGGATGTTGGCAAGCGCTATGAGGCTTATAACTGGCATGTGCAAACAGTCAGCGATGGTAACGACATTGCCGCTATCAACCAGGCTATTGAAAACGCCAAGGCAGAGACTCATCGCCCATCTTTGATCAAGGTAAGATTCTTTTTTTTTTTTTTTTTAAATAGAAAGCGATGATTGATGTGCGTGGTGTGTTTTGTAGATTCGCACTGTTATTGGATTTGGGTCAACTAAGGCTGGTACTGGAGGTGTACACGGCAGTCCTTTGGGTGCTAAGGATCTTGCACAAGCTAAAGAGAAGTTTGGTTTCGATCCCACTCAAGTAAGAAGAGATTCAATCTTCTTTTTTGTCTCTTATTTTTCTTTCTCCTTTTTCAATAGTCTTTCGTTGTTCCCCAGAAGGCTTACGACTACTATCAGAGCAAGATCAACCACGGCAAAGAGCTTGTGGCTCAGTGGAATGAGTTATTGCAATCCTATGCTCAGCATTATCCTGACTTAGCTAAGGAATTACATCGTCGCATCGCTGGACAATTACCTGAGAATTTGAAGAATCTCTTACCGAAGTACTCACATACTGATACCAAGGCCGTCGCCACTCGCAGTCGCTCTGAGGAAGTCATCAACGCCCTTGCCGCTACTGTTCAAGAGTTAGTTGGTGGATCAGCTGATCTCACTCCTTCTAACTTGACCTTGTTGAAGTGCTCTGGTGATTTCCAGAAAGATACTCCTCAAGGCCGCTATCTCCGCTTTGGTGTGCGTGAGCATGCTATGGCAGCAGTATGCAATGGATTATTTGCACATGGTGGTATTCGTCCTTACGGCGCAACTTTCTTAAACTTCATCGGTTATGCAATGGGATCAGTACGTCTCTCTGCATTGAGTAAATTTGGTGTCATTTACGTCATGACTCACGATTCTATTGGTTTGGGAGAGGATGGACCAACCCATCAGCCAGTTGAAATGTTAGAGGCTTTGAGAACCACACCAAATCTTCTCACTCTTCGTCCTGCTGATGGAAATGAGACTTCAGGCTCTTACCTTGTCGCATTAGAGCACGCGCACACTCCTTCAGTTATCTCCTTGTCTCGTCAAGGAGTTCCTACATTAGAGGGATCTTCAATTGAGAAGGTTGCTTTAGGTGCCTATGTGCTGAAGGAATGGAAGCATCACATTGAAAACCTTCCTTATCCTACTTTAACCCTCATCTCAACAGGAACTGAAGTGTCATTAGCAGTGAAGACAGCTCAAGCCTTATACGATGAGATTGTTCAACACGATGCCTCGCAAGCAGTTTGGATCCGTGTTGTGTCTGCTCCTTGCTTGGAATTATTCGATCAACAGAGCAGCGAGTATCAGAAAGAAGTGTTAATACCAGGATCGCCAGTGATGTCTATCGAGGCTAGCGGTGTTGCTGGTGTGTGGAGACAGTATGCCCATGCTGTCTTTGGTATTCCTAATCAATTTGGTATGTCAGCCCCTGCTGATCAAATCTATAAAGCATTTGGATTTGATGTGCCTAACTTAGTGAAGAGTGCAAAGGATGTCATTCACTTCTATACCAAGCATAATCAACAGCATGCTACTGCAGTAACTCCTGCATCAACAATTCCTTTTGCTCCTTCGTTATTTGATGTTCCAAAGTTTAATAATCATGCTAAGATTCATCATTAGAGTAATATGACACAAGTACCTCGAAGGAATAATATAATATGATAGTGGATTAATAGAGATTTTATAATCATAGATGTTCCCCATTAGCTCTCAGTTTCCTTTTTATTTTAGTAAATAATGTAAAGCTAATAAGAATACTGTGATGAGAAAGCAATCCGAATATATTATGAATATTGCGCGAAACGATTTTCGTCATAAAATATAATGGAAAGTTAGAATCATTGCAAATTCAGTCATTCATTCGATGTGTAAGAATGAGAGGAGGTTATTCTCTCCAAAATTAGTTAGAATTTCAGCTGTATACTCGTTAGCAGTGAGAGTCGCTCTGAGCATGATTTTATTCTCACATCTTGATGATCAACTAAGCATTACCTTGAGTTTTCGTACTCAATGCTTTGAGGATCTTAAAAACGACTGGCAGATTGTGAGGTCAAATTGATCGATCTCATGTCAGGTCTGCAAATGTATCTTCGATTATTATTAATAACAAGGATCCCATAGATTTCACATTATTTAGTTTTATTAGCTTGGATATAAAGTGATACAAGCCATATCCGTCATACTACAGAGATAAACTCATCAAAATAGTTAAAATGCGTTCAGACGTTCATTCTATCGTCACTTAAGGTAGAGGTATCTTCTTTAGTTGTTACGACAGACAGATTTCTCTTGTTCTTGAAGTAAGCGTTTGCAGCTGGCTGGTTTAGGTCCTATAATCAGATAGAGTGATGCAAGTCATCGTAAGCTCAGGGAATCACTTACCAGTATAAGCAGTGCAAATAGCATTGGTCAATAAATTGGTATTCTCAAGTAAAGTACCATCTACCAATACCCATGGAACATAATCATGCTTTGGGGTGGTGTTAGCTCCTTCATTCTGCACTGCATCGTATTCCTTGTCATAGCAGGTGGAAATATCAGACCAGGTCAATGAGGTTGACTGTGCGAGAGTAGCAGAAAAGCATGACTCGGCTTGCTTTGGGTCACCCTCGTTTATTTCCATGCATTGAAGGAATGGCCAAGCTTGGTAGTGGGTGTCACCAGAACTAATGGAGGAGATGTTACCAGAGAGCTTGTACTCAGTGCACATCTCATAAGCATCAGAAATGCACTCATCCGTGCCATGTTGGCAAGTGAAAGTACCATCAGCATTTTTCTTGGTGTTTCCCTGGAAGAAAAGGAAGTCAAGACGTTACAGAGCGGAAAAGGTTGCTTACATATGGAACCATCTTTAAATCAGTGATCGCCGCAATATCAGACTTTGCCAAAGTATTAGTTAAAGTACCAGTAATAAAGGCTTGACATCCTATTTATCCAATTTTAAAAATGAAGAGAAAGGAAGAGGTTGTTTATTTACCAGGACATAAGGCTTCATAGTACAGTTCAACGCGAACTTTTGGATATTCCGCATAGGTCCCCACCAACAGAGCGAAGGCAATGACAAAAGTTAAGAACAACATTGTTCAAATCAGACAGCGAAAACAACCCAACAAAGCTTGATGCTAATGAGAAGAAGAGAGATGATACAGATTCTCAGAATTTTCCCGAGATTCGCTCCCTGAAAAGCATAAATAGCACAGTTTTCTTCTCTTCTGTCTTCCTTGTCTCTTTATACTTTCTTTATCGTTAGCCTTCAAAATAATTTGTAGGAAACAAAGCAAAGAAAAGAAGAAAGAAAGGAAATAATATGCAAAAATCAATATTAAAAACCTTTGGTTTAACGATGGTTTTTCAGGGCAAAATCAAACATACTTATATCATACACGAAAAAGATACAAAAAATCAAGGACAGTAGTTACATGGTTGAAATGAATGAAAACTACGAAAGAAATAAAGGTAGAAACTTCGATGGTGATGAAAACTTAGAAAAATAAAATTTTATTTGGAGAAAAACACATCCCACGGAACATCGATTGACAAAGAAAAATAACACATTTGAAAATAAAGCAAGATGGAAATTATGTCTCGCTCATAAAAAAGTTCTTTGACAACAATCTTTTTACCATTGTGGTATTGGACGAAATATTTCAGGATTATATCCATGATATGGTTCCCATCCTTGAGTATCATCACTTTCTTGATAAATTAATTTTGAAATAATAAATTTTTGTCGTTTTAATTGAATAGTAATTGCTTCTTGATGATGTGGTACGAAATATTTCTTAACAATAATCTATAAAAGAATATATGTATAACCAGGAAAAATTTTCAGTTTTTGATATTGACTTACTTGTAAGATCCAATTTACCCACTGAAAGAGGATGAAAGCCCATAACTGAATATTGAAATCGTATCTTTTCAAGATTTTCATAGAGAAGATTATTAAAGCTCCATTGGTTACCACAGACATCGTCGAAATAATCTCCATAATTGCTTGCCTATTAGAGGGTGAGTTAGAATAAAATAACCGAGAGATCAATGGGAAAGAACACTCACCAAGCTCCAATATTTTCAGCGGATCTTGGATGAGGACGTTGGTAACAATGAAATAATAATTGACTTTCATAACGAATTTGAAAAATATTCGTAAGAAGAGTAAAGAAGGAAGTTAATGGTAATGCTGAGACAAATAATGAGTTATAACCATATTGAACTATAACATCAGCAAAATTTTGTAATTCATATTTTTGTATTTCTAAACGATTTTTTATAAAGTCTCTTTCGATTGACGTGATATAATTAAGATTACTTCCATCAGTATTAGTCATCGAAATCGGCGAATCGATAGAAGTTGATGATGAACTATTCGATGAGTAGGAAGTATGCTTTGCTGCTGCTTCTGCGGCTGCCTTTGCCGCAGCTGCCGCAGCTACCCCTCCAAAGAAAGTCGTTGGAGGTAGAGGAGGGAGTAAAGTTGTCTCTGAATTGAAATTCGCTGACATGAAACGATTTCGATCATTACACATTCGTCGAACATAATCCTTCAACCGTCTCTCATAGATGTACGTAGGGAAGAGAATATTAGCAAATACATGTTGAAGAATAAATCGAACAACAATAATTGTGCCTAAATTCCATGCCAGTGCTGGCATACATCCCACATCCTCAGGGCAATCACCAATATATTCTGCTATAAACGCTAAATAAAATAATGATGCATAGGAATTCATGGATTGAAGAATAAATAACTTCTGTATCATAGTATTTTCAAACTATTTCAAAGGAAAACAAAAGGAATTAGAATGCATAATTGATAGCAATGCTTTGGTGTGGCTTACCTCTGTTTGAGTTCGATGATTTTCCCATTCAGTTAATTCGAAAGAGAAAGAGAAATAAACTTTATTCAGACAATGAATAATAATTGCATTAATAATCGAGGCACACAGCTGCGCAACACTCCCTCCACTACTAGGAACCATTGTATATCGCAATACATATATGCCCAATACTGTACCGACTACAATAAACATCAAAGAAAAAATAACTAACATCGAAGACATGATTCTTCTAGATCTTAGTCGATTCGAGAAATAATTCTGTTTTGTTCCATCAATAGTTGATTCTCTCTCTTCACCAGAGAACTCTATCAACAGAGAATAGAATAGATGAAGCTTAATCAATATTTAACACGCCCAGAACTGTCTTACCAGGCCGAAACTGTTCAGTCTCATTGTATCCGATCATTCCCCACTGAAGAGCATAAAACTTTTCTTTCTTCTTCCAATTTTCACTCATAAAACTTGCCCAAAGAGGAAGTAATATGGAATAAATAGGAATAAACGGTGCTAAAGATAAAAAATCATCAGATCTGAGGAATACAGAAAAGAGTAACATTACCTGAATAATCATTATAAATAAAAACACTAATTTGTAGAGGGATTGCAATAACTACAGGAATAAACAACGAAATTGTATAATGATCAAGAAATGCGTAATAAAATGCTAATTGTTCACCAAAATATTCTTTAATATCATAGATTGGTTGAGGATGGAAAGGATATCTTGCCCATTGTGTTTGGAATAATGTTTTAGCAGGATTATGTAATACATAACATCCTAATAAACGATTTTTCTTTAATAATTTTTGTATTTTCAAATTTTCCATGGTAAAGAATACATAATTTTGTTTAATAATTCGAGGTCTTGATTGTAACATAAAATTTGAAATTTTAATTCGTAATAAATCTCTGAAGGGATGATTTCTTAGGATTGCACTATTACTATGATTTCTACTGTAATTTGCTGGTGTATTATAAGTACTAATACTATTTGAGCTATATCCAACATGATAAACATTGCTATTGTCATTAATGCTTTCATCATCATCACTATTGACCTCAGCGTCTGTGGCGGACTTATTCGTATAAAAAGGAATAGATGGGTAATTCTCAAACACGGGAGCATGAATTTTCGAATAATATCGACTTATATTATCTGTTGAAATAAAATCATCCTGATGTCGATATCGTTCATCTCCTTTCCAATATAAAAACTCTCGATTTTTCTTATATCTAGCATAAATACAATCATAAGGTGATAAATTTGAGATTTCTGGATCATTTTTCAAGACAACTCGTTTAATATTATGTTCAGGGTCTCCTTCTGCTAACAACTCTTTCGCTTTTGTTGGATCAATTGGCATCTTTAACTCCATTCTTTCCGCAAATTCTCGTAGCTTATGTAAAGGTGTTCGTAGAAGGACATATATCAGACATTCTTGTTTACTTTTGTCGCTGAGATTCAGTTCATTTTTTGGTTCTTTTCTGATTTTCGAATAAAAGGACGAAGACGGTGAGGAAGAATCAGGAGTAAGACCATGCTCGTTACTAGTATTCTGGATTGGATACTCCGACGAACAAATGATCGTTTCCCCGCTATCAAGACTGTTATCTTCTTCCTCTATATTTGAACTCCAAAAGAAATCGAGACACCGAACTCTTCTCTTGCCTTCTACTTTAAAGATATAGGTTTCATAGCCGAGCGCTTGAATGTTCTCCATAACCATTTTCCCGTAGTCTGTAAAGTCTTGAGAGCTGTTACTTGGAAAGACCAAGCAGTGATCATAATCAGCACAATCTTTGAGCAATACTTCCGCAAAGCCTGCCATTTGTTAGATGTCTAGTCCTTTCTTTGTTGAGTTGACAATGATTGCGTCCCACTTTCTGCAACGGATCTTTTTTGTTTTGAAGACTCAATAGATCCGGTGAGAATGTTCTTT
>VFQN01005903.1_pt1 | contig 14533 bp, 16 predicted proteins | sample 3512371 | NCBI WGS metagenome assembly VFQN01 (sample SAMN10412370, study PRJNA504923) | tailings metagenome | isolation source: Replicate 2 from Balatoc abandoned mine | place: Philippines: Itogon, Benguet | collected 2017-08-28
GCTGGGTGCAAACAAGCACACACGCACCTCTGGCAGCTGGGTGCTTGTGCACGGTAGCCTCCTAGATGCGGGCCCGTACATCTGTGGGTGTGATTCTACGCAAGCACGACCACGACCGGCATACTCATCACGAAATGAGCAGGCTACCTAAGCAACTAGCCCACTGGTGGCCTTGCGGGCAATGAGTGCAACACGTACGGCGCTCGCTTGCTCGGCGAGGCCAGGCAAGCAGCCGAGGCAAGCGGCGAGACCATGCGCAAGCAGAGGGCAACGCGGCTGGCGGCCGCCACAGACCGGGGGTCACTGACACGGAGCGCACGAGCAGTACGGCGTGCCCGGGCGGTGTTGCCTGCTGTTCACTGACAGGCACTAGGAGGCCCGATCGCCTCCGCGGCAGGCCTCATCCACAGCCTACCCATACCCATACCCAATTCCCTCCCTGTGTGTTCCCCTCTTCCCAACAGGGTGGCCGGCGGCGACAGCTCCGTGCAGCAGCCCACGTGGTCCCCCGACTCGTCGTACCTGTACTACATCGACGACCGTACGGGCTGGTGGAACCTGTTCCGCGTCAGTACGGACGCCCTGGAGGCTGCCGAGGCGGGCGTGGTGGGCGGAGGGGCCACAGGAGCAGGGGAGGGGCCCGCAGGGGCACCAACTGCCGGCACCGGCGGCGGCGGCGGCGTAGCCAGCACCGGGACTGGCACTGCTGCAGGCACAGGCGGCGGCACTACTGGCGGCAGCAGCAGGGGCGTGGTGGCGGACGCTGCGGAGGCGCTGTGCCCCCGGGAGGCGGACTTCGGGTTCCCCATGTGGACCCTAGGGCTGTGCAGCTACAAGGTGTGCGGGCGTGGGATTGGTGGGTGGGTGGGTGGGTGGGTGGGTGGGTGGATGCGTGGTGGTCAGGGGGTGTGTGGGGCGTAGCAGGTGGCATACTGCAGGACATACAAGCCCACACCCAGCCACAAACCACACGTTCTCCACCTGCCTGTCCCTGGTTACTAACACACCTTTATAATACCTGTTCAACCCCCTACTCCGTACAGCGTCACCATCAATGCACCCCCCTTGTCCCCCCCACCCCCACCCCACCCTTCCAGGTGCTACCCGACGGCCACGTGCTGGCGCTGCTGTGCGAGCCCAGCCGCCCGGGGGTCAGCCTGGCGCTGGTGGGGCCGCTGACGCCGCCACGGGGGGCCCGGCCCAGCAGCGGCACCGGGACCGGGACCGCCCGTGGGACTGGGCCCGGCAAGCAGCACGGCGCCTTCAAGCTCCTCAACACAGGTGGGTCACCTGGTTCAGGAGCTGCTGGAGTCGTCACGAGCATGACCCCGAGCGCGTGTCCTCGGCTGGGGCTCACAGTGCTGCACAAGCTGAGTAAGACCCGCTGGGTACGACCGCACTGTTCACGCATGCACAAGACAAGCTGTCCCCACCGCAGGGTGACCCCTGCCGGCCTTCTAGACGTTGCCATGGCAGAAAACACGGCTGAAACCCATAGCTTATGTGTGCCAGTACACGTACACAGCACAGCGCAGGCCAACACGGCGCTGACCGAGCAGTTCCTGGCCTGACCGCACCCGCAGGCCTGACCCACTTCGGCTCCCCCGCCGCCATCGCGCTGTACCAAGAAGGCGGCGGCAAGGCGGGCGGCAAGGGCGGCGGCGCCAAGGGCGGGCGGCTGACGGTTGCGGTGGTTGGCGCGTCGCCGTCCGCCGCCTCCGCCGTCATGACGCTGAGTGCGCGGTCGGCGACGGCGCTGGGGCGGTGCAGGCCGCGGGACTGGGAGCGGGTGCGCAGCGCAGCCAGCGCGCAGGTCAGTGGGGTGGGTTTGGCGTAGGGGGAGGAGTGGGGCGGGGGCCTGCGCTGCGGCGTCAAGGCCCATCAACATCCCACAGATGCACGGCTCCCCAAAGGCCGTGCACCATGTCGCCCATGAGCCATTCGAGAGCAGGGTGGCCCGCGCCCTCGCGGCGGCTTGCCCGCTCCTCGGGCGAGGGCCAATGCTTTGCGCTTGCGCCCTCCTGCTCCCCTGGGACTCACCCACAGCGATCCCGCTGTATCTCCCTGTCCCACAACCCCTCCGTAATTGTCCCCTGATCTGACCACTTTCCCTCCGCTTTCCATAACGCCAACCGCATCCCCGCCCCCCTGCCTGTGCCGCTTCCCCAGATCCCCTCCGGCTACCTGTCCGCCCCCCAGCTCCTGTCCTACCCCACCTCCCTGGACGGCCAGCCCGCCACCGCACACATGGTGTACTACCCGCCAGCAAACAGGTGAGGAAACCTAACGGGATGGTATGCGCACGGGTTGATTTGGAATGGTGAAAAGGGGGATGGTGTAGGAGGTCGTGAAGGCCCGGCGGGTGGGAGGGATGCTTCCAGGTGAAGGTGGCAGCACTGCAACAGTCTGCGTAGGATACCCCCACGCTGGACAGAAGAAAGTTTGTGCTATTCCTGCCGCGCTCCCCCCCCCCTTCCCTTACACCCCTCCACTCAGCTCCAACCCATGCCGGCCCTGCTGTTTGACCCCCTGCCTCCCTCCCAGGGACTTCACGCTGCCCCCCGGCCACCTGCCCCCTCTGCTGGTCAACTCGCACGGGGGGCCCACCAGCGCCGCGGCTGTGGCGCTCAACCCCACCATCCAGTACTGGACGAGCAGGGGTGGGCTGGGGCAGGCGGGCGGGGCGAGATATAAGTGGAGAGGTTGAGGCGGTACTAATGGGTGGAGGAAGATGCGTGACTTGATGGCGGCCAACGGCACTGCTAGTGCCAGAGTCGTGCAGTAAGGACGGTCTCTGAGGCTTGCGCTGACAACTGCCCGTCGAGTGGTGTTAACTGCTGGCAAGCACGGCCCGCTGCCACCTGCTACGCTGGATCCTGGCATGGCTCATGCCCTCCCACAGCTTAGACCGTCTTGCTAGTGCTTGTCTTACCCCCCCTCTTCCCCCACACCCTTTGTGCCCCCCCCCTCCCGCAGGCTTCGCTGTGGCTGACGTGGACTACGGCGGCAGCACGGGGTACGGCAGGGAGTACCGCGACAGGCTCAAGGGGCGCTGGGGGCTGGTGGGTAGGGGGGAGGGCGGGGGGGGGGGGCGGGGGCGCTGTACCTGTGTGACAGCCGCGCAAGTGTGTACGGCGACATGCCGCAGACATGCCGCAAGAGCACCCCCGTGTCGCACCGCCAGCTTGAGCGTGAGCCACGGCCCGTTGCTGTCGGTCACCACCGCCCCTGCATGACCATCCCATGGCCGCTACCCTTTTGCACCGCCAACCGAGTGGCTGGCCGTACGCCCACATGTGCACAGCCCAGCGCTCACACGCATCAGCAGCCCACTGCAACCCCCCACATGCACACTAACCCTTGACCCACTCACCCCTTTCACCGGTCAGGTTGACGTGGAGGACTGCTGCCGCGCCGCCGAGTGGCTGGCGGGGGCGGGGCGGGTGGACCCCAAGCGCCTGTGTATTAGCGGCGGCAGCGCGGGGGGCTACACCACACTGGCGTGCCTGGCGTTCAGGTGGATGCGGGGGAGGGGTCCTGCACAGGGAAGCGGTATGGCGCGAGCGATCGAGGAGGGGGGGCACGGCGCCACGGGGGGGCACGACGCCGTCGGGGCTGGGGCAGGCAGGTGTGTGGCTGCATGCCGCTCCGCGCACAGCCTGCTGCTACTGACTGCTTCCCCTGCTCCCTCTGATTCATCATCACACACCCTGGCACCCGCCAACCCTGGCCCCCATAGGCGCACCTTCACCGCCGGCGCCTCGCTGTACGGCGTGGCCGACCTGCGGCTGCTGGCCGAGCACACGCACAAGTTCGAGAGCAGGTGGGGACCGGGCCTGTGTCAGGCGCCTGGGCTGCGCCGTGGGCCTGTGCGTGTTTGTGCAGCCCAGCCACTGAGGGTGCAACACCGTGCCCTGCGCAAACCTCTTCCCCGCGCACAACGCCCCAGCCGACTGGGACTAGGGAACGTAAAAGGTGGAAGGGCCGCAGCTGTGCCGCACCGCACCGCTGTCTCACGCTTGAGTGGCACGCCTCGTGGTCGACACCCACCCCCGACTCCTTATACTTCCACCTGCGGGTCCCCCTCACCCCCCTTCCAGGTACCTGGACCTGCTGGTGGCCCCCCTGGCCTCCCAGCCGGAGGTGTACCAGCAGCGCTCCCCCCTGGCGCACGCACAGGACATGGCGGCGCCAGTCATATTCTTCCAGGTGCGGCCGCCAGGAGCCACACCGTATGGCACAGTAGCAAACCAGAAGCATTTGTTGTGGACGGATAGGGGCAGGGTGCAAGACAGGGTTTCCGGTGCAGGTGGGATGGACTGCAAGGGTATGAGGAGGTCGTCTGGCGGGGGCGCTCCTGCGCACGCACCTTTGCCCGCGTCACAGCGACGGGCGTCCGCCGAGCAGCACCAGCGGGCTGCTGCGCGTCGCGTGTGGGCCGGCATGCCACCCGGTGGTCCCACGCGCCCTGCTCCTGGCTGTCCCCCTACCTGCCTCAACACACCGCTTCCCCTCGCACGCCCTGCAAGCCCTTATCAACCACCGGTACACGGCTTTAACTGTCACCGCTCTGCCACCATCCCCGTAAATACCGTATGATCCCCAACCCTAAACACGCCCGCCCGCCCCCCACCCCACCCCCCAGGGCGACCAGGACCGGGTGGTGCCCCCCGAGCAGGCCGTGGCCATGCACGAGGCGGTCAAGGTGGGGCGGGGGGTGGGTGGGTGGGAGGAGCATCGAGGAAAATACGGCGTTGGTTGCTCTTATTCATGGTTGTTGGCCCGCTCCTAGGCCCAGAGGCCCTTTTGCCTCGTGTTTCACGCCCCTCTCCCCGTGCCCCAGGCTGCCGGCCTACCCACCGCCCTGGTCATGTTCGAGGGGGAGCAGCACGGGTTCCGCCAGGTGGGATGGTACCGTGTGTCCCGTACCGTGATGCGTGTATGACTGGGAGGAGCGGTGGGGGTCCGGGCGGTCGCAACGGATGTCCGCGTGCCTCACCTGCCTGCCGGGGGGTCCTGATGCCCAGCCTGGCTCCCCTGTCCCCTTGCAGCCATCATCACCTCGCACGGATACCCCTTTTTGCAGCCCTCTTAACCACTTCCCTTGTCTGTACCCCACGCTGCCAACCCCGCCCCTTCCTGCCCCCAGGCGTCCAGCATCCGCCGCGCGCTGGACGGCGAGCTGTTCTTCTACGGGGCGGTGCTGCGCTTCCCTGCAGCCATGCCGCCCGACCTGCCGCCCATCGTCATAGACAACATGCCGCAGGAGGGGGCGGCGGGGGCGGCGGCGGCGGGGGAGGCCAAGGCAGGGGCGGCGGCGGCGGCGGCGGCGGCGGCGCCAGGTGCAAGCACGGTGAAGGTGTAGCTGGGGCGTGGCGGTACGACAGCTGCGGTCGGACATGACGGCGAAGGTTTGGAGGGAAGGGGGAGGGGAGGCAGAGGAAGGGAGGGGCTGGGCAGGTGCTAAGCAAGCCTGATCATGGGGGTGTGTGTGCTCGGGACGAGTAAGGCCCGTGCGTGGGGCCGCACCGCCTGCGGAAGAAGGAGCCTAGAATGGCAAGAGGGGCCAGCGGCAGTTGCTCTTGAAGTATTCACGTGTTTGCGGTTGTCCTGTTGTACGTTGTGCTGCTGGTGCACTGGTACTGACGCTCAGGGAGAGGAAGTCACGTACCAGCACACAGCTGGAGTTGTGGGTTCGTAGGCTGGCTGGTTGCTGGGTTGACAGCACGTGCACTGAGCTGCGAGGTGGTGGGCATACTGGTCGCCGGGTGGGCAACAGGCAGTTAATACAGGTTGCAGCCGGACGTGTCGGGGCGTGGGCACATGCCGTGTTTAATTTCAAGACGGTACGGTAGTTGGCTGGTTGGAACCTTTCCTGGTGTTTTGAGCATCTCTGCACACCGTTATCCGTTGGGAGGTTTTGTGTGGCGGCTTCACGGGCTTGCATGGTGCCAGTGGAGCATGGATGGTGCCTTGCTTGCACGGCTGGTGGCCGATGGAGCACTCGCAGCACCATAGCCAGTTGACAGTTGTGTTGATCTCTTCTTTGGCGCACTGGTGTTTCGCGGCTCTCTCACAGGCCCCAGGCACCTTCAGGTCCTGGTGGTACAGGCCTGTAACATTGATGCATCCATCCGGCTAAGGACCAGGTGACCAGCAACCCACGGACCCACACACAGGGAGACCCTTAGTTCTGCCGCCCATTGCTACTCTAGGCTTGGCCCCGGGGCCTATGCGGCTGCGCTGACACCATCAGGCGCCAGCTCTGGCAGCAAACCTGGCAGCAAACCACGAGCTGCATCCACTTGTCAAGCCACTGGCGGACCCGGCCGGTAACGCCGTCACTTGTCAGGCTTATGCGCAACCTGCATTGCTGTTCTGTTCCTTAGCGGCTGGGTGGTGCCAGGCAGCTTGGCTGGTTTCTCAGATAGTTGGGTTGGGTGCGGGTGGGGACTTGTTGACTGCCTGACACGCGGACGCGCGGCGCGTGCTGCGATGTCGAAAGCGCAGCATAGGGGATCAACGCTCGGCACTTTGCTCAACTTCACAGGATGCCACAATAATATAGTTTTACTTCTGCGCACTCCGAATTTTACGGTTGTTGCCTTGCCTGAAGCACCAGGACTCTGTGAACGCCAGCCCGTTGCCTTGAGCACACGACATGAGTGAACCATTTGACTATGAAAACGAGGAGGAGGAGGAAGATGATCAGGAGGACGAGCAGGTGCTTCGCTCTCTCCGCCGAGCTGTTGTCGCCGATGTTCAGGCTTCTTGGCTTTCGACACTGTTTCGCGCGACCTGCCTGCGTAGAAGCGAGACATACTGCGCGAGAGGACTATCTTCATGATAGATGCGCAAGCGGACATGTTCAAGGAGATTGAGGTACGCAGCTTCTGCCCTGGTTCAAGGGGGGTCCCGCACAGGTGCAGCACGTACCCCTTGAACCCCCGCCACTTGCCCCAGAGGCACTCCTACCGCGGAGTGGAAGGAAGTGCAAGGTGCCAGCACGAACGGCTGCATGTAATGCCGTGCACGGAGCGCGCAGGACATGATAGGAGGGACGGCACGTCCTGAGGTGCTGGGGCTCCTTGCCTCGACCGAGACGCCGCCTTTGATATCAATCATCGGTCATATCCATCAAAAGGACCAGCCCACCGCCTCTCCTGACCTCCCCTCACCCCAATCCTCCACACACACCTCACGCACGCAGCTGGGCGGCAGCACCTACACCTGCTTCGACCTGGCCGTGCGGTGCGTGGGGGAGCTGCTTCGCGCCAAGGTCATCCAGGAGCCAAACGACCACGTGGGGCTCATCTTCTACAACACGGTGAGCTTGGGGCGTAACGGCACCGTACGGTACGACACAGCACATCACGGTCCGGCACGCTACGTGGGATTCATGTCTACAACACGGCAAGCCGTGGCGCGACACAGGTGCACACCCCACTGACTGTGTGGATGGGGTGCCATAACACGGTAAGCCACGGCGCGCTTTGCAACAGCGCAAGGCGTGCCCCGCCCAGCCATGCACCATGGCAGCCGTCGTTCAGGTTGCAGATGCAGCTACCTGGCCCTGTTTGCACCCAACCTCACACGCGCTGATCCTCCGTGCTCCTCCAAGCCTACCCCACGTGGCCACCACGTGTTGCCGCACCGCACGACAGCGCGAGGGGCATTTACTGCAGAAGTTTTGCGGCGTGGCCGCCATTGTCCGGTATGCAGGCTCACCCGGCCCATACCGCCTGCAGCCAACCTAGCCACCAGGGCACACCTCCGACCCCCCTGCCCTTTCTTCTCCCCCTCCCCCGGCCTCGCTTTGCCCAACCCCCTTTTTCCCCCTTTCCCGCCCTCCCCCCCCAGCGCGAGCGCCAGGGCGGCGGCGAGGGCGGCTCCTTCGACCACGTGTTCGAGCTGCTGCCGCTGGAGGGGCCCAGCGCGGAGGCCATACGCCGCGTGAGGGACCTCACGGGTGGGTAGCAGCTCGGTTTCTGGGGAAAGGAAACGCCATGGCGGGTGCGCGGACGGCAGGTGAGCCCGATGGCTGTTTCCCTCTGCCGTCCCCCGCCCCTCTTGCAGAGGAGTCCTTCGAGTCCGAGGTGGGCTCGCTGGCCTCCCCCTCCCCGGACGCCGTCAACCACGCGCTGTGGCTGGCGCGACACGTGCTGGGCAAGCGCACGGAGGGGTGAGGGCGGGTGTGAGGGGGTAGGAGGTACTTGGGGTGGCGCTTGGGGGCCAGGAGGAGGGGAGGGGGCCGTGGGGCTGGGCAGCAGGCGAGTCAGGGGTGGCGGCGGCTTATGTTGATGCCTGCAGCATCGTCCTTATGGTACCCTGGATCTCCGGACGTAACTCCTAGAGGTCTGTGCCTGCAGTTGTGTAGGCGAGGGGCGCTGTGGGGGCGACAGTAGTGTCGGCGGGAAGTGTCCGCTGCTGAATGTGTAGTGGCAGCCGCGACTGCCCCCTCCTCGCCCTCGCGCACCCTCCGCAGGCGGCGGCCTCCGTCGGCGATGCCATTCCACTAGCCACAAGCATCTACGCCTGCCCCATCCCCCTCTCCCATAACTCTCATTTCACCCTCATCGCCCCGCAGCTACATGAACCAGATCGTGCTGTTCACCAACGACCCGCAGCCGTGCGGCGAGGGGCCGGGCGCCAAGGAGCGCATGTGGGTGTGGGCACGGGTGGGGGGGGGGAGGGGGAAGATTTAGGAAGAGGGGTACAGAAAGAAGGGGGCGGGGGATGCAAAGAAGCGAGGGCGTTATGCAACGGCTGGGCTCGTCATGCTTGGCTCACCTTGCACCCCAGCCCTGAGCCAGACGCACGCACACCTGTCGTCGGGGCCTGGCGTCTGCAGGCAGCGCGCCGTGCCCGGTGCTCGGCAACGACCACCAACCGCTCCGCCCCATCCCCTCTGCCGCACTTGCTTGTTTCCAAATTACCCCATCCCTCCCTCCCTCCCTCCCTCCCTCCCCCACTCCCGCCCCTCACCCCCTCACACAGCTCCAGCACCATGCACCGGGTCTCAGCCCTTGCGGGCCTTGGCGTGGCGCTGCGGCTGTTCCCCCTGGCAGCCGCCGTGCGGCCGTTCGAGTGGGGGGCGTTCTGGCGGCCGGTGCTGAGGCAGCTGCGGGAGGGGGCGCCGCTGGGGGCGGGCGGGGCGGAGGGGCCGGGGGCGGAGGGGGCGGATGGGGAGGAGGCGGCCACCCCGGAGGAGGAGGTGCTGATGGAGCTGGTGGGTGGCTGTGGGGTGGGGTGGGGTATCTGAGCGGTGGGCGACTGGGGTTGGGTGGGCGGCAGGTGGGGGATGGGCGTACTGTGTAGGGCTGTCAGGAAGGGGGCATGTGGCGGGAGGTGCGCTGGCTAACGTAGTTGGGGGAGCGCTAGTGGCTTAGGGACCATCCGGGTACCACGTGGTCCTTGCATGCCGAGTGCGATTGAGGCTGTGGACGCGTTGGGCGTGTGCCTCCCGCCGTCAAGATGCGGGGAGTGGGTAGGGAGCGGGTGTGGGCGCGGCAGCGCTACAGCGGCGTTGCACCCGCACCTGCCGCCCTGGCACCGCCGATACTTTCCGTCCCTACCGGTCGGCACCCTTTCCAAGCGTGACGTAGGGCCTCGCGCTCACCGTTCGCACAGATGACACGCATCTGCTTTGTAACAGAGAAGGACACCTGCTGGCGCACGTGGCTCACGGCTGGCCCGTAAGCACCATGCAGCAGCTGTATCAGCACGCGCCACGACCCCCACCCGCCACCAGCACTTCCCCGTCTTGCCCCTTAACCCACATACCGCCCCCCAGGCCTGCCCCCCCGATTCCCGGCGCCGCGACCCGGCCTCCGTGCTCACCCAGCTGTTCGACACCTTCAAGCGCCGCCTCAGCCGCAAGCGCACACTGTGGAAGGGCGCGTGGGCCATCAGCGACAAGCTGCGCATACCCATCAAGGTGCGGGGCGCAAGGAATTGCAACACGCTCTGAGGACCGCGTGCGCGTGTCAGCGTGTGTGTGTGGGTGGCTTTGGGGCCCATGGCTTGTGTCAAGGACAGGCTGGGCCTCCCTGCCCCCCACCGTGCGGTCGTAATCCTAATGCTAGGGGTGAAAGGAGCAGCTCCAAAAGCTGGCCAAAGCATCCAGACCCCTAATACACACGCCCCTTACCACACATGCTTCCCCAGGCCTACCTGCTGATGGCTGAGGACAGCGCCAAGAAGCGCTCCAAGGCACCGTGACCCTAATACACACGTTCCTTAATACACATGCCCCACCCGACCCCCAGGCCTATCTGCTGGTGGCTGAGAACAGCGCCAAGAAGCGCTCCAAGGCGCACAAGGTCAACGCGGTGACCAACGAGCCGGTGCAGGTGGGCACGGGGCGCGCGCGGGTATGGTCGTACACTTCATATGTGTCTAGCGCACAGGCCAGCTGCCGGCGCAAGGTGTACGTCATCGCGGTGACCTACGAGCCGGTGCAGGTGGGCATACCGGTCATCCGTGTGTGTGTAAAAGGTTTGTAGTGGCTGAGATATCCAGCGCACAGTTAGTGAAGTTTTGCCCTAGGATAGCGACAAACGAGCCGGTGCAGGTGGTCCGGGGGGGCGTGTGTGAGGTCATAACGTGTGTCAGCACACACACCAGGTGCGAGCGGTGCCTCAGGACAGGGACCAAGGCGAGCCGGTGCAGGTGGTCTTGGTACATGCATGTGCGGGATGGCTCATGACCCAGGGTACCTGCCTCAGTGTGTGCCATCAATTGCCATGCCTCTCCGCTTGCGGGGCGCACGCCCTCATCCCCTTTGACTCTGCTGCTCTTGATGCCGACGCGACGCCCCCGCCCCCCAAGGCCCGCACGCAGCCCTAACCCCACCCGCGCTTCCACCGCGACATGAAAGACCCCACATCACAAAGGATACAAACCGTTGCCACCTGCCTTTCTTCCGTCCCTTCGCCCCAGGCTGTGCACGTGTTGGTGGACATGGCCTTCCAGGGCCCCCTGGCCTCGGCCCACAGTGCATTAGCATGTGCTTCTGTCGGACACCTGACCCCTCCGTTTCGCCCATTAGTACACTAAGCAACGTCTTCCCTCCCCAGGCCGAGCACGTGCTGGTGGACGTGGCCCGGGCCGTTACCGGCACCGGCCCACGGTATGTCTTGACCATATACCCCCCCCCCCCCCAGGCCGAGCACGTGCTGGTGGACATGGCCCGGGGCGACATCGTGGCGCCCGCCGACCTGCCGCCGCCCCGCAAGCAGTTCTCGGGGGTAACCACCGTGCCCAAGGACCGCGTGCCCAAGGTAGGGTAGTGGCAGGGGGCAGGGTGCTAAGGCATCCTGGAGAGGGAAGGGAGAGGGGGTTGGGGGGAGGGGAGGGACGGGAGGGGGGTTGGCGTAGAGCGTGGGGAAAGGAGAGGGGAAGCATTGGTGGGGACTGGGGAGATGCAGATGTGTGTGCAGCCACCGTGTGCCCCAGGGATGCAGACGGGGCCGGGGGCCGGGGGGTAACCGCAGAGCGGCAAAGGGCGTCGTCGCACAGGCAGTCGCTCGCCGCCGCCATCACGCCGGGGTGCACACGTTATGGCCTAGGGGACGATGAGCAGGGCAGCATCTGGGGCTGGACCCAGGCCGGCCGCGTTGACGCAGGCGGCAGCTGAGTAAAGCAGTACCGGTAATGGCACGCCTGCCTCGCAGCTTGTAACGCGGGCAAGCTGCCACCTGGATATGGAACCCCCATGGTAATTGGGAGCCTATCACCAACGGCAGTCACCAGTACTGTGTCCTTGCGCTTCCCGTGACGCCCCCAGGTGGTTGTGGACCCGGAGGAGCTGGCGGCAGCTGAGCGCCTGCCGCCGCCCCCAGGCACCTCCGCAACCGCAGGTACGCGTGCGGCGGGCATCCCTAACAGCCCGACCTCTGTGCTGACCCTCCTCAAGGCGGGGCTCTGTGGGGCCGGGTGCCGCCGGTCGCCGACCAACGGCCCATCCCAACGCCACCTGCTGCCTCGCAGCACCACGCCACTGCTCCAGGACACTGTCGCGCGTTGCCAGTACACAGACGTCTCGTCCCCAGACTTACGGTACTTGACCTTAGTTCTCACCATGCCTACTAGCACTCCATCGTACTCCCTTGCAACCCCGCGCACGCCCGCAGGCGGCGTGTCCCTGGTGCTGCTGGGCTTCAAGCCGCTGTCGCCCTGCCTGCGGGACCACCACCAGCTGGCGCACCCCACCTTCCTGCGCCCCGACGAGCGCAGGGGGGAGGGCGCCACCGCCGCCTTCGTGGCGCTGTGGAGGGCCATGCTGGCCACAGGCCGCTTCGCGCTGTGCAGGTGGGCGGGGCGGGTGGGGCAAGGCCGACTGCCGGCGATAGGCAGCGAAGCACCGTGTGCCAGGGGCCGTGTGCCCGACAGGACCTAACTGACATGTCGTTGCCGCGCGTGAGGTGTGCGGTGTGTGGCAATGGGGGCAGCGGCTTATGTGCTCGCCACATGTGGGTCGCGATACATGCGTGCTGGGTGAGGGCTGAGGGCGCGGGTGCGGCAGGGACGGCGGCAGGCTGGGGGCAGGAACGCAGCAGGACGGGGATGGAGTGCTGTGGGGGGTTCAAGGTACGGCGCCGGGCGCCAGGGCGACACGTATGGTGCCCTGGCACCAACCCCCTGCCTACCGCAAACGGTGCACTGCCCCCCTCCCCTCCCCAGGTTCCAGCGCGGCTCCCGCGAGCCCCGCCTGGCGGCAGTGGTTGCCGCGGAGGAGGTGCTGGACGAGTGGGGTGCGCAGGTGGAGCCGCCGGGGCTGCACCTGCTGCCGCTGCCGTACGCGGAGGACCTGCGGGCGCCGGAGGCGGGTGGGCAGAGGGGGGGGCGGGGCATTGAGGGGCGGGGTAGAAGACAAGGGGCCTGTGGACCCCAGCCCCTGAACACGGCTGGGCGAGGGGGGGGGCGGGTGCACAGCAACGTGGAAATAATTGTAATGGGGATGAATGAATCCAGGGCGCCACCGATCGCCATGGGCAGCACGCGTGGCGGAGCAGGCACGTGTTGGGCGCCAGGGCACACGCTACGCCCCTGCGGGCCCCGTGCAGGTCGACCTCAGTGCCACCTGAACCTCCGCCCCTGTGCCGTTGTGCCCCCGCCCCCATGCGCCGCCGTGCCTCCCCGCAGCCGCACTGGGCGGCGCCCCCGCGCCCCGCGCAGAGCCGGAGCAGGTGGGGCGGGTGGGGCGGGTGGGGCGGGACAAGGCGGGGAGCGCCTGGATGCTGGGGCCGGGGTTAAAGGGGAGACGTCCCCCGCCTCCGTCGCCTCCGACTGTGTATACACATATGCTGGTACCTCGGCCGCACGGTCCTCAGCACCAGGCACCTGCATTCGACCCCCCCGTGTCCCCCTTCCGCCCCCCCCCCTTCCCGCCAGGTTGCCGTGGCCGCCTCGCTGCTGTCGGCGCTAGACCTGGAGGGGGGGGCCGAGGGGCAGGCGTTCGACGTCAGCCACATCCGCAACCCCATCGTGCAGCGACACTACACGGCGCTGGAGGTGGGGGGGGGGCGGGGGGCCTGCCGCTGATCTCCCACCGGACTCCCCATCCGTACACAGGCACATACCTGGCCGGCCTATCTTCCTCACAAACCTGCTGCCCCTCCCATCCTGCCTCCGCCCCCAGGCCATCGCGCTGCATGAGCCCATCCCCCCTTGGGACCCTGAGGCGGACGACCCCCTGCGCCCCCAGCCGCACCTGCACGGCAGCCAGGCGGCCAGGGCGGCGGCACAGGTCAGACGGGGCAGGGGCGGTCGGGGTAGTGGGGGTAGCCGCGGAGGGGTGTAGGGGCGCGCGCAGACCCTGTAGATTGTCGCGAAATAACGATTACATGGGAAAGGGGGTTGGGGGAGGAGGGAAGGGCCTGCAGGTAGGCGGAGCGGCTGCACGGCGAGGGGTGGATGGCAGGGAGGTTGCCGGGGGGCGGGGCAGGGACCGTTAGGCTCGCTGTGACCCGCCCTTGTGCGCTCCTGCCCGCTGCCCGCTGCAGGCGTTTGCCGAGGCGTTCCCCGCGCGCGGCACCAAGCGCCGGGAGGGGGCCGGTGGGGCGGCGGGGGGTGGGGCGGGCACGTCGCGCGCCAGCAAGGCGCAGAAGGCGGAGGCGGTGTCGGAGGCGTACGACGGTGGGTCAAGGGGGGCCGGGAGGGCATCCCGACGGGAGGCTGACGAGGGGTGTTCAAAAAGCGGGATGAGGGGAGGGGTGGTCGGGGTGGTAGTACCGTACCGAGGACACATTCGTTCGCGAGGGCTTGGGCAATCGGGATTTTGCATGCATTGCCCATGCAGCCCCCGCCCCCCCCCCTTTGCGGCTTTGCCGTTAACCCCCCCCCCCCCCGCCCAGGCCCGTGACTTCCCCGCTTGTACACTAAACCCCCCCCACGCCCGTATCCGGTCCTCCCTTAGTGACCTCTTTCACGCTGTCTTCCTGTTCGTCGGCTCGCAATACTTCCGCGTTGTCATTTCCCCACCTAACCCGAACAACCCCGACAGCACCCACTCCTACTACGCCGACTGGGG
>VFQN01005904.1_pt1 | contig 14532 bp, 26 predicted proteins | sample 3512371 | NCBI WGS metagenome assembly VFQN01 (sample SAMN10412370, study PRJNA504923) | tailings metagenome | isolation source: Replicate 2 from Balatoc abandoned mine | place: Philippines: Itogon, Benguet | collected 2017-08-28
ACAAGCCGCCCTCACCCACCTGCCCGGCAGGTCTCCCCTGGCCCCCTGCCCCCACAAGCCGCCCTCACCCACCTGCCCGGCAGGTCTCCCCTGGCCCCCTGCCCCCACCACCCGCCCTCACCCACCTGCCCGGCAGGTCTCCCCTGGCCACCGCCACCACCACGCGCTCCAGGGCCCGGGCGGTGACCGCCAGCAGGTGCAGCGCCACCCACGCGGCCATCATGTGGAACACGGAGGACATGTTGCTGCAGGGCGGCGAGGGGGGCAACCGCAGGGCAGAAGGTCGTGGAGGCGCAGGGCGTGGAGTCAAGGTGCAGGTTGGGTACGTAACCAGCCGCTTAGAGTGTATTACGGTGCCTGGGACTTTGGTTGTATGGGGAGCGGTCGGTGTAGAAGGGACGTTCGGGCTGGGCGGGGAGGTGGTGAGAGTATGGGCAGCCCGGCGGGGTGAACAGGGCCGTCTGCCTGGTAATCCGGTGGATCCGTGCTTCACCACGCTGCCCGCCACTCCCCCGAGGGCCCCCAAGGCCCAGTGGCTCACGCGTATACGAGGGGGGAGTCAGGCTCCCTGTTGGGAGTGCCCCGGGCCCGCTCCGCGAGAGCGTCCAGCTTGGAGGTCACCGACTTGAGCACGGCCCGACAGTCCTCAACAGCCGAAACAGAAGTGGAGGACAGTAGCGTTATGTACAGTGTAGCCCTTTGTACTTCTTGGCGAGTGTTTGGCCGCAGCGCTGCTCGGCATGGCACTCCGAGGCGCTCGCCGCAAACCGCGTCCCCCAGCGCATCTATCTCCTGGTGGATCTTGGTGAAGGTTTCACGCAAAGGCTTGTCTTGCGGGGTGTACGCATTAACGCCAGCCGCGCAGTATTGTTTGCTAGCAGCCCGCCAGTCATTGAGGACGCGCCGAGGCGACGGAAATGCCTCCATCTCGGTAAACCGGTATCTACATGTGCTGTAAACTACGTCTAGCGCTAATGGCAACAGAAGCTGGGTAAGCGGGGCAGTGGCGGGTTGGTGCGGTCCGTGCAGGTTCCGTGCTCCCCTGGTTCCATGTGCCGTGCCGTGCAGGGGAGGTGCCCACTGGGGGGTGCCTGCTTCCTGATGGGTGATGGCCTGTGCCCTCTGCCCTAATGCACGGTGCTACGGTGGTGCTATGCTTGTCAGCGCTGACTGCCCCAGCCGGCATTCGCCCACGCACCGTGTACCCGTCTCCACACCATCTGGGTACCGTAGTATTGACAGTGTTGTTATCGGCCAGGACCGGCCCAAACTCCATTTCTGGTTGGTCCTCCGACCACCCAACCGGGTTCCACCCCCCAGGCGCCCCTGCTTGTCCTTGTGGGTGCTTGTGCAGTTGGCACATGACAGTGCCTGGAGCACCACGGCGCACTGCCGGCACACGGCAGGGAGTGTCGTGGTGTGGCACGGCACCCCTGTGCGTGTGGCATCAGCTGCTGCAAGCTGCCCCCGGCAGCGAGGCAGCTATGGCAGCAGCAGGCATTGGGCCCATGTGTGGGCCTGGTTTCGGCAGGGAAGCAAGCAACCAAGGTCGGAGCCGTGAAGAGTGCTGGGCTGCGTACAGCAGCAGGCTACCTGGCACTTCGGAAGGCTAGCCGAAGCAAGTCAACCCTAAAGTAGCCTCTTGACGGTGAAACCAGCTAGGACAAAGAGCCCGGCAGAACGGGGGCGGCGGCGAGGTGGGATCGGAGGGCGCATGACGGGTTAGGGCCAACGGAGGCGCTAGCATTGGAGCTCGAGCGGACGAGAAACTCGCACCCACACCTCGCACCCACACTTCCTGCTTACCTGGCTCCCACCCTCAAGGGAGCAAACCTGCGTTCGCTTTCGCACTGTATGCATGAGTTATGCCTATGCAGTTGTGAGATGGAACTAGGCAACGCTTAGCCGTTCAGTCAGCAGTATTTACGTAACCTTCCTATGTGTTTGACTCCAACAGAATATGGCTTCATGAAGCTTTCTGTACAGCCCCGCAACATGGCTGGGCGCAAGCGGCTTAGCCCCGCACGTAAGGGCCGCGCGCCAAGCGAGAGCAGCGCGCCCTGGTGATAAATCCAGATTACAGGCAGCTCTTCCTGGAAGACTATAACTTCCTCAGTTCTTTGCTTTGATGAATTCTGCGCGCGCGCCCAGCTGGAGGACGTGTCATAACGAGGACCTGAGCTCACCTCTGCACGGTGCTTCTCACATGTCTGCATATGAAGCTAGAATGTGCTTCCATCGATTATGCAAGGCATGGTCCCCATACATGCCTGTACGGCGCAGTCGGTAGGCGGGCTGGCGGGTGACTCTAGGGCCATGGAAGTTTGCTTGTTGAACCCTGAGCACACGCCGACCATTTTAAACAGTCTAATTGATATCCTACTATACATGAAGCCCCTGAAGCTGCACTCGCCGCGTTCATGAGAGCAAGAAGGGAGATGGCGGGTGTGCTTCTCTTGCTGGCCGCCGCGTGAGTTCCCTGCGCGACTTGCTATAATTGTTGAATTTTGCGCAATAAGTTTGCATTTATGTCTAAGGGCGGGGAAGCTCCCTGAGTGTGGCCACCAGGCCTACCTTACTTGGGTTCAAAGCCCAGCCGAAAGACAGCGAGGCTCAGGGCACACCACCGCACGCAAAGAAACCTTCTCATCGAATTCAAAATAAGACGAGGAAAAGTTCGACTATGAAGTTCTGCAACCTGCGGTTCACACAGGCACCGGACAGCGCAAGGTCACACACGCACGTCGCCAACGTGGCAGGGGCGTGCGTTACCTCCCTTGAGCTTGTGTCTGCAAGGGCACCACGCATGCACGCTCGTGCCTGTATGCGCCTGACTGCACGCTTCGGCACGCCTACGCGACGCAATGCCGGGCGCTAGACCGGATTGGGCCATGCGTGGGCCCTCCTCCCACTGTCATCCTTGGAGGCCCTCGTTAGCGGTCTCCGGCCCTACCCGAGCGCCCGGACCTTGACGCCGGCCTCCCCCCCGCCGCCCCCGCCCCACAACCCACGGCCCATGACCCCTGGCCCTGCCCCCTGTACCTGCCCCCTGGCCCTGCTCCCCGACCCCAACTCCTAAGTAATGCTCCCCACGGTCCCTAACCCTGCTCGCTGACCATGACCCTCCCACCTCTCCCCCCCCCCCCCGATGCCTCCAGGGCCGTCGCCGTGTCTCCAGCAACGGCTGCCACCACCACCACCGGGTACGGCCAGTGTGCCGCCGCCAACAGCCCCTACAAAGTGGAGCTCAGCCGGGTGATAGAGCGCAGGAGCGAGTATTGCTGGACCATCAGGGCCGCCGCGTGCACCCCGGGGCCAGCCAACGGCAACAGGTGCTGTGGCGATGTGCCCGACACCTTCGTGCTGCGCGGCCTAGGTGAGGTCCTGAGGTGGGGCCCATCGCATCTTCGCATGAAGCGTGAGGGAAGGCGTTGATGAGCCAGTAACACGCTGAAATTCCACGGGAAGAGCAACTGAGGCGGGGGCAGAGGACTAGAGGGCGGGGGTTTTGGTTGCAGCGCGGCCTAGGTGAGGCGGGAGCAGGGGCAAGGGTGGGAGGGTGGCCGGGCGAGAGGGGAATGGCTGCAGTGCAAGGGCCTACCTGGATCGCCAGGGTGCGTGGAGCAGGGGAGGTGCCCGACACCTTAACGCTGCGCGGCCTAGGTGGGGCCAGGCAGCAGAGTGCCAAGGGAGGGGCGCTCCTCTGAGGGCTGGGGCGTCGCAAGAACTGCGATGAAAGGCATTAACGAGCCAAATAAATTAACTCTTGCGCGCGATGAGCAAGTGATCGGGGTCCAGAGACACATGGGGCAAGGGCTGTGGTTGCAGCGCGGGCTAGGTGAGGCAGGGGCGGGGGCGGGGGCAGTCGGGGAGTGCTGCGGGTGCAAGGGCGCACCGCGCTGTGTGACCATGGTGCTTCAGGCAGGGTGTCGAGGGGAAGGAGGGGGAGATGCAGGGCCCTTCCTGCGTGCTCGGGGAGGCGTTGCGGCATCACGTTGAGCGCCTGTGGGTTTCATGGTGTGGTGGGTATTGGGAGGGGAAGGGGCTTGGAGGCAGCGTGCACATACGTGCATGGAGCAGACCGGGAGGGCGGGGCAGGTGCGGGGCAACTCCAAGCGGGACTGTGTAGGGTCAGCACGCTGTTGCACCGGTTACTGGATTCCGGGGATGGGCTGGGGCGCAAGGCTGCATGGAATGCCAGGGAAAGCTGTCGCACAAAGCACGGGGAATGCAGCTACCGGTAGTTGCTTCAGCTAGTTGCTTCAGCGCAGAGGTGTGCTGCAACCCTCGGTGGGCGCACCAAGGTGGATGGGCCAGGGGCAGATCAGCTCTAAGACCTGGGGGTGGCCTGGACCGTAGCGTGGCATGCTGGAAGGAACGCATACCTGGAGGAGTGTGCTAGCCAGTGCATGCGTGTCCACAGTGCGGGCGCCCTGCTGCTGGCGCCAGGTGGGGTACCGGTCTGGGGCGCTGCTTGTGGGGGATATACCGACACGCAGCTGGCAGGGGCGATACTGGTGTGAAGGGGGCAGGGATGGCCCTTATTTGGAGGCAGCGCGCGCAAGGCGTGCTGAGGTGCACCGTGCTGCAGACTGTAGACAACCTACAGGGCGGACCTCTTGGTACACGCTCGCCCGCTGAGCGTGCCAAGATGCCGCCCATATGCACCCATACCGTTACCCACCACCGCACAACGTGATGCTTGCCTTCCGCCCTGTTGATGAGGACATCACCCTCCTGTTGGCCCACATACGGCCAACACCTGCACACGGGTACACGCCAAGCCGGTGGACACCCCTTGCCTCACACCCCCTTCCCTGCCCACCTCCCTGCACGTCCCTTGCCTGCCGCCCCCTTTCCCTGCCCCCACCTCCCTGCAGACCCCGCATGCGTGGCGCCCGGCCGCACGACCGCCGCAACCGTCAAGCTCGGGGCCAAGAGCCTGGGGCCGGTCCAGATCCGGGCCTCCCCCGCTGACGAGTTCCGCGGGGAGACGGTGCTGCGCGTGGCCCTGCCGGCCAATGTGCGCCAAACGGCGTCCAGCGCCCGCGGCGTACGAATTTGCGTCACCCTCAGCGGCACGTGCGGCAAGCTGGGCGACCTGATCCGCGGGAGGAAGGCGCCGGAGGACGCGTGGCAGGCGGCTCTGTTGGACGGGGACACCAAGTGGTGAGGGAAAAAGGCGTCGCGCGGTTAGGGCGTGAGGGGGCAAAAAAGGAAGTGGCGGCTGGAGAGGGAATGGCTCGGTGCGGCGGTGCAGGGGGGTCGTGCATGGGGCTTTGTGTGTGTGCCATGTTGCGCCAAGCTTCTATGGCCATCAAGCATGTGGTCTGGTGGTGCTACGGCACTCGTCGGGCTGTACGGGCCCCTGGCTAACACTGGCACGTGGCCAGCACACGGGCACCAGCCGGCAACCACGTGTGTTAATACCGCACGCGCAACTGAAGATCACGGCAAGAGCCGTACAAAGGTTGGCGCGGTGCATACACTCGCGCACAGCACTACTACATCACCATCATGGCCGTGCACGTCCACCCCTTAGCGTCACCCAACCTCCAGCTATCCTCCGCCAACACCCATCCGTAACCCCTGCTCCCCTGGCCCCTCCACCACCCCTGCTGCTGCCCCACTACCCCGCAGCTGCTCCGAGTTCTCCGCCGGGCCCGCGGCCGCCTCCCGCCCGCCGCCCCCTCCGAAGCCGGCCCGCAACCGCTCGCCTCGGCCCCCGCCACGCCCGCAGCCTCGCAGGTTGCCGCCCTCCCCGCCGCCCTCGCCCCGACTTGGCGTGCCCCCATCCCCGCCGCCCGCCCCGCCCCCCAGACCTCCCATGCCCCCTTCTCCCCCAGGTGGGTCAGGTGCACGCACTCGTGCCTACACGGCGTGCCGGCTGCCTGTATGGTCTGATAGCTGTCAAGTCGGTCAGTACGGTCTGCACCACACGCCCGTAACCGCACACCTCCAGCATGCGCCCGTGCCATACACCTCATGGACGAGCTTCTCCTCACACTTCCGGCATGCCGTACAATCCACCTGTGCACAGCTTCTGACACAACACCGCGCCTCATGGCCCGATGGCCCTGACCCCCCCCTGCCTCTCCACCGGCTTTACGGAACGCTACGGCCCGTGTATCATGCAAGAGGCCCATCCCCTGCCCTGCTGCGGCAGAACGCCCACGAACCCGTACGCCGGACCCAAGACACCAACCGACCAGCTGCCTGTCTCAACCGTTGCACTGGACCCCTCCTCCCTTTCCACTTCCCCCTCTCCCACCATGCCACTCTCCCTCACGCGCCCCCAGGCGCCGCCCTCCCGCCCGTGACCATCACCTTTGACGAGCCCAACCTGGATATCGGCGGGCCCGGCAGCAACCAGGGCTTCACGCTGGACGGTTTTCGGTTGGAGCTGTGCGCCTTCGCGCCCGCCGCCTGCCCGCAGGGCGCCAGCCGGCTCCACCGCTCGGTGCAGGTGTCGGGCGGCGGCGGCAGGGGCGGCGTTGACGGCGGCGACACCACGCCACGCAGCGTGCCTCTCGCCAGCGTCATCACGCGCGAGGACAACCGCGCGTTTGACGTCACGCAATTTCGCATGGCCGTCGTGTGAGTGCCTGAAGGGTGTGGGACTGGGCAGGGGCACTGGCGATCACAGGCAGGGAGGCTGACAAGGTGTGAGGGTGGACGAGGGGTATGGGGGTGCGGTAGTGGCGTGTGGTTGGGGAATGGGAAGGCGCTTAAGTAGGGACATGCTGGCGGGAGGTATGGGTTGGTTAAGGTACGATATGTCTGCCAGGGGTGTTGGGTTTTGGGCCTTTGCCTGTGTACTCGGATGCTTTTACGAAACCAGGGCTGCTTAAAAGAGGCCGGAGTGCGGCGTGGGCTAACAGGGCTGCGTGCTTCTGACTGGGGCACTCGAACGAACGGGAAAGGGGACCTAAGGATCCCCACGCGGAGGCTGGCACCGCAAAGGTGGACTACTCCACATCACTTACCGAGACATCCACCCCGACAAAACGGTACTGCACGCACTGATGCTATGCCTGCCCGCTGCCCACTACAGCCGTGCCGATTCCCTCGTCCTGGAGTGCTGGGTGGGCGCGACGCGTGTGGCCACGGAGACCTTCTCCGTCACCGGGGTGGTGCGCCCCGCCACCATCCGCCGCTGCCTGGCGGTGCTGGTCTACACACGGCTGATGACCGGCGCAGTGTACCTGGACGAGATCCTCGTCGAAAACATCCGCCCGCTGTAGCAGCGTGGAGTCAACACGACTGCGCCAGGACCGGAGGACTGTGAACCGGACTCACGTTATGCACCTCGGGGGCACCTCCCCTGCCTGGTGTACCAGGGCGCGACTTGTATTTTCCAAAGGACGAGGGCCGGGCGAGCAAGGGCGCTGCCACCGTGTGGCGTGGCTTGACTGCGGGAGGGTAGGCTGTGGGCTTGCGGTTGTTCGGCATGAGCGGTTATTGCTTGCCACCTACGTACCGGTACCCTGCCCTGCGCTGCCCGGCCGAATGCTCTGAGCGAGGGAAGAGGCGCAAGGGAACAAGGAATTTGCGCATGTAGAAAGCCTCGCCAGGGCTGCACGTGTTGTGCCGTGCGCTGTACTACACCGTACACTCCAATGGAGGTATGGCACCTGGTTTCTGTGCGGTCGGCATGTAGCATGGCTTACACAACAGTGTACGTGCGTGTTGACTGCACCATCAGCTTTTTACTGAGGTGCACGTTTCCCACTTTCCGCGTAGTGATGCGCAGGGACCTGGTGAGGCTGGTGTGTGCGGTTCGGGACCACTGACAGCCTGCTGAAGCGGTGGGTGGCAGGTGTGGTCGGTAATTGTGTAGTAACGTAAACGTGTCGACGTGTGTGCGTTTGGGCGCGTTCAAGCGCAGAGTAAAATTGACACACATCTGCGCACAACTTGAATCCTGCGTTGCGACGGTCGTTATCAAGAGATTTGCAAGCTTGATGATGTGAAACTGTGCGAAAATGCAAGCAGGGGAAGATGCAAGCCTAGGCTGGCGTTTTGCGTTTGTGGGACACCCTTGTGCACAAGTTGGACGAGGTTGGGCGTGCCTTCTCCATTAGGTTGACCGAAAGAGCTGCAGCTATGTATGCTGCGGGACTGCGTACCTCAGGTGGGGTATACGCCCGCGGGCTCTTCACGATGCGGCGTGCGGTTGTGGTGTTGTATGGTCCGGCATGTTGGGCCCTGGAGCAGGGGAGTCTCCCCTGCCCTGGAAAGTAAAGGGCTCGGGAGGCTTGCCGTACGGGGCGTGAGTTGCACGTTTGTGATGACAAGTGTTCTGAGACTCTACTGTGCGTGCTGGTACAGCGTTACTGTGTCGGGTGCATCCACCAGCACAATATTTCCACGGCGTATTTCCACGGCTGGGGCCAGGGGGCTAGCAATATACCTCACCGTACTGCAGTGCAGTTAAGTGCCTGTGCGAGCATGGTAGCCGGTCCAGTCATGGTAGCACGAAGCGACAAAGGAGCTTCCGAGGCCCCATCTGTAAGTGTAAGCCGTGCCGGCAACGGTCTAGCCTGGTCTAACCTCACCAGTGGGTGGCTTAATGATGCTTCAGGTGACAGTTGTGCGACAGCCTTAAAGACGCCAATCTGTCGCTTGGTACGGGATGCCTCTTGCTGTAGCGGCACGTGTGGCAGTACGGCGGCTGATGTGGTTGTGGGCGGGCAAGCAAGACGGTGCTGACCTGGACTAACGGCTCAACTACTACACCTGGACGGACCAGGGCTTCACGGTTACGCCCCATCCACCAGGCGTGCTTGGCAGTCCATGCCCCGGACGCAGCTGGGCTACTGGGGTGTTGCGGTGTTCCCATGTGACACAGCCTGCGACGGCTACCAGGCTTGGGCAAGCCACAGGCCCTCAGACACGTTAGCCGAGGTTGAGTGCCCCGTGTGGCGCCACTATGGTCCCACTCCCCACACTCATGGGGGGCCCGCTGCGGCCCCCAGGCATGGCTCCATGAAGGCCTGTAGCCCTCTACCCGCTACGGCGCTACCGGACGCTGTCAACCCAGGCAAGTGTGCCGCCCAGTCCCAGTGGTAACCAGAAGGGGCCTGCATGCACAATCATACCGGGCAAGGGCCAGCATGCACGTGCGCCCAGCACATCAGGTCGCAGCTGGTCGCAGCTCAGCGTGTCCAAGCCCAGGGAAATCCCCCGAATCTGGGCAAACCTAGCATGGCAGCTGTTAGCCCAGGTTCGCCTGCCATGCAGTCCAAATGACGTCCCTCTGAAGCGCAGATATCTAGTAGTCACGTGTTGGGGGCGCCTCAGCGGACTGCCCCCGCCCCCTGCTCCTGCAGCAGCAGCTCTGCTGTGGGCTGTTGCCCTGACCGGCTTACCCTCCCTGATGAGGTGCGTACACATACCCATCGCGAAGGATAAAGAAGACTGTGCTACGGAGCGTGCAAGGTATTTTACACCAATCGACACAGCTGCTGACTGAGGCAAGCAGGCAGGGCAGGGCAGAGCAGGGCGGAGGTCCAGGCGGAGGTCCTTGCCGTTGATACGGCAGAACACCTTTGCCCTCACCGTTTGACCACCGACAGCCACCATGGCCATGTCCTACGTATAATATAACCGAGTCCAATCCAATCAACAAGGCACCCGCTTCCCCTGCAACGTTCAAAGACCGAGCTTCTTTCACACAGCTTTCACAGCCCGGTAGTCTGTTGCGACCTGCTAGGCCCTGGACGATTTGACACAATTCATAACGGTTGAAAGTAACTACAAGCGCGAGTTCGGGATGGACGTTGGCCTCACCTTCGTCGCCGGAGGGCAGTCTTCTTGTATGGAGCAATAATTAAAGTAAGGATGGGCACGTTTGTCGGCAACAGCGCTCAACCATGAGAGTGGGTGAGCGTTTGCGTAGTCCGAGGTCAACGGTACCTACTCCGAGAGCCGCTGTTTGCATGTCCGTATATCATTAGTAATAAAGCTGAATAGGGACAGGAAAGCCGTTTACGGTGGAGTACACCTTGCGCTCCCTAGCACCCTGCCTACCATAACGGGGGGACAGCCGTGGGGAACAGCCCACTGGGACAGCCGGAGGGTCGCTGTGCCGCTGGGGGCCGCTGGTTGGGGCCTGTCATGCTGTGGTTACCTTGTGGACCGCACAAGTGAAGACGACCTTGTCCTTCCTGCACAGGCTGCCCAACCCGGTCCCCGAAGCGGACGCACCTTGACACCGGGAGCGCACCGCTGTGGTCCAATGGGCGGGACTGTTACGAGTAACCCATGGAGCAGGAGCAGCTTGAGCAGCGGTGGCAGCTGGAGCCTCGGCGTACCGGATGGCAAGCATGCGCCTGCATGGGTACGTGGGGTGGGGGTGGGCGGGTGAGGAGTAGGTGCCGGCTTGTGCAGGGTTGCTGGGGGTGCGGGTTGTGCAGCTGCGGGATGTGCTTGGGCCGGTCTTGCATCCGGGGTCTGGTTTACGCGACGAGCTTCCTGCTTCCTGTGTGCGTGCAGCAGCCCCCAGCCGTGACTGGGGTACAGTCCGTGGGTACGGTACACGTTGCCGTCCCTATCGAGGGTGCTGTAGCACATACTACCATGCAGGAATCGTACACTGTCCCCACTTGGCTATGCTGTGGGAAGGTGGGCCATCCCCTCGTGCTGTCAGCCACATCGTGCGGCAGTGCGCTTACTCCAGTGCTCCTTCCTGCTGCTGCCTTACACGCTCTCACACAAGCCTTTTCCCTCCCTCGTCCTTTCTATTGCCAGCGTGGCAACCCTGCCGTACAACACTTGGCGATGCGTACGGCACTGTGGGGATCCTACCAACCAGTCGTCATCGAGACGAGGACGTAGAAGGCTCTGCGCTGCTGTGGACGGCACGGGTACGTGAGGTGCTTGCCGGCACGTGGATGCGGGTGATAAGTTCCCTCTTGCCTGTAACGTTTTTAGCTACCTCACAGCTGTGGCCCAACGTGCGGTACATACTCATCGCCAATACGCATGCGCACGCAACATATCAATGCCTTGGTATGGCCTGGGCAGGACCACTTTGTCCCAACGACGCCCCGTCCGCACGCTTCGTGGCCATACGTTTGTAATGGCTCACGCGCCGCGTATATCAGCCACCCGCAGGTCCTTACCCAGAGCCCTTCAGTTCTTGTGTGTGACAAACGACAGTGCTGCACTCAGTACCACCTGTCCGTCCCCGTCCCTGGCCCCCTCCATCCACGTGCACATCGGTGCCCGCCGTCTTGCAACCTGCAACGCCCCGCCCGCACCCATGCATGCCGTGTTTGCTGTGCGCGTGACTGCAGGGACCTACCACGATACAGTGGCCTCGCGAGCGAGTCTGCGCTGACGCGCCGGCTTCAAGTTGGACGCCAACATGACATGTATCCCTGCTGGTGAGTAGCGGGTGGCGCGCGGTTGCACATCCTTGCACTCTAGGTTTACTCAAAGAGTAGCTAGACGAATATGCAAGCAAAAAGGTTATCGATCGCGCTCTGGCGCCTCTGGGTGGCTGCAGGCTATCCATGCCAGGCCAGGCACACGCAAGGGAGAGGAGTAGTTTTGAGCCTACTTGTTGTGTCATTGAGCGACTTATGTCGGTAATGAGGACGCAACACTCCTACGATAGCAAATAGGAATATCTCCTTTTTTTTGGGCCCCTCACTCATTACCGAGGCTGGCTATTCGCTCGCGCAGCAGCAACCAGGTACTCTTGACTACTCTGGCATAGTTATAAGGCTTTTCCTTTTATTGCTTTTCAGTACGCAAATGGCCTCGTCTTTGTTGCTCTTGCCTGCCCGACCTAGCCGCACGGCGGGCTCAGGTTGCGCCGGAGTTTATGCATGCGCACATGCATGCAAAATTTTGTTTTATGTGGTGCCATTGCCCAATTCGCCAGGAGACCGCGAAGAGTGGTAGCCTTGGTACTCGATCGAGTGAAGCTCTTGAAGTTCATGTAGGCTTCTGGGGTTGACGCCGTCCAATTGGCATTTGCTTATGCGTATTGTTATCAAAAGTTTCAGTTCGATCTCGTCTTACCTTCAGCCTTGGCCAGGTCGCCCGCCTAGTTTAGCAGTACATACGCAAAAGTGTTGCCACCTAAACCCTTCTTGCTTGTGATTAAACGCATACAAATCTGCCGGGTGCAGTGTTACCGCAAGTACCCCACTGATAGGACTTACATGGCGGGCAATCGATAGTGCACATGGACGTGGTAGGGTTCTGCCCTCGTCACGTCAGACGTGCCCCATTGCACACAGCATCTATTTTTCCCGATTTCCCTTTATTACTTTGGAGCTTTCTCTTCATCGTCACTCGTGTTTGGTTTTCCGCTGTTCATGTACGGCAGCAGGCCGTTGGCGTGCGACCTTGATTGCCATAAATAGCCCCAAAGGCCTGTGGTGAGCCATACGCCACCGCTGTATCCTACCCTAACCTCTGCTCAGGTTAAGTCGTGTCAGCGTCAGTGGAAGAGCCGCAAACATGTGGCCAAAAAGGGCGGCCTCGGGGGCTGCTTGTGCACTTCTGCTACTGGTCGCCATGTAAGTAGTAGATGGTGTTTCGCGACAAAACGGTTTGTGCCTGTGCCTCGCGCTTTGGGTGCATGGTCTACCTACGTACAAGGGGTCTGGTGTTCACACTACCTACCTTGGAACCACTCGATTATCTAGGCCTCATGCAAGTGGGCGCAACAAACCATCGTGTTGTTCCCGTATATCAATGCCACTCAGACTTGTCTTACTTCCAATGACCGCCCCGCTGGTAGGATGTTCGCGCTTTGCCGATGCCGTCGTCCGCCTGCCGCGCGCGCATGATACCGCTGGCCAACGCTGCCTCTCAGCTACTGTGTTGTCCCTTGGCATCGTTTCTGGTCCTCAGGGCTGCCATGGGGCCTGCGGCGGCGGCCCGAGCTGGTAATAAGCGCAGTGGACGTGGTAGGCACAGTGGAACTGATACGCGCAGTGGGCCTGCCGGGTACGGCAAGTGCGTCTCCGGCAACAGCCCCTACACGGTGGAGCTGACCAAGGCCAACAACCGCCGCGGCCAGTACTGCTGGACCATCACCCAGGCCGAGGACGCGTGCACCCGGAAGAAGTGCTGCGGTGACACGCCAGACCAGTTCGTGCTGCGCAACCTGGGTGAGGAAGGGGCGGGGCTGTGTGTGCTGCAAGGGTCTGACGTACGCGGGGGTCAGCGCTCCGTAGTTACTGCATCCTTGCGCCAGTCGTGACGGTAAGTGCTGTTTGCGTGGTATGTGCCAACTTTGCTTGGCATTTTTTGCCGGGCAAGGCTGTTGCCTGCGGGAGTCGACATTTCGTGTTGAGGAGGACAGTCTGCTAAGGCCCGTCAGCGTGCCGCGGTGCACTACCACAGGCCAGGCTTATGGATAGGTCCATGTACCGTATCTGACCGGTATGCGTTGATTAACCCAGCTTCAAGCTCACCTCCCTCACAGCTCCGTCCATGCTGTGCTGCTAGATTCCTCTTTACTTTCATCACCCGCAGTTATATGCCTTACTTCTCTTTGGTGCCCATCCGCCCCTGCGTTCTTACCCGCAGAGCCCTCCTGTGCATCCTACGCCAAGACCGCCACCAACAACCAGGGCAGCGCCGTAACCACCGCAACCGTCGCGCTGCAGGGCAAGCGCGTGGGCACCTTCAAGGTCGGCACCTACCTCCCGGACGTGTTCCCCGGCGAGACCGTCGTGGTGGTGCCCCTGTCCTCCGCCGTGCGCCAGGCGGCGGCCACCCGCCGGGGGGCCAAGCTGTGCTTCTCGTTCACAGGCACGTGCGACCGGCTGGACGAGCTGCTGGGTGTGGCGCGTGGCGAGGCGCCGGAGGACGCGTGGGAGGCGGCCCTGCTGGATGAGGACACGCAATGGTGGGTAGCAAACATACACCTGTATCACAGCTGCGCATACAGCAGGAGATAGAATATGTACGGACTGTTGTCTAGGGCACGCTCAGCGACACCCTACATGACACAACGCCACAGCGACGGCTGATTTGCAGGACTGTTGGTGTATGTACCTGTGAACGGAGCATGAGCCCTGACCCCGTCCTCCCGTGTGGCCCTTGCCCCTGCGTGCTGCAGCTGCTCGTCGTTCGACGCTGACGCGGACTTCACGCCCGCACCTACGCCTACGCCCACTCCCGCGCCCAAGCCTACGCCCACGCCTACTCCCACTCCCACCCCTACTCCCACGCCCACCCCTACGCCCACGCCCACTCCCACTCCTACGCCCACCCCTACGCCCACTCCCACTCCTACGCCCACCCCTACGCCCACGCCCACTCCTACGCCCACTCCTACGCCCACCCCTACGCCCACGCCCACGCCCACTCCCACTCCCACCCCTACACCCACGCCCACCCCTACGCCCACGCCCACTCCTACGCCCACGCCTACGCCCACCCCTACGCCCACGCCCACTCCTACGCTCACCCCTACGCCCACCCCTACGCCCACGCCCACGCCCACGCCCACCCCCACCCCCCCCCCCCCCCCCCCCCCCCCCCCCCCCCCCCCCCCCCCCC
>VFQN01005905.1_pt1 | contig 14532 bp, 13 predicted proteins | sample 3512371 | NCBI WGS metagenome assembly VFQN01 (sample SAMN10412370, study PRJNA504923) | tailings metagenome | isolation source: Replicate 2 from Balatoc abandoned mine | place: Philippines: Itogon, Benguet | collected 2017-08-28
GTCGGCGTGCCGCCCGAGCGTATCCACCTCGGCAACAAGAAGGACAACTTCTGGGAGATGGGGGCCACCGGCCCGTGCGGCCCGTGCACCGAGGTTCACTACGACGCCACGCCCGACAAGAGCGGCGGCCCGCTCGTGAACGCCGGCACGGACAAGGTGATCGAGATTTGGAATCTCGTGTTCATCCAGTTCAACCGCAACGAGGATCAGAGCCTCACCCCGCTGCCCGCGAAGCACGTCGACACGGGGATGGGGTTCGAGCGAATCACGAAGGTGATCCAGGGGAAGGGGAGCAACTACGACACGGACGTGTTCCAGCCGATCTTCGCGGCGATCCAGAAGGTGACCGGCGCGGCGCCGTACACCGGCGTGCTCGACGACCTGAAGGACACCGCGTACCGCGTCATCGCCGACCACATCCGCACGCTGACGTTCGCGCTGACCGACGGCGCCGCGATCGGTAACGACGGCCGCAACTACGTGCTGAAGCGCATCCTCCGTCGCGCCGAGCGCTACGGGGCGCAGGTGCTCGGCACGAAGGAGCCGTTCCTGCACGCGCTCGTGCCGACGGTGGTCGAGCTGTTCGGCTCGCCGTTCCCCGAGTTGAAGATGAACCCGGCGAAGGTTCGCGCCGTGATCTATGCCGAGGAAGAGAGCTTCCTCCGCACCCTGAAGCGCGGCATCAAGCTATTCAACGAGTTGGCGGAGAAGATGCGGAAGGAGGGCCGCACGCAGGTGAGCGGCCAGGAGGCGTTCAAGCTGCACGATACCTACGGCGTGCTCATCGACATCACTGCGCAGATGGCCGAGGAGCAGAAGTTTACGGTCGATGTCGAGGGGTTCCAGAAGATCATCGACGGGCAGGGCGGAGGTGGGCGGAAGGCCGCGATCATCTCCGCCATTCAGGGCGAACTCCCGCCGACCGACGACGCGCCGAAGTACGGCAACGCGCAGGTCGAGGCGACGATCGTCGGTTGGGTGAAGGACAACGTCGTCGTCCGCACCGGCGGGCTCGTCGCCGGTGACAGCGTGGCGTTGCTCCTCGACCGCACCGGCTTCTATGGCGAGCAGGGCGGACAGGTCGGTGACCAGGGGATCATCACGACTGCCGCCGGCGCGTCGTTCGAGGTCGAAGACACGCAGCGGCTCGGCGAGACGGTGCTGCACGTCGGCACGCTCGACAGCGGCGAACTCGCCGTCGGCGACCGCGTGCTGCTAAACCAGTCGGTCGGCCGGCGCGTGGATGTTATGCGGAACCACACTGCCACGCACCTGATGAACCTTGCGCTGCGGCAGGTGCTCGGCGGTGACGTGGACCAGCGCGGCAGCCTCGTGGACGAGAACAAGACGCGCTTCGACTTCACCCACGACAAGCCGCTCACTGCCGAACAACTCCGCGAGGTCGAGGACCGGGTGAACCGGCAGATCATCCGCGACCAGGTCGTCCAGGCGGCAGTCATGCCGCTCGCCGAGGCAAAAACACTCCCCGGCGTGCGTGCGGTGTTCGGCGAGAAGTACCCGGACCCGGTGCGCGTGGTCATGGTCGGCGCCGATCACCCTTCGCTCCTCACCGCTGATATGTCGGTCGAGTTCTGCGGCGGCACGCACGTCCCGCGGACGGGGACGATCGGGCTGTTCAAGCTGGTGTCGCAGGAGGGCGTGGCGAAGGGCGTTCGGCGCGTCACCGCCGTGACCGGCCGCGCCGCCTACGCCGACGCCCAGGCCCGCGGCGCGGTGCTGGACGACCTCACCGGCCGCTTCCAGTGCAAGCCGGACGAGCTGCCGGCGCGCATCGATGCGCTCCAGGAGCAGGTCAAGAAGCTGCAGGATCAGCTGAAGAAGGGGGCGGCCGCGGACCTCGGCGGCGTCGTGGACAAGCTGCTGGAGTCGGCCCCGACGCTCGGCGGGGCGAAGGTCGTGGTCGGGCAGTTGCCGGAGGGCACCACGTCCGACGCCGTTCGCACGCAGGTCGATCGGGTTCGCCAGAAGGCTGGCGCGTCGTTCGTCGTGTTCGGGTGGACGGAGGAGGGCGGGAAGGTTCCGTTCCTCGCGGCGATGACGCCGGACCTGGTGAAGAAAGGCGTGAAGGCCGGCGACGTGGTGAAGCAGGTGGCGGCGATCGCCGGCGGCAGCGGCGGCGGCAAGCCGGACCTGGCGCAGGCCGGCGGCAAGGACGCGGCCAAGCTGGGCGATGCGCTGGAGAAGGCGCGGGCGCTGGCGGCCGAGTTGTTGAAGTGATTGGTCTGATACGATCCGGTTGCGGGTATCTGATCTGGTGGGACCGGCGTCCCGCCGGTCTTTCCGGACGACCGGCGGGACGCCGGTCCCACCAAACTCCAACCGGACAGCACCAACCGGATCGTGTGTGAGGTGCACGGCCGGCTCACGCCGGCCGTACGCCCGGAACGGGGTCGTCACCCCCCGTCGAGTGCTACTCCATCTTCCACCGGGCCACGTTCTGGAACAGACCGTTCGGGTTGAGCAGGTACGGCTTGGCAGGGTCGGTCGAGTCGTCGAGTACCACCTTCAGCTTGCTCGACATCAGCGTGTGCCGGTCGAGCTGCCACAGGGGTACAAACGGCATCCGGTCGTTGAACTGCGTATGCACCCGCGCCGCCCGCGGGGCCATGTCGCCGGCGTAGTCGCGGTGCTCGCGGAACGCCGCTAATTCGCTGCCCAGTAGCCGGTCCTCGGCGTCCGGGTTCGTGCCGGTCGAGAGGTAGCCGGTCACGTTCCGCCCGTCGCGGCCGGCGGCGTCCGGGTCGAGGAACGCGGCCAGCCCGAACGGGTGCCAGTCGTCCGGGTAGTCGAACGGCAGGTACGCCATGTCGTACCGCTGCTCCGACTCGACGTGCCGCAGGAACTCGCGCGGCGCCCGCGGGTCGAGCTCGATGGTGACGCGGTTTCCCTCGGGCGCGTCCTTGAACAACGTCTCGACCTGCGCCTTGATCTTCTGGCACGCCGCCGCCGCCGCCGGGTCGTCCGCCGGGTACGCGAGCTTGAGGTTGCGCGGCGCCGACGGGTTACCCAGATAGCGGCCGAAGTGGACGAGCGCCTGGTTGCGGTCGAGCAGTGGCGTCGGCAGCGCCCCGCCCGTCTTCACGGCCGCCCACGAACCGGGCGGGTACGGCCCGGTCATCGGCCCGGTCGTGCGGCGGTACGCGGCGGGGACGGCCCCGGTGATCTCTTGCAGGATGCCCTCGCGGTCGATCGCCAGTCCGAACCCGCGGCGCAGGTCGCGGCTCTGAAACGGCGTCCGCCGGTGGTTCAGCGCCAGCACGTAGACGCGGCGGTTCGTGGCCGCCGTGAACACCTGCCCCTTCCCGCCGAGCTTCGCGCTGTTGTTGCTGAGCGCCTGGGCGAGCTCGTCCGGCGTCAGGTCCGGGACGATGTGGAGCCGGCCAAGCCGAAAGTCCTCGAACAGGTCGGCCCCCTTGCCGAGCTCGACGAACCGCACCTCGCGGAAGTGCGGCAGCCCGGCCCGGCCCGGCGTGCGGCCGAAGTTCGGGTTGTCGATGAGCGTCAGCGTCCGCGCCCCGGTCTTCCCGTCCACCGAGGTCGAGTTGTACTTGAACGGGCCGGTGCCGATCGGGCGGGCGGAGAAGTCGGCGTCGTCCACGCGCTTGCCGTGTTCGGTCAGCCAGCGGGCGGGGAGGAGCTTGAACGTCAGGAGCGCCCGCGGGTCCGGGTGGCCGTGCTGGAAGTCGAAGCGGACCGCTGCCTGTCCGGTCGGCGTCGGCAGGTCACGCACCCACGGCAGCGCTGCCGCCGCCCACAGTTCGGGGCGCGTGCGGTAGAGCTTCACCGTCTCGGCCACGTCGTTGGCGTCGAACCCGGGCTCGGGCTCGCCGCGGGGCGGGAACGACCGCACCCCGAGCTCGCGCCCGCCGGGCACTACGGCCGGCATCCCGAGCGCGGCGCCGGCGCGGTAGCGCGCCCCGCCGGCCGGGTCGGGCACTTCCTCCAGCAGCCCCTCGAACAGCAACTCGACCACCTGCCGTTCGCTGTCGAAGCGCGCGGTGACCGGACTCAGTCGTTCCGGGAAGACACGAGCGCCGACCGCGAGCACGGTCGCGCCGGTGCCGAGGTCGCGGCTGAGTTCGCGGAGGCCGGGGAGGTTCGGGTCGAGCGATTCGGCCTGCCGGGCGTACTCGCCGGCCCGGACAAGATTCTTCGCCGACTTGTCTGCCTGCGCGAGCAAGAAGATCCGCTGCGCCTCCTCCGTCAACTCCTTGCGGGCGCGCTTCGCCGGCTCGCCGCCGGCGCCGGGGTACTTCGCCTCGAACTCGTCGAGCAGCTGTCGCGCCCGCACCTGGTCGGTGAACTGCTTCGTCTTCAACAGTCGCTCGACCTCGCCCACACGCGCCTCGGACGCCTCGCGGGCGACGACCGGGTCGTTCGGGTACGTCGTCAGCAGGAGCCCGGCCTTGTCGCGGACGCGCGGCCAGTCGGCGGCGGCCGCCGCCAGCCGGAGTTCGCGGACGCGCGTGTCCTTCAGCTTCTCGAACAGCGGCCGGCGCACCTCGTCCCACGCCTTGCCGGTGCGTCCGTTGTTGGCCTTCGCATGGTCGTGGTAGCGGAGGGCGGCGGCGAGCAGCCGTTCGGCGGCTGACACGAACTCGGGCGGCGGCCCGCCGTCCGGCCCGCCGGTCTTCTTGAGCCACAGGTCGGCCTCGGTCAGAGCCAGTTCCTCGAAGTGGTCGATCCGCTTCACCTCGGTCTTCGCCACGTTTTTCGGCTCGCCGGGGATGCCGGCGGGGGTCAACTCCTGCACGCCGAACTGCGCCGGCAGTTTGTCGGAGCGGTGGAGCGGGATCGGCTTGATCCGCGTCGTCGCCCCTCCGGCAGTGGTGATCCGGTCGAACGGGACGACGTAGCGCTCCAGCGCCGCGGCGATGGCCGGGTTGCCGGCCGCCTTTGCCGCGACTACGATCTCGTCCAGTTTCGCCGACGGGTCGCCGGCCTGGGGTGTCGGCGTGCCCTTAGCTGGCGTCGGGTCGGGGTCGTCCACGACGATCTTCTTCTTCGCCTTCGGCTTCACGTCCTCGACTTCGGGCGGCTGGGCCGAAGAGGCGGTGACGACGAGAGCGAGGGCAAACCCGAGGGCCGCGGCGGCCGCACGGAACGACGTGGACATGCCGAAAACTCCTCCGCCCGCGGAACCGGTCCGGGGACACGGTGTTGGTGAATCATACCATGTTGGTGCGTTCGACTGCGGGGGCCAGCCCGGTGATCCTATCCGGTTTTCGTCCCGGTCGAATCGGCACACGGGTTGTTCCGTCCCTGTTCCCGGAGCCCGGGCCGCGGTCACCGCGGCCCGGCCCGATTCCCCTCCCCAGGAGTTCTGACATGCGGAAGATGCTGCTCGCGCTCGGTCTGGCCCTGTTCGCCGCCGGCGTGGTCGCCGCCGACCCGGTGACGCTCGTTAAGTACAACCCGGACAAGAAGGAGGTCACGGTCAAGGACAAGGACGGCAAGGAGGCGACCTACAAGCTGACCGAGAAGACCAAGTACTTCGCCACCGACGCGGACGGGAACAAGAAGGACGGCGACCCGGAGCGGGTGACGAAGATGCTGGGCAGCGAGAAGGCCGCCGGGAAGGCCAAGTTCGACATCACCGTCTCGGGCGGTGTGATCACCGAACTCACCACGAAGGGCAAGAAGAAGAACTGACGCGGCCCAACTCTATGACCCCTCGCCCCGCTTCGCGGGAGTGCGAGGGGCCGTGTTCCCCGCCCCGTCGCACCTCTACTCGTGTCGGTATTTCACGACCCACGGGTCGCTCGTCGCCTCCTGCCACGTCCGGCATCGGGTTCTTATACCCGGTCCGGTTGGGGGTGTCTGGTCTGGTGGGGCCGGCGTCCCGCCGGCCGTCCCCGCACCGGCCGGCGGGACGCCGGCCCCACCAAACTCAAACCGGACGGCACCAACCGGATCGGGTATCAGAGGTGCTGACACCCCCCCCCGGCTACCCCCGGTTTTCAAGGTATTTCGGGGGTGTTGTCAGCACCTCGTAGGGTTAGCGTCTCCGGAGCCGAGGAGTGACTTCAGGACGTACGTCGCCCCGCGCCAGACTTCGGGCGCCGACGGATGTCCGGTCACTTGACCGCGAGCGGGGCGTGACAGCACCCCGCCCGCGTCGTAGAGGTCGTCCGGCGCTCTTCAGCGCGTGCCGCACACGCGGACGGCGAGGTCATCGCCGTTTCGGCCTGGTTGGTGTTCGTGTCCGTGCTTGAGCAGGAGGGCGGATTCGTAAGGGGCGAACCAAATGACCGGGACAGCGCACGGTCCAACATCCCGCCGTTGAGACCACGACGGGCGAGCCTGAATGACCACGCGAGCATGGGCGTGTGCGTAGCCCGAGGAGCGAAAAGCGAAACAGCCCGAGGGGTCAACTCGGGCTGTCGTCGTTCGTGTTGTTCGTCGCACCTACAGCTCGCCCGCCTTTACCGCGGCCTTGACGCGCTGGGCGTGGTCCACGGCTAGCTGCCGGGCCGTCGACGAGAGCGTCGTGGGCCGGTTGAACATCGTCCCGGACGATGGCCGTACCTTCTCCTCGCCCGACCCCCGCGCCGAGACGGGCACGCGGATGCTGACGGCGTCCTCTCCCAGCATCACGAACGGCTGGGCGTGGAGCAGCCGCAGGGCCGGCCCGCTGCCAACCGCCTCATACGTCGCCTTGGCCGTCGTCGGCTCCGTCGGCGCGTGCCTTTCGCCGGCGTTCGCCCCCGAGGGCGTGCTGCGGGCGGCCATTACCCGGAACGGGGGCGAGAACCCGAGCCCGAGGTGGTAGCACGAGACGCACAACCACCTGCTGACCCGGTACGAGTCCCCCGTGGACGGCTTCCGGCCGCGCGAGGAAATGGTAAGATGTGTGTCAGGTCCGCCAGAAGGTGGGCCGTCTCGAACCGTGGCATTCCCGCCACTCCTGTTCATGGGCGAGCCGCTCGGGGGCCGCATCGACTTGTCCGTCATCCCGTCCCCGGCCGAACTCGATGAGGCCCGCTCCTGGCTGACCCGCGGGTCCTGCCCGCGGCGGTACTGCTGGTACTGGCACACCCTGGCGTTCGACTGGGGTCTGACTCCTGACGAGGGCTGCGAGGCACCGGGCCGGCACATTGTCCGCTTGCTCCTTCAGCGAGAAGGCCGGCTGCTGGCGCCGTGGCAGCAGTGCAGCCGGGCATCAGGCAACCCGCAGCACCCGGACTACTACGAGCCCCGTGAACCGCACCTGGAGGATGACAGGTGGCCTGCCGACTTCTTCGCGATCGTCGGGAAGGCGGCGCGGGTGCGTCGGTACGAGCGAGGCCGGCGACTTGCCGAGCGGAATCACGAATGAAGGCGAGTGGCGATGCGGCGTTGGCAGGAACTGCGCGCGGGCGGACTCGGTCCCCTTCAGCGGGAGGTCGCCGTGTTCCGAGTCGGCCCGCCGCTCGAACGACTGCCGTTCGCCAGCTTCCAGGTCAAGGTTCTGGAGCGCGCGGACGGCTCGTTCGGAGCCTTCCTGAACGTCGCACTCCTCGGACCGGACGGGGCGCCGGACTGGCTCGCCGGGCCGGGCGCCACGGTCGAGGAGGCGGTCGAGGACGCGCTGGGGTGGCTCGCCCGCGCCCTCGACTGGCAGGGGCTGCTCACCGAGACTGACTTCGTGTGGTGGGACCCGAGGGAGTTCTGAGCAGGTGGAGCGAACGAGAGCGGGCCGCGGCGCCCTTCCCACGTGACACTCGACTGCGTCCACGACGGCTTCGACATCCCGGAGTATGGGGTCCGCGTCCGGTGGCTCGTCACGCGGGGCGAGCTCTGCGACGCACACCTGCCTGGGGTACTCTCGACGCCGGACGGCGGGTGGCCGCTCCTCCGGTTCACCTGCCTCGGGGTCGCCGCCGCGTTCCGGTTCAACTTCGTCACCCACCCGGAGTCCAGGCTCCTCGGCCTCCGCTCCGACGATGCCACCCCCGAGGACATCGACCGGGTGTTCCGCGGCAACGCCGCCACCCCGCGTGACCGGCTGGGCGAGCCGAACGAGGGAAACTGGCCGGACAGCCGGAACCTGATGTGGCGGGATGGTCGGGTTCGGGTTCATTACTGGGCCGGTGAGCGCGACGGGGCCGAGACCGGCCGTCGACACTCCCTGTCGGTGTCCTTCCACGCCGGCAAGCCGCGGGCGTGGGTGCCCCCCCTGAACTACGAGCACGACGACGGCAAAATCGTCGGCCACATCACCCGCAGCCGGGTGACGGCCGATGGCGGGACGGCCCTGGACGACGAGACGGTCGTCGATGCCCTCCCTGCTAAGTTCCACACCGTCAACGCCGCCGTCCTCTACAAGCACTGGCAGACGCCCGAACTCCAGGAGCGGATGGACACCCTCCTCGCCGAAATCGTCGGGGGGGGAAGTGGTTCGTGTCGATGGAATGCCTGTTCAACGGGTTCGACTACGCACTGAAGGCCGGCGACGGGACCACCCGTCTGGTGGCCCGGAACGCGACGACCGCGTTCCTCAAGCAAGTACCTCCGGGCGTACGGCGGCAGCGGCAAGTTCGGGGAGTACACGGTCGGCCGCGTCATGCGGAACATCGTCTTCTCCGGGAAGGGGCTGGTGAGGAACCCGGTCAACCCGGAGTCGGTGATTCTGGACTCCCCGGCCGGGGAGTCGGTCGTCTCCTCCCCGCACGAAGCCATTGCCGAGGCGTTCGGGTGAACGCCCGAGGAGGGCGCCAACGACCGCGAGAGTTCCCCAGTGCCCGGTGTCGCCGAGACTCTGGAGCCGTCGGCAGGCGCGCCGGCGTCGGCCCTCCAAGACGAGAGTGCTCGCGCTTCCGGCTGGGAGCCCGCTCCGCCCATCTGACCGTCACCGAGCCCGCCCTTCGCCGCGCGTCGGGAGAAGGGAGAATGCGGAGAGTCGGGTAGTCTGTTCGTCGTCCGACCGGTCGAGGCCGTGCTACTGTAGGTTTGCCACCCCGGCCGGAACCCACAAGCCCCCGACCGAGACACCTTATGCAGGTCGAACAGGAACTGGCCGCGGCCGACACGAAGCCGCTCAACGCCCGCGAAATCGAGGCGATGGCCCGGGAGGCGCGGGCGGCCGTCCTCCAGGCGGACATCGACACCGCCGAGCACGCCCCGCTGTGGCTGGACGACGCCCCCGGCCGGTCGGCCCGCTGACCTTCTTGTTCATCAACCTTCGTCGCGGGCGCACCCTATCGGCCCGGTGGCCTCCCTGCTGCCCGTCGTGGACAGCGAGTGCGTCGTCCGATTCGCGTCCTCCCGCCCTAATCCAGTTCGTCGTCGGCGACCTTGTACGTCGGGTCCTCGTGGATGTTCACCTCGACCAAGTCCTGGGCCTGGTGCAGGAGCTGCCGGCAGTCCGGGCTCAGGTGTCGTAAGTGTAGGTTCTTGCCCTGCTTCCGGTACGCCTCGGCCACCGCCTGGATGGCGTCGATGCCCGAGTGGTCGAACACCCGGCTGTCGGCGAAGTCGATGACCACTTCCGGCGGGTCGGTCTGCGGGGCGAACAGCCCCCGGAACCGGTTCGTGCTCCCGAAGAACAACGCCCCGTGCAGGTCGTACTCGCGCGTCCCGTCCGGCAGGTCCTTGACCTCGGCCTGAATCTTCTTCGCCGACTCCCACGCGAACACCAGGGCCGACACCACTACCCCCGACAGGACGGCGACCGCCAGGTCGGTCGCCAGCGTCACCACCGTGACGAACACGATGACGAAGGCGTCCGACGCGGGCACCCGGCGCATCATCCGGAACGACGCCCACTCGAACGTGCCGAGCACCACCATGAACATCACCCCGACCAGGGCGGCCAGCGGGATGCGCTCGATGACGGCCGACCCGAACAGGACGAAGCCGAGGAGGAACAGGGCGGCGGACACCCCGGACAGGCGGTGTCGGGCGCCCGAGTTAATGCAAATCATGCTCTGACCAATCATCGCGCACCCGCCCATCGCCCCGAGGAACCCGGACGCGACGTTCGCCGCCCCCTGCGCCAGGCACTCCTTGTTCGGCCGGCCGCGGGTCTCGGTCATCTCGTCCACGAGGTTGAGCGTCATCAGGGTCTCGATGAGCCCGACGGCCGCCAGAATCGCCGCGTAGGGGAGAATCACCCGCAGGGTGTCGAGCGAGGGCGGCACGTCAGGGACGGCCGGCACGGGGAGCACGCCGCCGATGCGGGCGATGTCGCCGACCGTCCGCGTCTCCAACCCGAGGAGCTGGACGGCCGCCGTCGCGGCGGCGATGCCCACCAGCCCGGCGGGCACCCTCCGCGTCCACTTCGGGAGGACGTACATGACGGCCATGACCAGGGCGACGAGCCCGAGCATGGTCCACAGCGGGCCGCCGCTCAGCCACGCGACCCCGCCGTCCGGCGCGCGGACGCGGAATTGCTCGACTTGGGCGTACCCGATGACGAGGGCGAGGCCGTTGACGAACCCGATGGTGACCGGGAGCGGGATGAGGTGGACGAACTTCCCCCACCGGAGGAGGCCGAAGGCGAGTTGGAACGCCCCTGCCAGGACGACGGCCGCGAACAGGTACTGGACGCCGTGGGAGACGACCAGCGCCGTCATCACCACCGCCATCGCGCCGGTGGCCCCGGAAATCATCCCCGGCCGGCCGCCGAACAGGGACGTGACGAGGCAGACGATGACGGCCGCGAACACCCCGACGAGCGGGTCCACCCGCGCGACGAACGCGAACGCGATGGCCTCGGGGACGAGGGCGAGGGCGACCGTGAGCCCGGTCAGCACCTCCAACTGGGCATTCGGGAACAACTGCCTCAACCTCGCCATCATTCGAGACCTCTTGGGGTGGGGAGTCCGCCGCGGACGCGGAATCGTCGTTGGGCGGGCGGCGGTACGAACCGCGACCCGGACGTGCTGCGGCACGCTTCGGTGGCCATCACCTGGGAGAGACTGGACGATACGCCCCGGCCGCGCCGGCCGCGGGGCTCGACGACGGTGGGGGTGGGACCTCTGGTCCGCTGCGTGAGCAGCGGGGTTAGTGGGGTGCTAGGGCGGCGACATTGGAACGGGGGAAACGGGCTCGCGGGTCACGCGGCCGGGAACCACGCCGAGAAGTGACCGGGAGGGGTGAACGGGGACGGCAATCACAAGCGTGTTCACCTTGAAAGTCTACTCGCCTCGCCAGGACCGTCAACTTCCCGAGCCGCCCCCCGGCGGGCCGCCTGCTCGGCGGTGAGCAGATCGCCCTCCCTGCTCGTCACTGCGCAGTTCGTGTCCCCGGCGGGTTCAGGTGAAGTTCCTCGCCGGCCAAGTCGGGCTCGTCCCGGCCGAACGAGAACCACTCGGTCGCCTGCCATCCCTCCCCGCCATGTCCCGCTGGGGCAAGTACGGCAACGTCCTCACCCAGCCGCAGGACGAGCCGGTCCGGCTCCCGCTCCCAGGTTCCGACTCGGCCCATCCCGACCAGCCCGTGCTCGCCCTTCGGGCGGGCGATGTCCCAGTTGATGATGACCACCCGCGGCGGAACAGTCGCAGCCGGACGGTCGTCCGCCCCTTCACCCCGATGTACTCCTCCATCAGGTTGAACCCGCAGGTCGCCCACACCTCGCGGACGAGCCAGGGGAGGGACACGACGACCACCAGCGTCCCCCAATCAAGGAACACCGCCACCCAGGCGTAGGGCCGCAGCGCAGGGAGTAGTAGGGCACCGGCGCCGAGGCAGAACCCACCGACGAGCGGGATGGCCGAGTGGAACTTGCCCGACCACCAGGAGAGGAAGAGGGCAGACCAGTTGAGCAGGGAGAGCCAGCAGCCGAGGGCCAGGAGCAGGCCGGCAGTTGTCTCCTGCCACCCCATCGGACGCCCCTGCTCGCCGCGCTTGTTCAGCCGAGACGCCCGCCGGAGGCGGTCTCTTCCGAACTCCAAATCCCGGAAGAAGCACGTCGTCTATTCTGCCGGATTTCGCTTGGCCGTGTCGCCGCATTACTTGCGGCAACACGGGCGGTTCGCAAAAGAAGTCGGTTCGCCCATCCGGGGTAGTGCTCCTCGGAGGACAACGACAGATGACCGACACCGAGCAGTGAAAGCCGATACCCGACTACCCCCCCACACGAAGCGAGTTCGTGGGGCCGCATCAGGAATGCCCGGTCGGGGCGCATCCTCGCCGGAACCCTGACACGGAAGGGATACCGGCAGTACAGTCTTCGTGGCACGAATGGTCGGCGGGTGGTCGAGACGCCGACCAGCGGGTACGGCGCGAACGGGAGCGTGTCGCCCGATGTCCGGCTCGTCCTGAAGCGGGCGAAACGGTGAGCCCACGGCACAACTTCGCGCCCGTCACCTGCTCATCCACCTTGGCCCGCGGCGCTATGCCACGGGCCTCGACGTTTACAGACTGCAACGCTCAACGGTGCTTGCCGCGGCACCCAAGGGTGGGGGAGAATTCCTCTTCACACAGTGCGCGGTAGGTGCTTCATGTCTGCCCCTCGGCGTGGCTTCTCGCTCCGCATCTTCCTCCCTGACGGAACCCCGGACGGGCTCCGGCTGGTCGAGAAGTCGAACTGGACCGGCCGTGGCGTTGTTTGCCCTCGGTCACGGTTCAAGGAGGCCAAGGTTCGTTCCGAGTTCGACCGAACCGGGGTCTACCTGCTAATCGGCCCGTCCGAGAGCGACCTCCCCACCGCCTACATCGGGGAGGGCGACCCCGCCTTGGACCGGTTGGAGCGGCACTTCGTCGAGAAGGACTTCTGGACTTCGCTCATCCTCTTCACCTCGAAGGACGACAACCTGAACAAGGCCCACGTCCAACACCTCGAAGCGCGGTTGGTCGAACTCGCCCGGGGTGCAAACCGGTGCGTACTGGACAACGGCAACTCACCCCAACGGCCGTCCCTGTCGGAGCCGGACACGGCCGAGATGGACGGGTTCCTCGACGAGATGCTACTCATCTTTCCTGTCCTCGGGCTCGCCGTGTTCGAGAAGCCGCAACCGGCTCGCGCCACCACCCGGCGATACTACTTGAACGCGCGTGGCATCGAAGCTGAAGGGTACGAGGATCCGAGCGGGTTCGTGGTCGTGGCCGGCTCACGGGTCGCAGTGGACGAGGTGCCGTCCATCCACAACTACATGCGGACGCTTCGGGCGAGCCTCCGAGAGCGAGGCGTCATCCTCTCGAACGGGGAAGGGCTGAAGGTCGCCCAAGACTACACCTTCGATTCGCCCTCCACCGCCGCCGGCGTGCTGCTCGGACGCACGGCGAACGGGCGTGTCGAATGGAAAGACGAGAATGGTAGGACGTTGAGAGAGAACCAGTCCGACGCAGTCGGTGGCTGACGCAGAAGGTACTCCGACAGCCTCGGGAAACCCCGGCCGTCGCCCTCGTCGCACGCCTTCTCCACGAGGATGCCGGCGGCGACCAGGATGGCGTGGGCCTCCATTACCCTTCCCACCACGCCTTGAGCTGTGCCGGCACATTCTCCTGCTCACTACGGGCCTCCATTCCGTCGGCCAGGGTGAGGAGCGCCTTCGCTGCCGCGCGGCAGTGGGCGACCGCGTTCGCCCGGTAGAAGTCGGCTTCGGGTGGATACCACCCAGGGCGCTCGGCCATCTCGGGCGCTCCTTAAAGGCGAGCGGCTCCGTCCGGGACACGCGCTGCCGGGGCGGATGCCGCGAGTGCGATGAGCAGGAAGGGGAGGGCGAGCTTGGTCATGGTGGTCAGTCCTTGCCCGGGGTGAAGGACTTCAGGACGAGCTGGATGTCGGCGCGGTCCCATCTCACCATCCCGACCCCTCGGGCGTACCACAAGGTCTGGACTGGGCCGTCGCCGTGCCGGGCCACGACGCGGATGCAGTCGAACACCCCTGCCGCCACCTCCACTCGCTCGGGACCGAATGGGGTCATGATCAAGTTGGCCTCCTGCGGCTGGTCTTTCCAGCTCACCCCGGGCCGAAGTGGGAGCTTGAGTTCTTGCAGCCGGTCAATCGCATGGCCATCGGCTCCCGTCTGGACCAACCCCCGGTCGGACACCTCGTACCATGCAGCCGGCACCATCTTTCCTTCGATGAGCACGCCGACCTCGACGACCTTCCCGCCAGCCGGCCTGTCGGTCACGGCTGTGATGACCTTGACGAGGTCCACCGACATCCCTTCGTGCTTCACTTCGTAGACCCACTTCGTCCCGACGGTCGTCGCGTAGTAGTACGCGGCCTCCCGCGGCGGTGGGGCGACCGGTGCTGCCGGGGCGTCCGCGGCCACCAAGACGAGTCCGACGACGAAGACGATGAGCAGGCGAGCCATCCCGGGCCTCCGCGGATCGCCGCGGCGTACCCGGTCCAGGCGGCGGCGCCGAGGGCAGAGAGTCATGACGGCCTCCCTGCTCGTGCAGCTACTGCTTGCCCGGCCAGAACCCCGTCAGAACCACATCCCCGGTGGCCTCGCTGGTCCACTTCACCGGACCGACCCCCGGAGCGTACCAGTGTCGGACCCAGAGCGTCTTGCCCCCGCCCAGCGGGACGACGGCCGTCACCGGGATGGTCTCGAACCGTCCGGCCGGAACCGTCAC
>VFQN01005906.1_pt1 | contig 14531 bp, 20 predicted proteins | sample 3512371 | NCBI WGS metagenome assembly VFQN01 (sample SAMN10412370, study PRJNA504923) | tailings metagenome | isolation source: Replicate 2 from Balatoc abandoned mine | place: Philippines: Itogon, Benguet | collected 2017-08-28
GTGCTCCCACGCTGCCCTGGTCACCAGGTTTGTGTACCGCGTGCTCCCACGCTGCCCTGGTCACCAGGTTTGTGTACCGGGTGCTCCCACAGGCTGCAGCCGTTCTGGCAATGATAACCCTCAAGACGGGGCAGGGCGACACCGCGGCCGCAGCCCAGTTGGTTGAGGCCCTGCATGACCCAAGCGTCGAAGGCGGCGTGCGTTACAAAGACAGATCTGACGGCGAGGAGCTGGCACGTTACGGCACGGAGTGTACGGCAGGCGGCCGTACGGCAGAGCCCGATGCCGTCCTTGTCGCAGGCGCTGAACTCGCGCGCACGCGGGAGTCCCATGCGTTTTACGATGGGCTGTGGGACCCGGAGGCTCACAGGACGGAGCGGCACCTGGAGAGGGCCAAGGCTGTGGTTGAAAAGCTGAAGGCGGTGGTTGCTGACGACCTCGAGGGCAGCAGCGACTGGGGGAAGGACTGGTACAAGATGCGGAACGCGCACTGCAACAACGAGGCCCTGCTGGCGCCGTACAAGCAGTCGGCCGCCGATGGTTTTTCTTGCTTGGCCCGCCTGCCACCCCAGGGTTCTACCCAGGTCTTCCAGGTGAGGCCGGAAGTTCTCGGCTTTGAAGTGTTTTACTACATAGCGTTGCTTCGGTGAGCACAGGCTTCTATTTGCATAGCACCTTGCTGAGGGAGACCCTGTTGTACCCCCGCGCTTATCATCCAGTGGACCAAATGGACCATGTTCCAATGCAAGGACCTTGAAAGCGATTCGGAGTCAGCGCCCTTCGCTGCCGGCGGCCTGGCCTGGTGGGTAGTCGGGGTGCTGGCTCGCGTCGCTCCCACCTATTTAGGTTAACTGTGCCAACCTCAAACCGCTGACTTGTGCGGTACGTGCCAGCCGCGCTTCAAGCAGCAGTGGGCCCCGTGGTCCTTATGCCAGCTCCAGCTGCTGCTGCGGTAGTGCAACGGAATACCACAGTCATTGGCATGCCGGTATACCGAATGGTAGTGATCTCTGCCACCTGGGCTCCCCTCACAGCTCCTGTTGCGCCGCAACCAAACCGGGCTCCCGTAAATGCCCTCCTAACCTTGACCGGGTGCTTGAATCTTTCCACCCTAGGACTATACACCTGAAGGCAGACGCTGGAGGCATCCGGATGGACCTGCAGCCCTACGGCGACCTCCAACGTGGCATCAAGGCAGTACGCGGCACTGCGCGCTACGAGCTGCTCAGCGGCCAACTGGCCGGCACCGGAGTACCGGCAGAGACTGTTGGAGACGGTGGGTGCCTTGCGACGGTGGGGTGCGCATTTGCACAGTCAGGGCACATACGCAGTCTGACGGCGTCGTAAGGTTTGTGACGTCGGGGGGCAGCTGGCAGCTGCTGAGGATGCCAGGGCGCCAGGGTACCGCTGTGCTCCGTAAGTGCTGTTCGGCGGTTGCTACCTGACCTGGATATGCACGACAGCTGTCCAAACACTTTGCGGCGTTGGTGTCTAATAGAGCGGTTCAACAACGGGCTCGAGCAACTGAGTCTTGGACGCGCAAGACGGTGGGGTCGACCTGTACCTCCTTCAACTGTGCCACAGGCGCCTTTCTCATTAACGCCACGTGGCCAAGCCTAACGCTGTGGAGCGTGCCCAGCAAGCCCGGCGCACGGGGCGGGGTCACGCTGTCGCCCAACATGTCTTCCGACATTGTCGTACGGCTGTACCTGGACGCCTGGGTGGAGTGGCAGGAGCACGCGGTCGGCAGGGAGCGGGCCGTGCACGAGTGAGTCGGCGTGGGTGGTGTGGATGCCCAAAGCAAGTGCGAGTGCAAGCGGCATTCACCCTTGACGTGCCATAGTAACTTGCGCACGACGCTTACAAGTGCAGTAACGTACGGAGTGTTTCCAGCCGCGACCACTGAACCGGTATATCACTCCGCGCAAGGACCATGCAGCATCCGAGAACGTGCATTTTCAGCCTTCTCCCCTCCCAACGCCCCTCAGGGCTGCCTACCAGCAGCTGCAGTTGCTCCGCATTGCTGACCACCTCAACGTGGGCCAGCGCTTCAGAAGGACCGTAAAGCTGGGAACGTTGGTACGCGCGGTCGGCAACCAAAACAAGCACCGGCTGACGCTATGGTGGAACGAAACCAGTTATAACGTGGCCTACCTGTACGAGGTGGGGCAGGATCCGTGTACCTAGCAAGGGTCGAAGGGCATGTGGGCTCCTGCCTTAGCATTCGCTGAGCCGGGGAACGCAGATTCCGGCCTACTATTATGCAGAGACAATGTACACCTTGTACTACCTCAGCTCGGGAAGTGATCGACACCTGCTGCAGGTTGGGGTACGGTAGGTTGCGGTTCCCATGCTTGCCTGCTGCCATGCCGGTGTTCCTTGTACGTCCTTCGCTCCTTCGGTCCTTCCGCGTGCTCGCCGCGACACACCGTGTTTACGTATACACAGGTTTGGCTGTGGTACAGATGATGTGCAAATGGCAACGAACGTCTGGACTAAGTTGCTTATGCCCACGGTTGCCTGCCTGCTCCCCGCCCGCAGCTGTACGACAAGCTGATATACGAGAATCTGCTGTGCCTCACAGGGTCCCAGGCTATCGCCCAAACAAAGGTGTGTCCCTTTCTTTGTAACACGCACGCACGTCCCGCGTAGGCGGATAAGTGCGCCTTGCTGCCTCGCAGTTTCACACCTCGATTCGTACCTTGATCACGCTGGCGCGCTGTTGCACAACCCAGCCCGCTTGTGCACGCTGCAATGCAACCCTGCCTTACTGCCGCGCCGTATCCTGCAGCGCTCTGCCGTTTACGACATGAGCCTACTGCGGAGCCTGCGCAACGACAACCCCCTGTGGGAGCAGCGGGCCGTGCACGCACCCAAGGTAGTCATGCTGCGACCCGACATGGAGACCACCAGCGGCAGCCCTAACAGCAGCAGCATCAGCAGCAGCAGCAGCGAATCCAGCAAAGGCAGCTACCATGCGGCATCCGTACGGTACCTGGACGAGTACGGTCACGATGTAACGCCGTACTACAAGGAATGTACGACCGACCTTGAAGGGCTGAAGTATGACCTGGCTTTTGGCGAGGACCTAATTCGCCTACAGATGGACAGCGGCGCGGCGGTGTGCTGGGGCCTCAACCTAGCGACGGCGTGCTATCGCGGGTCGCTGCACGCTCTCCGTATCGGCGTGAACGCCATGGCCGTCGTTGGAGTCTGCCTTCCGGTGAGCCATGGGAGCAAAGTGAAGCACAGTGCCTACAAAGGGAAGGCGGGCATGCAGAGCACGACAGCCCTACGCCGGGTTTGGAGCCTCAGGCAAGCATGGCAAGCAAGCTCCGTGTGCAATGACTCCTTGCTGCAACACAGCCTGATGCCGTAAGCTCCCGTTTGCCACTAACTCGGTCGGCTCCTCCGAACTGCACTTGCGTGCAGATCCTTGGAGCCTTCTGCTGGGTGTTCCCGATGCGGCTTCCAAGGCTCCCGCGCACTTTGCTCAACCTGCTGCGCTGGACAACGGGTCAACCTGAAGACGCCGGTGATTACCTCAACACCAATACTAACACTTACATCAGCAGTTCGGGCGCGAGGCAGCAGCGGGGCAAGGCAGGGCGAGACGGCAGCGGTGGCGGGAGCGGCGGGGCTAGCCCTGGCGGACAGAAGCAGGGCGGCAGGACGCCGCCCAGTCCAGGCGACAAGCGGCCTCAGGAGGCCCAAAGAACAAGTTCAGGTAAGCTAGGAAGTACGAGTAGGGTCTCGTCGTGCCCAGTGTTGCAGTGTTCGTCCGTGCGATGGCTTACCGGCCTGGTGGGCGGTGTGAATGGGCACGCAACCGGGCTAGTGTCCACTTCGAATCCTAGAAGGGCTTAGCTTGAATGCTTGCAAGTGTGAAAGTAGTGCGGCTTGGCATGTTGACATGCACACGTCCCTGCTTCCCCTCCAGGTGGTGCAGCGGACGGAGCAGGCGCGGGCTCTCCTCGGGACGCCAAAGGCGCTCAAACCAGTTCGGGAGGTGGGGTTCAGAGCGTCAAGAGCCGTGCTGGTGTCTCTTCCCTTGCCGCCTCTCGTTCTGCTAGAGGAACAGCGGACGGCTCCTTAACCTCGCAAGCGTGTGCTGGAGCAGCAGCATGCAGCTCAGCGGCGGCTCCTAGGGTTGCCAAGCCATGGTCGTTGCAACGGCGGTTGTGGGAGATGCTGGCTGCCGTACGACGGGTCTTCACCCGCCAGACCCCGCTGCCAACTGCAACGCCCACCGAAACTCCTGCCACACACGCCAACAGTATGGCACCTAAAGCCGAAGCGTCAAGCAACGGACAGCTGGCGAACCACCGGCAAGCATCCTTGGCACGTCAGCAACAGGGCCAGGAGCAGCAGCCTGAGCAGCAACAGCAGGAGCAGCAGCAGAAGCCACGCGAGGGCCTGAGGTTTCGGCAGCGGCAAGGCAGCGCAGGCACGCCTGGAGCCTCGGACGCAGCAGTCAACGGACAACACCCGGCGCCTGCAGCAGTCGCACCCAGCCACCAAGCTGGCAGCAGTGGCCCGCACGGGGACCATGACAGCGACACGACCTCGGACGGAGTTAGTGTCGTGAGCTCCACGCCTTCAATCCACCGGAACCAGCAACGGCAGCAGCAGAGGCAGCAGCAGCAGCAAACACACCAGGAGGAAGTGCCCCGCGCAGCACAGGGCGAACCCGCCGCATCGTCAATCACCGCAGGGGCAACCGTCAGCGCGGTTGCGGTGGTTGGCGTCGCTGGTTTGGGGCCCTGGGGGGCGAGCGCGGCGGCGGAGCAGGGTGGGCACGTTGGGCCTGGGGTGAACGGGACGGTGACCAAGGCTTCTGCAGGACCGCAGCCGGCGCAGGAGGCAGATGATGACGAGGAAGAGGCGGTGTGCCTGGTGTGCCAAGACGGTCCGCGGCAGTGGGGGTTCCTGCACGGCGGCAGCGTGCACGTGGGGGTGTGCGGGGGGTGCAGGGAGCTGGTGAGGGCACGGGCGGGCGCGGGAGGGGCGGTGGCGTGCCCCGTGTGCAGGGAGGCGGTGGACGCGATCATAAAGCTCATTCAGGCGTGAAGAAGTGTAAAGTAGGTCTTGGCAGAGACCCCACGCGGCGCTTCGTTTGCACTCGCTGTGTCTTTTCCTGCTGTCATGCATATGACAGGGTGGATTCGGGTGTTGAAAAGCACCTGTTGTCCTTGGCGACTGGCTCTGGTCAAACGGGCATGGACGGCACGGTCGCAGCTGCGTGTTATAATTGGCTGCTGTGACAGATAGACGCTGAGATACGTGAAGTAAGGCGCCTGAGCCGCGCTTAGACGTGTTGCGCAAGGTGCATTGGTGTATTGAAGCGAAGTGCAAGATGCAAGCAGTTGAGTATGAGCACTTGTGAGCGGTACCGGTACTTGCACCGTCAACACAGTTGCACAGCAGTTGCATGGTATTGCGCACCCTTGTCTTATTACCAGTTTGCATGCGTTGCTCTGCAAGCCTCGCAGTGCTAGTTGTCATCACAGGGGGACGGACATGGTGGGAAAGTGCTGAGCAGTAGCGGCTCCGGAACCCTCCGTGCCGGGGACCATTCGGTAGGAACCTAAGCAAGCGCGATGCACCATGGTTGCCGTAGAACGCGAAGTACCGCGATTATATGAACGAAGATAAGACTCAAGGGAAATGCGTCGCGCCACCGCACCTTTCCTTTTCTTATTACTGCTCATCGCAATAAACAACAGTTCAAGCAGCTTTGTAAATGATAAAAGTCCTGATAGGTGGCATTCGAGCGACGCCTTTCCGCAGACTCCATCGCTGCAATCGATTATTGCGCAGCCAAAGAGCGTGGCGGTACTTCTAGATGCAGCGGTGCACAAGCTGATAAGGGCACAGGTGTTCTCTAACTGGACGTTGTCTGCTTTAAGGCACACTTCGCGCGAAAACGATGGGCTACCCCACGTCCTCGAGGTGCGCAGTCGGCGGGCTGCCAGCCAGGCAAACACCACGTGGGCAAACCCCCTCGGCTACCTTCCCAACCGTGTAGGATTCAAACCACCACAGAACGTTGCCTTGGGGGTTTCCAGTACCATTCATCCGCATGGCATCCACTGTTTTCGGGCCAAAGCTGCTCAGCTAAGGCCAACCGTAGGGGTCGAGGCAGTTCCATTTGACCCACAAGCAGCCCCCGCCCCTCCCTGCAGTGGATAAACGAAGAGCTCCCTCAAAAGGCGGACCCAAGCAAGCTGTATTCAAGGCCATTCGTGGTTGGCGGAGTGATATGGTAGGGCTGCTTGGGCGTTCCCGCTAACCGGCCTAACCCCCAACTGGCCCAGCTCCAAGGGCCCGGGCGGAGAGATGTGTACCCTTGGCTTGCCCCTGATGTCACGCCTCTTCGTCAATTACACACCTGTTGTAGGTCGCTGCAGCGATGGCACTGACGACGTCGCAGCAACCTGTAACCAGTGTGTCAGGTTGGCCAGCAATACCAAGCGCCGTACTCGTTGCTCTGTCATCGCAGGCACCTTTATGTGCAGCCTTCCCACGTTGGCTCCACACTGCAAGGCTGGAGGTTCTATCTACGGGCCATCTTGTCTGCAAAGTGGGATGACGACGATTACGTTAACGTGGCTCTGGGCGTGTCCATGCCGCAAAATGGCCGGGGCTTTGAGGCACAAGAAGGTGTGCTTGGTGCGTGGTGGGACTCCTGCTGCACGTGCTAAGGGCGCCCTATTTGCAGTCTGCCATCCCGCCACGTCAGCTAGTCTGGTTTGTGACTTGAAGCTTCCACGCACCAACCTGTGAACTGAATGCCGTACACCTGCTGGGCACATTGGACCTGCTGGGCTCTGGGGGCCTCCGCTTCCTAGATCGCCGCTACAGCATACGGTACCGCCTATGCCAACCAATGCCGAACGGACCTGAATGTCAGTAATGGCACGCAGTCGGCTGTGTCCTGTCGCGTCCTCACCCGGCCCGGTGCAACACCCTGAGTACTGACTCCCTCCTTCCTTCCGTTGGCCAACTCCTCACAGGGCTGAACTTTACGTTTGCTCGAATGGGGAACGAGTACACCGTCAGAGAAGTGGCATACCTGCCAGCCCCGACCAGGTTATGCAGCGAGGCTTCCCACAATAGCACGGGCACAGATGAGACGGTCGACTGCGTACACGACCTCAACACCGAGCCCCGCCGCAGCCACATCCTGCGTCTTAACTTCACACGTGTGGCCCCCAGCTGGGCTGTGGTGGACAATGGGCAAAGGCACACTGAGGCGCAGTACTACAGGTGGGGCCGGCTGTCTGCGCTGTGCTTGCCGACGTGGATTAGAAGGCCCCGGAAGCCTTGCGCCTTGGCTAGGCAGACTAAGCGTGGATGTGAGGGAATGCAAGCAAGCCGACGAGTGGAGGGCACTGCAAGCATGTACGCGTCAAGCAACTCGTGCCAGTGCCGTGCCATGCCATGCAACCAACGATTTAGTGTTGAGTAATGTCTAAGTGCAGGAAGGCAGTGGGACGACTCTGTAGGGTTAACAGCTCGCAGCGTGTGGCAGGGTTCTGCTCCTGGCGAAAGGGGAATCTGTGTGCATGGTGCGCCCTCTTGTGCATCCCAGTAACCCGATGCACTCCTCCCTTTACCCGTAACAAGAGCCTGCGAGCGATACTGGCGGATGCTGTCAATAGCGCACGCCCATGGCATGCGGCGGAGCTTTCGCTTTGTCCAGCGAAGCTTGCAGCACCTGGGGTCCATCGTCCACAATGAGTACCACTATGCCGGCCGTGTCTTTAACGACGAGTCTTGGTTTGAGGTACGTGCCAAGGCCTTGCAGCACCGTGATAGACGCATGTGTACATCATTGTTGTCAGGATGGTCGGTAATTGGCTGTTTAACCCTGGTGCGGCATAAGTAAGCGCATAAGCTGCGTGCCTACCGGTCCGCGTGCGTGCGGGCCGTCTCTCCCTCCATGCCAATCATCTGCCACGCGCTTCCATGCCGCATCACAAACATCCATGCGCTTGGTCCCTGTCCCATACATTGCACGCACAAGCAAGCTGCATGACCGACTCTCTGTTGGGTTCCGAATGCTGTGCACCCCAATCCGAGGAGCTTCTGGTTGTCCTGCTTAAATGCCCGCAGCTGCTAACTTGGAAGGTCCGTCAGAACGTAGCCTGCCATCTGGGATGGTACTCCCCCAAAAAGGTGGGGATAGGCGAAGGAGCCATACCCAGCACCCAGGCTACCAAGTGTGCCGCCCACCTTGCAAGTACCCTTGCCTAGGGACCTATGGGAACACATTCTCTTGTTGCTGCCCTAGCCCTATGAATTTTCAATCGCACGGACAACGGGTTTCACTACACCTTGCAACGGGCTTGAATGCGCTGTTTCATATTGGTCGCTACGGGCCACTTTGTTCAACACCTGCCTTCTGTGCATGCGGTACTACAGCAACAGCAGCCTGAGCGGGGATGACTCCGGGGGGCACACCAGTACAAGAGCCCAACTCCAACCTGTGGAACGCGTGCAACACTTATCGCAGGCTGCTGCCGTGCTGGCCATGATAACCCTCAAGACGGGGGAGGGCGACATCGAGGAGGCAGCCCAATTGGTCGAGGCCCTGCAAGACCCAAGCGCCGAGGGCGGCGTGCGTTACGAGGACAGGTCAGATGGCGAGGAGCTGGCGCGGTACGGCACGGAGTGTACGACAGGTAGTACGCAAGGCGCCATCCTTCACGACGTAGGCGCTGCTATCCGGCACGTGCGAGAACTAAATGCGTTTTACGATGGGCTGTGGGACCCGGAGGCCCAGAAGACGGAGACGCACAAGCAACGGGCCAAGGCTGTGGTTGAGAAGCTGATGGCGGTGGTCGCCAAGGACCTTGAGGGCAGCAGCGACTGGGGGGAGGATTGGTACAAGATGCGGGACGCGCAGTGCAACAAGTTGGCCCTGCTGACGCCGTACCAGGAGTCTGGTTACGACGGACTGTCCTGCTTGGTCCGCCTGCCGCCCCAGGGATCCACCCAGGTCCTCCAGGTGGGATCAGCAGAGCTTCTGCCTTGTTGCCGCAGTACAAACACCTCAACACCCAACACGTTCAGCTGGGGCACGGTGCTGGGTGCAGCATTATGGGTGGTCTGTCAGCGGTGGAGCGGCGCGTCTGTTTGGGCGGGGTTCCGCCTGTGGGCTGCGCGTGACTGGCATTGCCAACGGTGTGCTGGCCGGGTGTGGGGGCTCGGCGTGGGCTCGCTGTGGACGTGGAAGCCGATAGCCATGATACCGAATGGTGCCATGTTCCCCTTTTGCATCCCGACGCTTCCTTTGCAGTGGACCAGGTACTCGCTATACAAGCACACGCACGTGTCCCACTACTCGCGGTCGGCGCCCTTCGTTGCCGGCGGCCTGGTCTGGTGGGTAGTCTGGTCTGGTGGGTGGTCTTCGGCCCGGCGGGCAGCACACCATCAGGGCTTGCGGTGACAACAGCTCAGTCTCCAGCCGATGACCGGCATGTCCCACTAGCAGCGGATCCCCTGTCCCTAGCGCACTCCCCTAAGGGGCAGTGCTGGCATGCATCCAGCAGGGGTATTTGCCCAACGGTGCCTGTCACGGCAACATGGCTATCGGCGTAGCTCACGTTGCCCTAACACTCGCTTCCCTGGCTGCCCTTCTTGTCCAACAAGCCGGAACCTTGCCCTTGGCCTTGCCCAGGACATTAATTCTTCGGTTCACACTTGGAGGCTTCCGCATGGACCTGGTGCCGTACGGGGACCTCCATCGTGACATCAAGGCGGTGCACGGCACTGCACGCTACGAGCTGCTGAGCGGCCACCTGGACGGCACAGGGCTGCCGGCAGCGACTGTCGGGAACGGTGAGCGGTGGGGTGCGCGGGCGGAGGCGGGTCGTTAACGGTAGCTGAAGGTATTGCCTGGTATTGCATACCTTAGTCTTGCACACCCGCTGGGGCGGCGTAACGCTAGCTGCCCCTGCATTCGCCGTGCAATTGGCTTCATGGCGTGGTCATGCCAGAGGGCAGTGGGCAACGGTAGCTGCTGGGAGGCCAGGGCACAGATCGCTTTGCTTGTAGCTAGGTACCGTACGGCACTACTAGCCCGAGTCGGACATGCGAGTGTTTTAGGTTCTTGCAAAGCAACAAGCCTTGGACCGGCAAGGCTACCAGTATGCGGCCATTCCTTGACTCACCCGATTTCCTTCCACAGGCACCTTTGTCATCAACGCCACGTCGCCGTGCCTTGCGCTGTGAGCAACAAGCCTTGGACCGGCAAGGCTACCAGTATGCGGCCATTCCTTGACTCACCCGATTTCCTTCCACAGGCACCTTTGTCATCAACGCCACGTCGCCGTGCCTTGCGCTGTGAGCAACAAGCCTTGGACCGGCAAGGCTACCAGTATGCGGCCATTCCTTGACTCACCCGATTTCCTTCCACAGGCACCTTTGTCATCAACGCCACGTCGCCGAGCCTTGCGCTGTGGAGCGTACCTAGCAGCCTTGGCGCGCGGCCCAGGGCCAAGCTGTTGCCCAACGTGTCTTCCGACATTGTCGTACGGCTGTACCTGGACGCCTGGGTGGATTGGCAGGAGCACGCGGTCGGCAGGGAGCGGGCCGTGCACGAGTGAGTCGGCGTTGGCGGTGCGGGCGGACGAGCCTCTGCCTTGTTGCCGAGTAATTAGCGAAACGGGCCGTTTCACATAAGGGCCGTGCCGCGTCCGAAGCGTTAGCCTAATCGGCCTTATGTCTCACTGAACGCTTGCAGGGCCGCCTTCGAGCAGCTGCACCTGCTCCGCATTGCTGACCACCTCAACGTGGGGCAGCGCTTCCGGAAGACCGTGAGGCTGGGGACCTTGGTACCAAGAACTGGCAACAAGAAGAGACACACGGTGCTGCTCAAGCGGAACGAAACCTACTACGACGTGATTTACTCGCACGAGGTGGGGCCAGGGTCTATAGCGAGTGTTGCTGGGCCAACGTAGGCATGCCGTGTCCAGTGATGGTGTGCAGACCCACCTCGGCCCACACCGATAAAGCCTAGTCTGCAGGAATGCGCGCCTTCTATCGGTCGTGCCGGTACCGGTGCCTGCGGTTGATTTCCGGGCCCCACACCAAAGCCCACTCGGAAAGTGTCAACCACTTATCCCTGCCCGCCCACAGCTCACGGCACGCTAGTGTGCAGTGGGAGGCGGTGCCAAACGTATAGAAGCACGCATCAAGACAGGACGCAAGAAGGCGGCATCTCTAGTGTTTTTTGCGACTCGCACTGAGGGCGCAGGCTACCTTGCGCCTGATGAGTTCTTTTGTTTTGTGATGACGCCAGCTGTGTTGGTGCCCCCCTGCCCGCCCGCAGCTGTACGACAAGCTAGTGTACGAGAACCTGCTGTGCCTCACAGGATCCGAGGAGATTGCCCAAACAAAGGTATGAGAAATGATGCATGCTTGGCAACACCCATCCACGTGCCATGCGGGGGTCGGTCCGTGCCCCTCGCGGCCCCGCAACAGTGAACGAGTTCCGTTGCCATACTGACACTCTGTTGCAGACATCTCAACGCCTCATCAAAGACGTATGAACTCTTCTGTTTTCGTGCAATGCAGCGCTCTGCCGTGTACGACATGAGCCTGCTGCGGAGCCTCCGCAACGACAATCCCCTGTGGGAGCAGCGAGCCGTGCACGCACCCAAGGTGGTGGTGCTGCGGCCTGACATAGAGACCACCAGCAGCAGCCCTAACAGCAGCAGCAGCCGCAGCAGCAGCGATGCTGACGAGGACGGCTACCATGTGACCTCCGTACGGTACCTGGATGAGTACGGTCATGACGTAACGCCGTACTACAAGGAGTGTACGACCGACCTGGAGGGTCTGCAGTACGACCTGGCTTTTGGCGAGGACCTTACTCGCGCGGAGGTGGACAACGGTGCAGCGCTTTGCTGGTGGCTCAGCGTGGCGACGGTGTGTATTCGCACGGCAGTGACCGTCCTCAGTAGTTGCCTGGACACGCTGGCAGTCGTCGGAGTCTGCTTTCTGGTGAGTCTCTGGAGCGAAGTAGCGTGCAGGGCCTCCGAAGGGAAGGCGGGAGTGCACAGCACCAAGGGCCCATGATGCCCCATTGGGAGCCTTACAGGCAATCAACGGCGAGCTTGTTCCGTTTCAGTGACTTGCCGCAAACCATCCTGCTGCCGTGCCCTCCCAATGGAGCCTTCACAAACCTGCTCCTACGAATTGAACGTCCGTGCAGCCTTTCGGAGTCTTCTGCTGGATGTTCCGGGTACGGCTGCCAAGGCTCCCGCCCTTTCGGCTGGGCCTGCTGCGCTGGACGAGGGGCCAACGTGAGGTCGGCGGTGTTAACCCCAACGCCAATGATCATACGTATGCCAGCAATGCGGGAGGGAGGCAGCAGCAAGGCAAGGCGAGGCGAGACGGCAGCGGTGGCGAGAGCGGCAAGGCTGGCCCTAGCCCACAGAAGCAGCAGGGTGGCAAGAAGCCACTAACCCACGGCAACAGGCGGCATCACGAGGGCCCAAGCACAGGTAGGCAGGGTCATGCGATTGTGGATGGCAGTGTGGGTGCACATGCTGGCTCATGAACATGGTTGGCCGTGCAATTGGGTCTGCAGCCAGGTGAAAGTCCAACTCAGATCCTAGCAGCTCAAGCGGCGCACGTGAAGCGTGCTCTAGTCTGTGAGTGCACTGCCGCTTGGCGTGCAGAAATATGTACGACCTCTTCTTTCCGTCCAGGTGGGGGAGCGGACGGAGCAGGCTTAGGCTTCGCTCGGGATGCCAAGGGCGGGCAGCCCAGCCCGAAAGGTAGGGTTAAGGGCGTCAGCAGCAGCGCTGGTGGCTCTTCCCTCGCAGCCGCTCGTCCTTCATCAGCAACAGCAGGCGGGGCCTTGACGCCGTCAGCGTGTGCTGGAGCAGCAGCAGGCAGAGCAGCGGCAGCTCCTGGGGTGGTCGAGCCGTGGTCCTTGCTCCGATGGTTGCGACCGCTGCTGGTTGCCGTACGCGGGGCCGTCGCCCGCCAGCCCCCATCGCCAGCTGCACCACCCCCCGTGCGCCTGGCCACACCTGCCGCACACGCGAACGGTGGCACACCGGCGCCTAGAGCGTCTAGCAAGGGGCAGCTGGCGAACCGCGGGCAAGCATCCCACTCGCGTCAGCAACAAGGCCAGGAGCAGCAGCCCGAGCAGCAGCATCAGGCACGCGAGGGCCTGAGGTTTCGGCAGCGGCAAGGCAACACAGGCACGCCTGGAGCAGCAGACGGAGCAGCTATTGGACAACAGCCGGCGCCTTCAGCCGCCGCGCCCAGCCAACAAGCTGGCGGCAGTGGCTCGCACGGGGGGCGTGACGGTGGCACCGTCCCGTCGAAGGTTAGCTTGGCGAGCGCCACGCCTCCGGCTCCGAAACCCTACCGTAACCAGCAGCAGCAGCCGCAACCACAACAGCGGCAGCAGCAGCAGTCGCACGAGGAGGAAGGGCGGGCTGCTGTACAGCGCACACGCGCCGCACCATCGACCGCAGCAGGGGCAACTGTCAGCGCGGTTGCAGTTGTTGGTGTCGCTGGTTTGGGGGCCCGGGGGGCAAGCGCGGTGGAGCAGGGTGGGCACGTGGGGCCTGCCATGAGTGAGGCGGTGGCGAAGGCTTCTGCAGGGGGGCAGCCGGCGCAGGAGGCAGATGGTGACGAGGAAGAGGCGGTGTGCCTGGTGTGCCACGACGGGCCGAGGCAATGGGGGTTCCTTCACGGGGCCACCGTGCACATGGGGGTGTGCGGGGGGTGCAGGGAGCTGGTGAGGGCACGGGCGGGCGCGGGAGGGGCGGTGGCGTGCCCCGTGTGCAGAGAGCCGGTCGATACTATCATCAAGCTGATTCAGGCTTGACTCTCGTTTACATGCACATGCATGTTCGTGGGCAGGCGGGTTTTGTCGGGTCTCGGGCATGCCGGCGCAAGCCCTCCCTTTCGCATGTTCCTGGTTGCATCGGTACTGGTCAGGGGTCGGACTTTTTTTCTGTGGAACGGACTGATGTCTCAGTGGCCGTGCTACATACGTCCAATGCAGGCTGTGTGGTAGCGCGTCATTGGTGGGAGCTGCTTGCTGCTTGCAAGGGTTTCAGGCTAGTGCGGTACCGGAGTGGAATGGGTGTGGAGGTACTGCCCGCACGCACGTACACAAGAAGCACGTGGACATCAGTCACATGTTGCTTGCTGAGGGAGGCAGGGTGGGCGCCTACTCGAGCACCGGACGTGTAACGATTCTGTATTCTACCTGCACCGGTGCCCATTAGTCGCTATTGCTCTGCACTGTGAGGCCTTCCTTGCCACCGGCAAGGGGACGAACGGTAACAACCAGTGTCCCGGTCTTATTTCGCGGAAAATTCTGACCGCTCATAATTTTCGGCCTTCGGAGTCATAATTCTGATAGTACTGCTCATAATTTTGGCCTGAAAAATTATGGTTCCAATTTTGTTTCCTGGGGGGCAAGCCCCCCAGACCCCCCAATGACTGCGGAATACTCAAATGGCAGGAGCACTACATTCCATCTCCGCACGGTG
>VFQN01005907.1_pt1 | contig 14531 bp, 19 predicted proteins | sample 3512371 | NCBI WGS metagenome assembly VFQN01 (sample SAMN10412370, study PRJNA504923) | tailings metagenome | isolation source: Replicate 2 from Balatoc abandoned mine | place: Philippines: Itogon, Benguet | collected 2017-08-28
GGCATCGGCGACTTCCGCTACATCCTGAAGTGGAACGAGTACAATTCGCCGCTGAAGCGCACGGTGACGATCGAGGAAGTGGGCGATTCCGGCCTTTATTTCCTTTCCGACCTGTCGCGCGGCGTCACCGGCGAGGTGCTGCATGTCGATTCCGGCTATCACGTCGTCGGCATGAAGGCCGTCGACGCGCCCGACATCTCGGTCGTCTGACCGTCTCCAGACCTTTCGAAAAGGAAGCGGCAATGTCCCCGCCGATCTACATCGCGCGCCACGGCCAGACCGCCTGGAACGAGATCGCGCGCGTCCAGGGGCAGGCGGAGGCCGATCTCACCGAGAAAGGGCGGCGGCAGGCGGCACAGAACGGCAGGACGCTCGCGCGCCTCATCCCGGACCCGTCCGGCTTCCGCTTCGTCGCGAGCCCGATGCGGCGCACGCGCGAGACGATGGAGATCATCCGCGCGGAGATGGGATTGCCGCGGGAGGGCTATGCGCTTGAGCCGCGCATCGTCGAGGTGCATTTCGGCGACTGGCAGGGCTTCACCTTCGCCGAGCTGGAAGCCGCCAATCCGGGCTCGACCTCAACGCGCGATCTCGACAAATGGAACTTCGTGCCGCCGGGACAGGGCGCCGAGAGCTACGCCATGCTGGCCGATCGCATCCGGCCCTGGCTGTCGGAACTGGAGGGGCCGGTGGTGGTCGTCACCCATGGCGGGGTGGTCCGCTCGATCTTCCGCATCCTCAACGGAATATCGGACCATGACGCGGCGATGATGGACGTGGCGCAGGACCGCATCCTCGAAATCCGCGACGGCCGGATCGGCTGGATCTGACCAGCTCAGTCGGGGATGATTTGGAGGACGATCTTCTCGCCGTTGATCTCGTCGTACGAGATCGTCACGTCCATGCCCTCGCTGTAGTCCTCGAGCGCGAATTCCTCGGACAGCTTGAAGGACTGGCCGCCCTTGAGGGTGAGCGTCATGGTCGACTTGTCGATCTTGGCGATCGTGCCTTCGGTATCGGCGGCATAGGCGGACGAGGCGAAAAGAAGGAGTGCGGCCAGCGCGCCGGAAATGGCTTTCATGCGTTCCTCGGTTCTGATGGGGCGCCGCCGCAGGCTGGCGCAGATCGTGGATGCGTGAACAAACAGCTAAGCTGCGAATGTGTCAAAAGTTAAATTCAGATGCCTGCATCCGGTAGCCGCATGTTTGACCGGTGGATGAAACGCCAATAGAAGGCAGCCCAGACCGGCTGAGCCCGGTGGGGTCCATGGCATGTCGCACAACACTTTCGGCCATCTTTTCCGCGTCACGACCTGGGGCGAAAGCCACGGCCCGGCGCTCGGCTGCGTGGTCGACGGCTGCCCCCCGGGCATCCGCTTCAAACTTGCGGATATCCAGCGCGACCTCGACCGCCGCAGGCCCGGGCAATCCCGTTTCGTGACCCAGCGCCGCGAGCCCGACGAGGTGAAGATCCTCTCTGGCGTGGTGACGGACGCCGACGGCGAGACGCTGGTCACCACCGGCACGCCCGTCTCAATGATGATCGAGAACGTCGACCAGCGCTCGAAGGACTATGGCGACATCGCCCGGCAATACCGTCCGGGCCATGCCGACTACGTCTACGACCAGAAATACGGCATCAGGGACTATCGCGGCGGCGGCCGCTCCTCGGCGCGCGAGACGGCGGCACGCGTCGCGGCCGGCGCGCTGGCACGTCTCGTCGTGCCCGGCGTCTCGGTGCGCGGCGCGCTGGTGGCGATGGGCGAGAAGGAGATCGACCGTGCCAACTGGAACTGGAACTTCGTCGAGGATGCGGAAAACCCGTTCTTTACCCCCGACCCCGCCTCGGTGCCGCTGTTTTCCGACTATCTCGACGGCATCCGCAAGGCGGGCTTGTCAGTCGGCGCGGTGATCGAGATCGTGGCGGAAGGCGTTCCCGTCGGCCTCGGCGCGCCGCTTTATGCCAAGCTCGACCAGGACATCGCGGGCAACCTGATGTCGATCAACGCCGTCAAGGGCGTCGAGATCGGCGAGGGCTTCGCCGCCGCGCGGCTGACCGGCGAGCAGAACGCCGACGAGATGCGCATGGGCAATGACGGCAAGCCGGTCTTCCTGTCGAACCATGCCGGCGGCATCCTCGGCGGCATCTCGACCGGCCAGCCGATCGTCGCCCGCTTCGCCGTGAAGCCGACCTCCTCGATCCTTACCCCGCGCAAGTCCATCGATACGTCCGGCCACGACGTCGACGTGATGACCAAGGGCCGCCACGACCCCTGCGTCGGCATCCGCGCGGTGCCGATCGGCGAGGCGATGGTCGCGTGTGCCATCGCGGATCATTATCTGAGGCATCGGGGGCAGGTGGGCAGTAGGACAGGTGGGCGATAGGGCCGTGTGTACCTGAACGCTCCGTAGCCGACTGGCGTTCTTTCCCTTCGTCCCCTATTCCCGTATTGCCCTACTGCCTTACTCCCCTACTGTCCTGCGAGCGAAGCGAGTTCCATGCCCTACGATCAGAAACGCATCGTCGAAGCACTCCGCGCCTTCGAGCGCGGCGAGATCGTGGTCGTCATGGACGATGACGGCCGCGAGAACGAGGGCGACCTGATCGTCGCGGCCGTGCACTGCACGCCGGAGAAGATGGCCTTCATCGTGCGGCATACGTCCGGCATCGTCTGCGCGCCGATGCCGCGCGAGGAGGCAAGGCGTCTCAACCTCGCGCCGATGGTGGCCGAGAATGATTCGGCCCACACGACGGCCTTCACCGTCTCCGTCGACTTCCGCCACGGCACGACGACCGGCATTTCCGCCGAGGACCGCACGGCGACCGTGCGCAACCTCGCCAATTCCAACGTCGGCGCGCATGATTTCGCCCGGCCGGGCCACGTCTTCCCGCTGGTGGCCCGCGAGGGCGGGGTGCTGATGCGCTCGGGCCATACCGAGGCAGCGGTGGACTTGTGCCGGCTCGCGGGCCTGCCGCCGGTCGGCGTCATCTGCGAGCTGGTCAACGACGACGGCACCGTCATGCGCGGCCCGCAGGTCACGGCCTTCGCCGCGGCCAACGGCCTCAAGCAGGTTTCCGTGGCCGATCTGATCGCCTATCGCCAGCGGCAGGAGACGCTGATCGAATGCGTCGCCAGCTTCGACGTCGAGACCGTCGGCGGGCCCGCGAAGGCGCACGCCTACACCTTGCCCTGGGATCCGATGCAGCACCTGGCTGTCGTCTATGGCGACATCCGCGACGGCACCGACGTGCCGGTTCGTCTTCACCCGGAGAACGTGCTGGCCGACGTGCTCGGCGGTCCCAGCCGGCTCGACGCCATCATGAAGATGATGGGCGAGGAGAACCGCGGCGTCATCGTCTACCTGCGCGAAGGCTCGGTCGGCGTTTCCCATCAGGCGCGCAACCGTCCCTCGCATGGCGATCAGGAGACCCATGCGGAGGCGCTGCGTCGCGAAAGCGAGTGGCGCGAGATCGGACTGGGCGCCCAGATTCTCAAGCATCTGGGCATTTCCTCAATCATCCTGCTCTCGTCCCGTGAGCGGCACTATGTCGGCCTGGAAGGCTTCGGCATCCACATTTCGAGAACCGAAATACGATAGGGTGTCGCACGGGTCTGGCCCTTGGCCTGACCCGTGCCATCGGCTTCATTCCGCCGGCTGGGGAACGATCGAACCCGAACCGGGGCTGCGGGATCCGCCCAGGCTCTTCTGGCCCAGCAGAACCGTGAGCAATGCCGCTGCACCGGCGACGATCGATACCCAGAAGCCGTTGTGCGGGCCAAAGGTGTCGACCGCCCAGCCGGCGACGAACGCCCCCAGCGCCATGCCGATGCCGATTCCCGTCATCACCCAGGTGACGCCCTCCGTCAGCAATTCCTCGGGGACGCGCCGCTCTATCAGGCCAAACGCTGTGATGAAGGTTGGCGAAATGGCGATGCCACTCACGAAGACGGCGACCGCCAGCATCGGCACGGTGCCGACGAAAGGCAGCGGCAGCGCGGTGAGGGCGATGGTGCCGATCGCCAGAGCGAGCTGGCGCTCAAGCGGCATGGTAAAGCGCAGCGCCCCGACGATCAGGCCGACGACGAAGGATCCGGCGGCATAGACACCAATGACGACACTTGCGGCGTTTGGCTCGCCTAGGTCCTTTGTGATCGCGACTGCGCTGACCTCGGCAGTCGAGAAAATCGCGCCGATGAAGATCAGTGCCAATGTCACGATCTGAACCGGCCTTTGTCTGATCGCGGAACCGGGGCTGGAATCCCCCTGCGGCCTGACCTTGGGCTCAGTCGATCGCTGCAGAATGAACGCGATCGTTCCGATGGCGAGCGAAACCGTGCTTACGAGCACTCCGGCCTCGGGAAACAGCGCAACGCTGAGACCTACTGCCAGGGACGCTCCGGCGATGTACACAAGCTCGTCAGCGGCCGACTCGAAGGCAAATGCGGTGGTGAGTTCAGGCCGGTCGCGAAACATTTCCGTCCAGCGGGCACGAACCATTGCCGGAACGCTCGGCATGGCCGCGGCGAGAACCGCGGCCAGGAACAGCGTCCATCGCGGCCAGTCCTGATAGGTCGCCAGCATGAGCGCCGCGAACGCAGTAACAGAGACCGCCGTCGTCAGCGGCACCACGCGCGACTGGCCCAGCCGATCGATGAGACGCGAGATCTGCGGCGCGGCCAGCGCATTGGTGAGTGCGAAGGTGGCGGACACGGCTCCGGCCAGCCAATACTCGCCATGTTTCTGCGACAGCATGGCGACGATGCCGATAGGCGCCATCGCCATCGGCATCCGGGCGAGAAACCCTGCGGCGGCGAAGCCCTTCGCGCCCGGCTTTCGGAAAATCTCGGCATAGGGATTCGGCATCGGAATTCTCCTCGATTCTGCCGCGCGGTTGGTTTACATACGCGACGTATGAAATTGAGGTAAATACATACGCGTCGTATGTCAATTGGCATACGTCGCGTATGTTAATTGGTGCAGCCGGAAATGGTACATAGGCCCAGACGGGAAATGATAGCCGAGACGCGGGGAAAGCTCCTCGCAGCCGCACGAGAGGCGTTCGGCAGGGTTGGGTATTCGGCGGCGTCGATGGATGATTTTACCGCCGCAGCCGGCCTGACGCGAGGTGCGCTCTACCACCACTTCGGCGACAAGAAGGGATTGTTCGAGGCGGTGCTCATGCAGATCGACGGAGAGATGTCCGTGCGATTGAAGGAAGTTTCGTCGCGCGCTCCCAACCGGTGGCAAGGACTTGTCGACGAATGCGTCGCCTATATCGAGATGGCACTCGAGCCGGAGATCCAGCGGATTGTGTTTCGCGACGGTCCTGCAGTCCTGGGCGATCCCTCGACATGGCCCAACGCCAGCGGATGCGTCGCGGCAATGACATCGACGCTCGCAGGGTTGCGCCAGGAAGGGACGCTGGCGGATATCGATCCGGAGGCCGCCGCGCGTCTGGTGAACGGTGCGATGGGCTATGCATCGCAATGGATTGCCAATGCTGGCGATCCCGAGGCAACGTCCAAAAAGGCGGCCGATGCGCTCCGCACCATGCTGGAGGGGCTGCGGACCACGGTTTTGCCCAAGGTTACGTGACCTTCACGTCTATCCTTGGCTTGCATGCCCCCTCGCAATAAAGGCGTGTTCATCCTATACCGACCGCATGACGACCCGCCTCTACAGCCATCCGATCCATCTCGAACATCTGACGCCGCCGGGACATCCGGAGCGGCCGGATCGGCTGCGCGCGATCGCGAAAGTCCTCGAGCACGAGGCCTTTGCCACGCTCGACCGGGTGCAGTCGCCGATGGGCGACCCCGAAACGATCCTGCGCGTGCATCCAAGGCACTATGTCGACCGGATCGAAGCCGCCGTTCCCGAGACCGGGATGGCGCGTATCGATGCCGACACCTCGGTCAGCCCGAAGAGCTGGGAGGCGGCGCTGACGGGCGTCGGCGCGGCCTGCGCAGCCGTCGACGACGTCTTTGAGGGCAGGGTGGCCAACGTCTTCGTCGCGACGCGTCCGCCCGGACATCACGCCGAGAAGATCAAGGCGATGGGCTTCTGCCTGTTCAACAACGCCGCGATCGCCGCCCGCCATGCGCAGAAGGCGCACGGCGCCGAGCGCGTCGCGATCGTCGACTGGGACGTGCACCACGGCAACGGCACGCAGGACATCTTCTGGACCGATCCGTCGGTGCTCTATTGCTCCACCCACCAGATGCCGCTCTATCCCGGGACGGGCGCGAAGGACGAGACCGGCGTCGGCAACATCGTCAACGCGCCGCTGGCGCCTGACACCGACGGCGAAGTCTTCCGCGACGCCTTCGAGAGCCGCATCCTGCCGGCGCTCGACGCCTTCCGGCCGGATCTCATCATCATCTCCGCCGGCTTCGACGCGCATCACCGCGATCCGCTGGCCGAGATCAACCTCGTCGAGGACGACTTCTCCTGGGCGACTGGAAAGCTGATGGACCGCGCCGCGCGTTTCTCGTCCAACCGGCTTGTCAGCCTGCTGGAGGGTGGCTACGACCTGCAGGGACTCGCGCTGTCCGTGGCCGCCCATGTCGGCCGCCTGATGAGAGGTTGACCCCATGGCCGAAGACGCCAACGACGACATCAAGGCGATGAGCTTCGAGCAGGCGCTCGAGGCGCTGGAGCGCATCGTCGAGAACCTGGAACGCGGCGACGTGCCGCTCGACCAGTCGATCCGCATCTATGAGCGCGGCGAATCGCTGAAGGCCCATTGCGACCGGCTGCTGAAGGCTGCCGAGGACAAGGTCGAAAAGATCCGCCTGTCGCGCGACGGCAAGCCGGCCGGCGTCGAGCCGCTGGATGGAGCATAGTTGTCCCGGGAAGGCTCCCGCCTTATATTAGCCAAGCTTGGCTAAGGAGGCCGGGATGCGCAAGGTCAACATGCTTGAGGCGAAAAACTCGCTCTCCCGCCTCGTCGAGGCCGTCGAGAGCGGTGCCGAGCCCGAGATCATCATTGCCCGCAACGGAAAGCCGGCGGCAAGGATCGTACCGATGAACCGCGCGCGCAAGCGGGGTATCGTGCTGGGTCTATTGGAAGGCAAGCATCCGCCGATGACGCTGGAGCAGTTCAACTCGACCGATGCCGAGATCGCGGCGATGTTCGAGGCGTCCGAGATTGAACCTCCTCGTTGACACCCACGTGGCGATCTGGTCGCTGACGCAATCGGGCAGCATCCCGGTTCATATCCGTGCCTTGCTGGCAGATGGGGCCAACCGGGCATATGTTTCACCGGTTTCAATCTGGGAAATCTCGATAAAGTATAAATTGGGAAAGCCGAGCGCTCCGCCCTTTTCCGGGCGGGACGCGGCAATCCAGTTTCGACGTGCCGGCTACGACGTCCTCGCATTGACGGAGGCGCACGCCGCTGCGGTCGACGACCTGCCATTGCTGCATGGCGATCCGTTCGACCGGCTTCTCATTGCGCAGGCGCTGTCGGAGCCGATGCGTTTCATCACCGGCGACAAACAATTGGCCGCTTACAGCGATACGATCATTTCCTGGTAGCCGCCGCCCAACCCAACCGCACCAAGGAGCGATCCCGTGTGCCGCAACATCAAGCAACTGTTCAACTTCGATCCTCCCGCGACGGACGATGAGGTCTACGAGGCCGCGCTTCAGTTCGTGCGCAAGGTTTCCGGCGCGAACGCGCCGTCGAAGAAGAACCGGAAGGCATTCGACCGGGCCGTCAGGAAGATCACGGCGGCCACCCGCGAGTTGATTGACACGCTCGATACCAGCCAGCCACCGAAGGATCGCGACGAAGAGGCCGCCAAGGCGCGGGCGCGATCCGCATTGCGTTTTTCCCCGTCACCTGTGATCGTATTTGAATGAGCTATTTTCCCGTACGCGACCCCGAGCCCGGCGACGCCTTCTCCTGCGACGCCGTCGAACTGATGGTGATTCCGAACGCCAAGGACATCGGCGGGTTCGAGGTGCGGCGTGCGCTGCCGACGGCGAAGCGGCGGCTGGTCGGGCCGTTCATCTTCTTCGATCGGATGGGGCCGGCGATCCTGCGGGCCGGACAGGCGATGGACGTGCGGCCGCATCCGCATATCGGCCTGTCGACTGTGACCTATCTCTTTGACGGCCGCATCCGCCACCGCGATTCGCTCGGCACCGAGATGGTGATCGCGCCCGGCGACGTGAACCTGATGACCGCGGGCCGCGGCATCGTGCATTCGGAGCGCACGCCGGAGGAACTGCGCGGTGCGCCGATGTCGATCTCCGGCCTGCAGACCTGGATCGCGCTTCCCGACGGTAAGGAGGAGATCGCGCCGGAATTCGCCAATACGCAGAAGGCGCACCTGCCGGACTTCGACGACGGCGGCGTCACCGGCTCGGTGGTGATCGGCGCGTTCCAGGGGCTGGCCTCGCCGGTGAAGGCCTACTCCGACACGCTCTATGCTTCGCTCCGCCTCGATCCCGGCGCGCGCGTGCAGATCCCGGCGGATGCCGAGGAGCGGGCGATCTACGTGCTGGAAGGGTCGGTGATCATCGCCGGCGACCGATTCCCCTCCGACCGCCTGCTGGTGTTCCGGCCCGGCGACGAGATCGTGGTCTCCTCGGAGACGGGCGCGCATTTCATGCTGTTCGGTGGAGCCTCGCTCGGCTCGCCCCGCCACATCTGGTGGAACTTCGTCTCGTCGTCGAAGGAACGCATCGAGCAGGCCAAGGAAGAGTGGCGGACGGCGAAGTTCGACATCGTGCCCGGCGACGAGGAGGAGTTCATTCCTTTGCCGGCCAGCTAGGCTGCGACGGAGGCCCACGTTTACTTTTCGGGCCGCACTGCCTATGTCGGCAGCACTATAGGAAAAAGAAGCCGGACAATTGCCCTCTCCGTCCACGCCACTCCTCGACAAGGTCCGCATCCCTCAGGACCTGCGCAAATTGTCGGAAGCCGAGCTGCCGCAGCTCGCCGCCGAACTGCGCGAGGAACTGATCGACGCGGTCTCGCAGACCGGCGGCCATCTCGGCGCCGGGCTGGGGGTGGTCGAGCTGACTGTGGCGCTGCACTACGTTTTCGACACGCCGGCCGATCGCCTGATCTGGGACGTCGGCCACCAGGCCTATCCGCACAAGATCCTGACCGGCCGCCGCGACCGCATCCGCACGCTCCGGAGCGAAGACGGCCTGTCGTGTTTCACCAAGCGCGCCGAGAGCGAATACGACCCGTTCGGCGCGGCGCACTCCTCGACGTCGATCTCGGCCGGGCTCGGCATGGCGGTTGCCCGCGATCTCGACGGGCGAAAGAACAACGTCATCGCGGTGATCGGCGATGGCGCCATGTCGGCCGGCATGGCCTATGAGGCGATGAACAATGCCGGCGCGCTCGACGCCCGGCTGATCGTTATCCTCAACGACAACGACATGTCGATCGCTCCGCCGACGGGCGCGATGAGCGCCTATCTCGCGCGGCTTGCCTCCGGGCCCGCCTATCTCGGCCTGCGCGATTTCGGCAAGAAGCTGACCGCCTATCTCGGCAAGCGCGCCGATCGCGCCATCACCCGCGCCGTGGAGCATGCGCGCGGCTATGTGACCGGCGGCACGATGTTCGAGGAACTCGGCTTCTACCACATCGGCCCGATCGACGGGCACAATCTGGAGCACCTGATCCCAGTGCTGAAGAACGTCCGCGACAATGGCGACGGACCCGTTCTGATCCACGTCATCACCAAGAAGGGCAAGGGCTACGCTCCAGCCGAGGCGGCGGAAGACAAGTATCACGGCGTCAACAAGTTCGACGTCATCACCGGCGCCCAGGCGAAGGCGCCCGCCAATGCGCCCGCCTACACCAAGGTTTTTGCAGAGGCCCTCGTCGACGAGGCGCTGCGCGACGACAAGATCGTCGCGGTCACGGCGGCGATGCCTTCCGGCACCGGCCTCGACCTGTTCGGCGAGGCGTTCCCGACCCGCACCTTCGATGTCGGCATCGCCGAGCAGCATGCCGTCACCTTTGCCGCAGGCCTTGCGACGGAAGGCTTCAAGCCCTTCGCCGCGATCTACTCGACCTTCCTGCAGCGCGCCTACGACCAGGTGGTCCACGACGTGGCGATCCAGAAGCTTCCGGTGCGTTTCCCCATCGATCGCGCCGGCTTCGTCGGCGCCGACGGGCCGACGCATTGCGGCGCCTTCGACGTCGGCTTCCTGGCATCGCTGCCGGGCTTCGTGGTGATGGCGGCCGCCGACGAGGCGGAGCTGCGCCACATGGTGCGCACCGCGGCGGAGTATGACGAAGGTCCGATCTCGTTCCGCTATCCGCGTGGCAACGGCGTCGGCGTGGAGATGCCGGCGCGGGGCTCGTTCCTCGACATCGGCAAGGGACGCATCCTGCGCGAGGGTTCGAAGGTGGCACTCCTGTCGCTCGGCACGCGCCTGGCGGACTGCCTGCTGGCAGCCGAGGAGCTCGATGCCGCCGGCTTGTCGACCACCGTCGCCGACGCCCGCTTCGCCAAGCCGCTGGACACCGATCTCGTCAGCCGGCTGGCGCGCGAGCACGAGGTGCTGATCACGGTGGAGGAAGGGGCCGTGGGCGGCTTCGGTAGCCAGGTGCTGCAGTTCCTCGCCATGAACGGCCTGCTCGACAACGGCCTCAAGGTTCGGCCGCTCTGCCTGCCGGACGAGTTCACCGATCACGCCAAGCCCGAGAAGATGTATGCCGACGCGGGCCTCGACGCCGCCGGCATCGTCCGCACCGTCTTCGCCACGCTCCATCGCGAGATCCGCGCCGCGAGCGCGTGAGCCAGGCTGAATCACTTTCTCAGGCGGGTGAATCAGCCCGGCAGTGTCCTCGCCTAAGACTCTGTTTACGCTGCGATTTGGCGTTTTCCTAACCCTGTCCCTTGGCCGTTTTTCAATCGGCCGCTGGTAGAACGCTTCCCGGGACAGGGAGCACAACAACATGAAAACGACGATTGTCGCGGCGCTGGCCCTCGGCGCCTCGCTGACCTCGGCGATGGCCGAGCAGCGCTACGACCGCAAGCTCGAAGCGGCCGCGATCAGCATTGCCGCCTCGAAGATGGGCGACCTACGCGGCGGCTTCGAAGTGGACACTCGGCCGGTGTTCGTGTCGCCGATCGACAGGTCGCAGCCAACACATCTTTCAGCCGGGCGCATGGACACGACGCCGACCGGCTCGGTCAGGATCGCTTCGCGCAACGCCCGCTTCTGAGCGCCGCCCGCAGGCTTGCTTTCGCCGGCCCGACCGGCCAAGGAAGCACGATGTCCGCCGCAAGCCCCGCCAACCGCCAGCGCCTCGACGAACTCCTCGTCGTCCGCGGCCTCTTCGCCAGCCGCTCGCGCGCCCGCGATGCGATCGAGCGGGGCACCATCACCGTTTCGGGCAAGGTCGAGACCAGGCCGGGCAGGGTGGTTGAGCAGGGCGCGGACATCGCCGTCGACGATCCCGCGCGCGGCTACGTCTCGCGCTCCGCGCTGAAGCTCGTCGCGGCCCTCGATCATTTTTCGTTCGATCCATCGGGTTGCTACGCCCTCGATGTCGGCGCCTCGACGGGCGGCTTCACACAGGTCTTGCTGGAACGGGGTGCCGCCGCCGTCACCGCCATCGATGTCGGCCGCGACCAGTTGCACGAGAGCCTGCGCGCCGATCAACGCGTCAGGTCGATCGAGGGCTTGAACGCACGCGATCTGACGATCGAGCATCTCGACGGAAAAGCGCCCCAGATCGTCGCTTCATCTCGCTGAAGCTGGCACTGCCACCAGCGCTCACCCTCGCGGCACCTGGTGCTGCCACAGCACTTCTGGTGAAGCCGCAGTTCGAGGCCGGCCGCGAGGCGATCGGCAAGGGCGGCCTGCTGCGGGATCCGGGACTGGGCGAAAAGATCGCGCAGGAGATGTCGTCCTGGCTGGAGACACAGCACGGCTGGCGCTCGCTCGGCATCGCGCCGTCGCCGATCGCGGGCGGCGACGGCAACCGCGAGTTCCTGCTCTGCGGGAGGAAGGGCCGGTGAACGTGCGGCTCAGGATCGATTCGCTCGGCGGGCACGGCGACGGCGTGGCCCGGACGGAACGCGGCCAGGTCTTCGTCCCGTTCACGCTGCCGGGTGAGGTCGTGAACGCGGCCGTCGAGCGCGACCGCGGCACGCTGATGGCGGTGGTGGAACCGTCGCCGCTAAGGGTTGAGCCGCCATGCCGGCACTTCGGCACCTGCGGCGGCTGCTCGCTCCAGCACATGGACGATGCGGCCTATCGCGCGTTCAAAGCGGAGCGCGTCGCCTCGGCCCTGAAACGGGAGCGGATCGACGTGGCGCTCGAACCGTTGGTCGCCTGCGCGCCGGACAGCCGCCGCCGCGTGGTGCTGAGCGGCCGCAAGACGGCAGGCGGCATGCTGCTGGGCTATCACCGCATGCAGTCGGCCGAGATCGTCGACATCGAGGAATGCCGCATTGCCGTGCCGTCGATCGTTTCTGCCTTGCCGATGCTGCGCGACCTTGCCGCCGTCGTCTGCCAGAACACGAAGCCTTTCCATGTCACGGTGACCGCGACGGAGACCGGCCACGACGTCGCCTTTGCCGATGTCGGCGACGTGCCCGACGCGGCGCGGCGCGCGGCGGGCGATATGGCGATCCGTCAACGTCTGGCGCGGCTCTCCATCGAGGGCGACATCATGGTCGAGCATCACAGACCCGTCATCCGTTATGGCAGCGTGGACGTCTCGCTGCCGCCCGGGAGCTTTCTCCAGGCGGTCGCCTCCGCCGAGGACGCGATGGCCGGCCTCGTCATGGCGCACCTTGCCAAGGCCAAGCGCGTGGCCGATCTCTTCTGCGGCTCTGGCGCATTCGCGCTGCGCCTTGCCCGTGGCTCGGAGGTTCATGCTGTGGAAGCGGAGGCGGCTCCTCTTGCCGCCCTCGACCGTGGCTTTCGTTTCTCGACGGGGCTGAAGCGCGTCACGACGGAGAAGCGCGATCTCTTCCGCCGGCCGCTGACCTTCAAGGACCTCGACGCGTTCGACGGCGTCGTCTTCGATCCGCCGCGCGCAGGCGCCGAGGACCAATCTCGCCAAATCGCGCGGTCAAACGTGCAGAAGGTCGCGGCGGTGTCCTGCAATCCAGCCACGCTCGCCCGCGACCTGCGCATTCTCATCGATGGCGGCTACAGGCTGGTCAGCGTGACGCCCGTCGACCAGTTCCTCTGGTCGCCGCATGTCGAGGCGGTCGCTCTGCTGGAGAAACCGCGCAGGCGGCGGTGATCTCAGGCCTGCGCCAGCAGCCGGTCGACGAAGGCCGGCACGGTCGTCGACGCCGGGCCGCGGATCACCTCGTCGAAGAGCTGCGTGTTGTCGGACGCGTCGAGATTGATCTCGACCGTGCGCGCACCGGCGGCACTCGCCTCCTCGACGAACTGGGCGGCGGGGTAGACGTTGCCCGAGGTGCCGATCGCGACGAAAAGATCGGCCTGCCCGAGTGCGCGATAGATGCGCTCCATGTGATAGGGCATTTCGCCGAACCAGACGATGTCCGGCCGCATCCGCCCGATGATCGAGCAGTGCGGGCACTGCGAATAGGTCGACATGTCCGTCTTCCACGTGCAGCGCATGCCGCAGGCCTCGCACAGGCCGGAATTCAGTTCGCCATGCATGTGGATAAGCCGGCGCGAGCCGGCCGATTCGTGCAGGTCGTCGACGTTCTGCGTGACGAGCAGGAAATTGTCGCGCCAGGCGCCTTCGAGGCGCGCGAGCGCATGATGCGCCGCATTGGGTTGCGTGTCGCGCAACTGCCGGCGGCGCTTGTTGTAGAAGTCGTGAACCTTCACCGGATCGTGGGCGAAGCCCTCCGGCGTGGCGAGCTCGCGATGATCAACCTTCGCCCAGATCCCGTTCTTGTCGCGGAACGTGTCCAGCCCTGACTCCACGGATATGCCCGCGCCGGTGAGGATGACGATGGAGGGGGGTGAAGAGGTCACTGGCGATGATGTATAGTTTTGCCTGATGCTGGCACGAGAAATCTAACGTATTCTTGTTTCAGCTTCATAGGGGGAAGGGCTGTCGAATGAGCCAGTACGAGGAAGAAACGGGCCGGATTATGAAGCTGGCGGAGAGCCTGACCAGCAGCAGGGTATTGGCGAGAGAGTGGTTTGAAAAGACTGCCATCCCCGGTTGGGCAGAGAAAACTGCTCAGGAGCTCGTGCAGGACGGTAAGGCGGACAGGGTTCTGGAGTACTTAGAGGCATCGCGAAGTGGCGTGTACGGCTAAATCCAAGACCAGAACTCGCATTTGAGTATCTCAGATTTCGGGATGAAGGCTACTATTACGCCTTCGTCCCGCCGACCGTCATCTGGTTCATGCGCAGGTGCGGCTGGCCGATGCCGACGGGCACGCCCTGACCGGCCTTGCCGCAGGTGCCGATGCCGGTGTCGAGCTTCAGGTCGTTGCCCACCATCGTCACACGGTGCATCGCGTCGGGTCCGTTGCCGATCAGCATCGCGCCCTTGATCGGCTGGGTCACCTTGCCGTCCTCGATCATGTAGGCCTCGGTGC
>VFQN01005908.1_pt1 | contig 14527 bp, 15 predicted proteins | sample 3512371 | NCBI WGS metagenome assembly VFQN01 (sample SAMN10412370, study PRJNA504923) | tailings metagenome | isolation source: Replicate 2 from Balatoc abandoned mine | place: Philippines: Itogon, Benguet | collected 2017-08-28
GGTCTAGACCTCTTGAACTCGCTTTGAAACATGCGTTGTACCTGCCATCACTGCATCCTGCTACACCCCAGGCCCGCAGGCTCTGAGTCTACACTGCTGCAGCTGTTGCACAGCCACGTTCTCCACAGCATAAGGAGTGTGCGTGAGGGGTTGAGCAGGCCCCCTGCCAGGCCTTGCATGAACACTCTCACCCTGGTAGTGGGCCGTGGCTATGCAGCGGTTTGCCCGCGGTGCGCCGGGGCAGGCCCGGATGCCCCATGTGGAGGACGTTGACCACCAACCCAGGGCGTTGACCACCAACCCAGGCTGCATGGAGTGCAAATCTCAAGTGTTAATCACATATTGTTACTCAATGAAGCACCCTCTGTAGCGGTAGTGAGCTCCAGCAGCGGCTCCAGGCGCAAGCATCCAAGCATCACACACGATGGCTTCAACTGCTGCCGCCAAGGCTGATGTTGAGCGCAGGATTACCGAAATAGAGATCACCATTACGAAAGTCGATAGCGACATCACCGAGACCGCGGCTGCCATCAAGAGTGTGGAGGCCCAGGTCAGCGAGGTTGATGCTCAGCTCCGCAGCCCGGCGTTGCGCGCTATGGATGCGAAAGCGCTCCTTTCTGATAAGCGGCGCTTGTCCAAGAAAAAGAAGCAGCTGCGCAAGAAGGTGGAGCAGCTGCGCGATAAGGAGCTGCTGCTGCTCGAGGAGGAGGGGCAGCTGCGTGACAAGGAGCTGCGGCTGTGGGCGCACGAGGAGAAGCAGCGCAATCTGCGAGGTGAGCTTGTAGCCGGAGCAGATTGGGCCAGGGCATATGCGAGGTGGGGTCAGGTGGACAGGAGCGGGTGGGACCCGGGTAGGGGTTAGGTGGGGCTTGGGCATGGGCCAGTCGGGGCAAGATGACTGGGGGCAGCTGAGGCCGAGGTAGGGGCCAGGGCGGTCGAGGATAGGGGCCGGATACCTCCGGTATGCATGCTGCCAAGCGGTCCTGCACCCGAGTGAGGCGGTATTCGTTGCCCCCTAGCGGTCCACCTGCGACGGGCACCCGCCCCGGAGGCGGGTATTTGAGTGCCGGCTAGCGACCGAGCCATTATTGTTACATCCTTCCCACAGACTACATGGCGCGCGTTTTCCCGGTGGATGGTCCGTCCCGGACTTCGCTGAGGCGCGAGCAGCAAGACACAGCAGTGGGCCCACTGCTCTTCGACGTGCGCTCCAACATGCAATTCGCCGTTGGGCAGCTGCCGGACAGCTGCCTGGTTGACAAGGCTTTCGCCCAGGTGGTGCAGTTCCTTGGTGACGACACGGGCGTCGACCAAGCCACAATGGAGGCTGCCCGCATGCTGTGCAGCATTGATGCAGCAACCTACATGAACCAGGTGGGTTCAACGTACGGTGTTGAACACTGACGGCACTGCGCTCACAGGCCGTGTAAGATTTACTCATTATTCTCAGGTTCCAGCGGCTAATGGCAGCCTGCAGCCTGAGCAGGCATAGCTGTACCGCCCTGGTAACTGCCCTTGCTACTGTCAACCAGCAAAACTACTCCCACTTGCACAATGCTTTTGTGGTTCCCACAGTAGCATCACTGCCGTACACCAACGAGTTTGCTATGGTTCGCCGGCTACCGTACTAGGAGTACCCCTGCCTCCCCATATCACATACACGCCCCGCAGGCTGCGCTCACCAAGGCCGTCCGAGACCTACTGGTGCAGTACCTGGGCGGTGTGCAGGCTGTGCCTATTCGCTCGGGTTTCGCTGCCTATGCCATTCCCGACTGGGCGTTGGGCGACTCGGGCAAGGACCCCTCCAACCTGTTTTAATCCTCGAGGTGGGAGTGGGGTTGAGGGGTGGGGCGGGGGGCTACACATTCCTTACCTGTGTCAATGGGCGCCTATTTGGAGCGCTAAAGTGCCCCGCCCGGCGCGCTGCGGCGCCGGGCGGCACTGCAGTCTTCCCCCTGCTGACCTGCCTGCTGCCATCCGCAGTTGCAAAGCGCATTCCGTCAGCACACGCCCGGGTCGCGGTTGCACTGTGCCTTGACTGACACATTGTGCGCATTGCCGCTGGCAGGTCAAGCCAGGCATGCTTGGCGGCTATGTGAAGTCTCACTTCCACGGCGCCGAGTGCTACCTGCACTTCTGGGTGGGTGCGTGCGTTCGTGTTACTGTGCACTTGCCAAGTTGGATAACGGCACGACTTGGTTTTACACGGGTTGAAATGTGCACTTGCCTGTGCGTTTGTGCTCAAAGTGATGGGAAGGTGAACCAGGCAGTGGGTCTAGAGCCTTTAATGACCGGGGGACCTCCTGACTGCGCCCGTTTGCTGAGATAGAGTGCCAGTGCTTTCCCGGTCCTTTGCTTGTGTACCCTGCAGCGGCAGCGTGCGGACTCCGACACCTTCCGCAACACCTGCTGCCCCGCTTTCCTGCTGGAGGTAGGTAGGGTGGGGCGAGCAGCGGGCTGACAGCCTCAGGGTACTGCGCTTGCGAGTGGCTTGCTGTGCTGCGCCCTTGTCACCCCTGCAGCCTGGGTGGCGCGCCCATGCACCCTCTTTGAAGCAGCAGCACAATGAACACGGGCGGGTACATTCGCACACACCCGCACTGTGACACCCACGCATACGCTTGCATGCAGGTGGTTGGGCCGCACGTGCGGTTGTCGGCGGTGGCCTGGCTGGACCGCGTGACGATCTTCCCGCTGACACCGTGGCTCGACCTGCTGCAACCCAGTTACGAACCGGTCACCGACCACCTGGTCATGCCGGTGCGTACTTGCGGCCCGGGGTGGCAGGCTTGGAGTCAGCATTGGGGATGTGGGCCTTCCCTTAGTCCTGCTGCAACTGGCGTTTTCCATTCCCCTTCCTGATCCCCCTGCTCATCTCCCCCCACCCTCCACCCCGCCGCTCCCTCTGCCCACCTCCGCTGCCAGGTGGCCCGCCTGCTGGCGGCCATTCGCACGGGGGTGCAGGACCTGGTGAACGACCAGGCGGCGGCGCGTGTGGCGGGGGCCCAGGCGGCGGCTGTGGCGGCGGCACTGCGGCAGCCCACGGCTGCCTTCAAGACGCTGCCGTGGCCCATCCGCAGGGACCCCCGCTACGACGCGGCGGGGGCGTTGCAGCTCGCCAGGTACAACCCCATCTACTACGTGCCCCTGGCTACCGGTGATGACGGCGTGGTGGTCAGGCTGGACCGTGACGGCGAGTACGGGCTGGCGGCTCACCAGGCCTGGGCGGACCTGGGCCTCGCGCCCAAGGTAGGAGTAAGTGTGGCCGTGTTGTGGTCGGTTCACTGTTTGGGGTTGTGCGGCCCCGGCTGGGCTGCGTGGCCCATGTGCGCTGCTGCACGGCTCCTGCTTTTTGCGTTTTGCTGGCTCTCGCACCATGCACCCCCTGCTCAAGATACACACCGCTCTCGTGTGCTCCACGTACAGGTTCTGCGTGTGGAGTCACTGCCGGGCGGCTGGCACCTGGTGGAGATGGAGTGGCTACCTCTGCCGTACGAGTGGCAGCAGCTCTCGATGCTGCGGGGCACAGAGCTCGACAAGGCCCTGGCCGTGGTGCAGAAGCAGCTGGCGTTTGCGCACAGCGCGACGGGCATGGTGCACGGGGACATGCGCCCCCGCAACTGCCTGGTGCGGCGCGACGGCAAGGGGTCCGGGTCGTGGCAGGTGCGGTTCATAGACTTCGAGTGGGCTGGGCGCGAGGGCGAGGCCACCTACCCGGCGGGCCTGAACCCGGAGATCCCGTGGCCGGACGACGTGGCCGGCGGCAAGCAGCTGCGGTGTGCGCATGACATTGAGCTGCTGGCCACATGCGCCGCCAGCCTTCTGGCAGGCGATGGGCAAAGGCCCCGCGGGCGCGGTGTGGTGAGGTCGTCCCTCTGCTCGGCAGCCCGCGACCGCTGCACCGTGCCTGTGCGCAAGGCGGCGGACGTCGTACTGCAGCGGGGCGTGGCTGTGGGCTGGCGGCAGCGTGCCGCCGCCGGCTGGTCGCGGCCCGCGGCCCTAGGTCGGCGGCTGGCGTGGTGAGGGGCCTGCAAGGACGTTGGTCAAGGAGGGGGAGGGAGGGAGCGGGCGGGCGGGTGACCTTGGGGCGACGACGTCGGTTGCCAATTGTTGCATAGGACATGACACGTGTCTCATTTAAGGTATGGCGATGGCTTTGATGTTTGGATCAGGGTATTGTGCCTGGTGGGACGTTGGGGGCTTGAGGTGCAGGCCTCCGCTGCTGTGCAGGTGGCCCCACGCGGTGCCCCTGCCTGCTGCCGTGTGTTCGTGAGACCCGTGTGTTGGTGACCGTGCCTGCAAACCCACTACGTGGCCCGGAAGTCCTTCCCAGGGCCAGCCAGCACAGCGCCTGCCGCTGTGAACGTTCCCGGCATTCCGGAGGAGCGCTTATTTGACCACCCGTTCATCGTTTGGTTGGGGAGCAGTGTGTTTGTCGCTGTGTTGCAATCTCACGCATGCGCTACTGCTGTCATATTGAGCCGGGCCGCTGGACGTATCTTGCAACGTAAGGGATTCCATGCCTTGTGTATGTACTTTCTGCCGTTTGGAGGACTTTCCGGTGCGGACTGCCGGAGGAGGGGACGCAGGTCGAACCGTGTTTAGGTGTCCATGTTTAGGCAGCATCTCACCGTCCTGTAGTCCTGTTGCAGGCATTAGGATGCTCGACCGGGTGAGCGAGTGTGATAGGAACTGTTCGGTGATCCAGTGTTACACTGTGGGCAAAAGCCGGGGGTCCATAACCGGACCGAGACACAGCGATGGCCACTAGGGCCTTAGGCACGAGCCGGGAGGGCTCGAAACACGGGACAACGCCCGACAGCACACGCGGGGGTCTACTCACCTAGGGCGAACAAACCGCGGCCCCAGGACGGCGTGTTCGGTGTTCAGCTGTTCACGTTGCGGGCACTGCCATGTGTACGGGGCCTACTCTGTAACAACGATGTAGTAAGCTGGTGCGGGCTCCATCCCTGCGCACTTAGTGCGGCATGCACTGTGGAGCTTCATGTGCGCAGTCCCCGAATGTACAGCTGCAGCTGCAGAGAGGTCCCTATAGGCGGCCACCGCCCCCACATGCCCACAACGGCCTCCTTGGCTCTCGCGCCCGCACAAGGCAACGTGGTTGGGCTGAAGTGGCTGGGCAGGATAGGCCTACGAGCTACGACACCAAGAATTACCGGCAGCGATTACATTTAAATGGGTAAGCCACGGTGCGTACACGCAAGAATTCTGGGACTGCCTACGACGAACCAACAGGCAACTTGCCTTGGGGCTCGTATGGGCGAGCCACATACCGGTATGACCGGTAGATTGCATACAGCTCACCAGCAGCCTTGTTTCCAGCGCAGGGTGCATCACGTCCACACGCAGCAGCACGTCGCTGGCCATTATCTGGGATGACACAGGTTTAACACAGCTATACAGCAGGATGTTATACCAAGAAGCAGACGCAACCGGCCAACCGCCCACAGGATAGCCGCAACAGCACGCACAACTGCACCGTGACACGGCTCGAGACCAGGTTTGTGCTCCCCCGCCACCGACCCGCCAGGCACTGCGTTGCCAATGCGTCTCAGCTACCGGTACTATCTCTGGTTCATAATACCAGTAACGCACCCCGGCTTTAAGAGCAGCTGTGCAGCCAAAGCTAAGTGCATGCGCAAGGCGCGCTGCGCACCCTACTCCTAGCTACTCTGTAACCCCACAACGTGCACCAGCACTTCAACTCCGGGCCAACTTGATACACATCCCGCAGCCCGGGTTCTAAGCTCCTCGGGCGACACGGACTCAACAGTCACCACTATTCCTCGTCCTCCACCCCCTCAACTTCCCCTGCCTCTCCACATTCCCCCATGCGAAACCGCCTCTTCTGCTCCCTCTTCCTTTCCCACTTGGCCTCCTTCTCCCGCAGCTTAGCCACCCCCTTGTCCAGCTTCCCCGCGAACTTGCCCATGGCCAGGGCCGACCGCTGCAGCGCCACCACCGCCAGGCCGCCCAGGGACTTGGCCGCGATTAGCGACATGGGGGCGTCGCCGCCGGGCTTGGAGCTGCTGGTGCTGATGCTGCTGTTCTGGGCATGGTGGGGAGCAAGGCTGCTGCTGGGAACAGGGACACCCGCAGCACTTGGGGCATACGCGCTGGCGCCAGCCGTGGGCCCCGCTGGGTAGTAGGAAGAGCCAAAAGGGCCTCCGCCGGGAGCTGCTGCCCATTCCCTCGGGCCGTACGAGGGCAGCCCTGTTACCCCACCAGGGTAGGGTGCGGGAATTATGTTGACCGGACCGAGGGGCGTTTCTTGGGAAGGCCCTGGCAGATTAGTCATCATGAGCGGGGGCTGGCGGTCTGCCGCATAGCTGACAGCGGGTACGGGTAGTGGTGACGGGGTAGGGGGCGAGCCCCCAGGCAAGGCTGGCTGCCGCGGCTGCTGTTGCGGCGGCTGGGGCTGGGGCTGGGGCTGGGGCACGAGGCACTCATGCTGCAGCATGGTATAGGTTGGCGTCTGAAGCGGCTGGAAGGGCGGGAGGCAACCAGGCCACGTGGCGGCCGTCAAGGTGCCCCCGCCGGTGTGCGGCGGCGCTCCCGGGTACGGCACTTCAGCAGGGTACGGCGAAAGGGAAGGGCAAGCGGGAGGCGGTGGCTGCACCTGCTCTGGGGCTGTGGGTCCACCACGGTTTGCATACTGCGGTAGCTGCTGCGGCTGGAAGCCTTCCGCTGCGCATGCCACGTGGTAGGGCTGGTGGGTTGGGGAGGGAGAGGGTGTGGGGTATGAGGGCACAGGTGGAGGGGCGGAGAGCGTCCGGGTTGAGGTTACGGCGCCAGGCATGGTGAGAACTCCATGGCCAGCCGAATATGGCGGGCTGTTGCTACGCAGCGCCTCCACGGTTGTCGGCTGTAGCGGAGTAGGGGGCGTGGGCGGGGGGCCGGCAGCAGCAGGTGCTTTGGCAGCCGTGAGGGGTGGGGGTGTAGCTGTGCGCGTTGGGGGTGCGGGTGGCGTCTGCTGCTGGGGCTGTCCAGCGCTGTGGAAGGTTTCGGTGAGGTTGCTGCAACTGCCGCTTTGCGTGCTGGTTGACGGCTCGTCCAGGGGCCGCTCAGCGGTCACTGTGAATGCCGTGGGCGCTTGCTGTTGCTGCACTTGCTCCGCCGCCCACGGCTGTTCCCCACCCTGTCCCAGCTGCATGGGCTGTGGCACCGGGACAACGCCCAAGTCCTGGATTGGAGCTGCTGTTGGTGGAGCTGGAAAGGCATAGTAAGGGTAGGGGGTCCGTACAGCTGTGGTGTACTGCGGCAGCTGTGGGTTAGGTTCCATGGGCAAGCACGGCGGTGCGGAGTAGGCGGGAAGCATGGCAGCAGCAGTGCTGCCCGTGGGCTGCCCTGCCGCGTAGTGGCAGCCCGGGGCTTGCGGTTGGGGATACACGTCCAGCTGTCGTGTTACAGGGTACTGCTGCGCAGGTGGGATGTAGCCACGTGGGGGCTGCTGCTGCGGCGGTAGAGGAATGGGAAGTTGTGAGGGTGGAGCTGATGGTGGTCCGGCAGCGGCGAACCCGGGACCGCAGAGGCCTCTGACTGATGAAGGCTGGCGCTGAATGTAGTTTAACTGATTTGCAGGGCCAGTTAGTGTTGAGGCTGCTGTCGAGCGTTGCTCATGATACGGAAGCTGCTGTCGCTGATGCGCTAGGCCGCGCGAAAGCGGCGAGAGTGCCGAAAGCTTTAGAGGCAGCTCCCTGGACGACATTAGTACTGATTCATAGCAGTTGAAGAAAGTGTTTGCACCGCTCGCTGTACTCGAGTTTGTTGCGCTCCGCACTGTGTAAACAGAGCCTAGTCAGCCAAGCAAGGTCCCGTGGGTCACATACAATGCCGACCCTGAATGGTTCCACAGAGGAGATATCGCGTGACGAACACGCATAATTCAAAGCAGCGGATGGCAGTTTCCAAACCGCTGAGCGTTTTGAGCAGCCGATGTCCAGGCAGTAGTAGTGTCGGTTTGGGAGTACCGTACACACCAACGCACCCCAAAACTGCTATGCTGGGAAGCACTTCCGAGGGCACACAGCCAGATACAGCATGCCAATACCGATACTAATGACGCACTTCACCAAAGTACACATACAAAGGGAACTGAGTACCAGCAGCGCATGCTTGCACATCACCTGCCGTTAGCAGCGTTAGACTCGCACCATCAGCAGCTATGTACCCCGCCCGTTCTAACGCTTGGAGTAGTGCCCGCCAGTAAAAGCTGCAAGCGTGGTACTGCACACCGTCATGATTCTGTGTGTTACTGTAGGTCACAGGTTGGGCAGCTGTGGAGTTGCCATGCTACTCGCATATATAGGACACGCACGCAAGGGAAGAATTATGCGGGGGCCTAGGTAGGAGAGACGTCATCAACGCAGCACATATACATGGACACCACGTACAGCTTCTCAGGACTGCGTTGCTGCAAGTTGCCGTAAACAGGGCACCCCTTACCGGACTGCCGTACAGTAACACCACCACGGCGGCAGACGGCCCCATGACAACCCAACCATGCAGCAGTGCATGCGGCTACTGCATATGCCTGGCCATGATGACAGGCGTACGGTCCGTACTGCTATGCTTTGCTCACCGTACTGCATAGGCTAACATTCGACTCACACACTGCATCCACACAACCACCCGACCCCACCCACGCAAGGCTGCACCCATGCCACACTCCACCGTCCAATGAACCCACACGTGCAGCCGCTTTGACCCTACGGTATCCAGACGCTGATGCCCTCAGACCGCTTCACGCGGTGCACAAGACGAAGCTGACCCAAGCCCAGACGCGCTCCTTGCTCAAACACCCCACACAGATAAACCAGGCGCGCTTAGCCCCTATCCCGCAAGCCCACGCACCACCCCACAGCACCCCCTAGTACTTCCCCTTCTTCTTCTCCTGCCTCATGGCCTCCTTCTCCTGCAGCTTGGCCACCCCCTTCTCCAGCTTCCCCGCGAACTTGCCCATGGCCAGGGCCGACCGCTGCAGCGCCACCACCGCCAGACCGCCCAGCGACTTGGCCGCGATCAGCGACATGGGGGCGTCGCCGCCGGGCTTGCTGGAAGCCGCAGTAGCAGCAGTAGCAGGAGGAGGAGGAGCCATCGCCCCCGGCGCAAAGGGGCCACCGCCGCAGCTGCTGCCACCGGCATTGCCGAGGCTGTGGGTTCCGTGCATGACAGGAGTGCCATGCACGCTTGTGGGGTAACCCGGGGGAGGTGCGGTGCCATAGGGCGGAGGCAGGCTGCTGTGGCTGCTGGGGTGGGAGTAGGGTGCAGGGTAGCCGTGTGGGGCGGCAGCAGGGGCATGATGGCCCGGGGCGGGGCTGGGATACCCGTAGGGTGGCGGGGCAGCAGGGGAGCACGTGCCATGCAATGGATGGTGCGGCTGTGGGTGCTGGAGTGGGTATGCAGACCAGCTGTGGGCGGACTGGGCCAGGTGGGGCTGGGGATGGGGCTGGGGCGGGTAGGCGGGGCGCTGCTGGGGTGCGGCTGAGGCCTGCGCATGGGGGTACGACCGCGGGTCGGGTACTTGGGAGGAGTGGGGGAAGGGGCCGGGGGCGGGAGGGCCGGAGAGGCTGCGGCATGTGCTGGTGTGTCTGCTGCTGTTGTCCCAGGCCGGAGGCTGCGGAGGTAGCAGTGGTTGGGCAGCGTAGGTGGCAGTCGGCGGCGGTGCTGGGGTGCTGCTGCTGATGCAGCTGCTGGCCAGGGCGGTCTCCTGTGCGGGGTTGGTGTAGGGGTGGGCGGAAGTGAAGCCAGCCGCCCCGCTGTGCGGCGATGGGGCCACCTGTAGGGGTTGAGCGTGCGAGTGGGGTGGGGGAGTTTCAGCGCCTGCTGTGACTGTGCTTAGTATATGCGGCGCAAGCGGGCAGCAGGTGTGCAATCGGCTAGGACCTGAATTCCCGCGGCAAGATAGCAAATGCCGGTACCAGTATGCGCCTTCATAGGATACACAGAGCAGCTGCGGACTATGGTGATGCTGCAGCTTGTGGACGGACAAAGGGTACATGTGGCACTGACACCGACGCAAACAGGCTCATAGCATGGACGTGGCATGGACACATGTACGAAGACGCGCAGCTACAACACACCAACCTGGCAAGGCTGCTGCTGCTCCCGCTGCTCCTGTCCCATGGGGCCAGGCGCGGGGGTGCTCGGCACGCCAGGCACGGCGGGCTCCGGAGCTCCAGCAGCACGTGTCAAGTACACGTGCTCGGTCGGCGTCGGCTCGGCAGGGGAGGACATGGGGCTTGTGCTTGGCTGGCAGGCCGGGCCGGCATGCGGCGCGGGGGTGGAGGAGCAGGACGGGTGCGAGGACGAGGACTGTGAGTGGGGCCCTATGGGTGAAATTGAGCTTGTTGTGGGCTGTTGTAGTTCCAAAACGGGAGGGACCGGCTGGACTTGGTCGTGCTGCTGCGGGGTTGCGACTGGGGCGGGCGGGTGCGGGATGGGGAGCGGGAGGGAGGAGGGAAAGGAATGCTGCGGGGTGGGTGGGGCTTGCTGCCTTGGCGTGGGAGGGCCTGCAGGGGCGGCGCGAGCGGCAAGCGCTGGTATATTAACGTTGGACGCGTGGCTGCTGTGGCTGCTGTCCGCTGTCTTAATGTCCGCTGTCTTCATGTCCGCTGTTTTGATGCCCGCTGCCCATGTGCCAGCAGCGAGCGGAGCGGGGCTGCTGGTCGCAGGTTGGGGAGGTGGGACCGGCCCGGGAGGCACTCCTTTACCGACGGAATGCAGCTGAGGTTGCTGATGCTGAGCATTGTAAGTTGGCTGTACAAGGTAGCTGTCTTGAGGTGTATGGCAGGATGGGAGCGCGAGCTGAGGCTGTGGGGGAAGGGGTAGGGGCTGAGGATGGGGTTCCAACACATTCGCGGCATTGGGCATCGACGGAGTCAGTTGTCGCTGGGACGGGGCCGGCGCGGCAACGGCGGAAGCAGAGCCGAAGCTCGGGAAGAATGTGAAGCCTTGTTGAGCACTAGCTAAAGGTCGTGGCTGCAGCATAGGCATGAGCGCCGGCTGCTGTCGTTGCTCATGCTGTTGGGCCAGCCCCCGAGACAGCGGCGACAGTGTCGACACATTCACAGGCTCTTGCTTTGCAAACATCCTGATGCTCTATCGCTGCAACGTGCCTCTTGCTCCTGTGGGTAGGCCCTTAGAGGCCTTTAAAACGTCCCGAGGCAATGTCGCAGAGTCTATAGGCCCACGACTCTGATGCTTTCCTTGGCACAGTACGTGGAAGTGTGATGAAGGGGTGTGTCCAAGGGCAAGCCTGGCTAGGAGCGTAATAGCTAATGGGGTCCGGGGACGAGGGCCGTTGCTTGTGACTGCAGGACAGACGCGACGCAGCTTCCTAGGTAACCGTCACTGCACAAGGGACCAACCGGCACTGCACGTGCGACGGAGGTACAGAAAGGGCGATCACCGCCCGGCAAATAGCCATAATGATTTACACAGTGCGGCGGATATAGCTTGTTTTCGCTTCAGTCGGTCCAACATACCGAGGACGTCATCGTCCCAGCAACCTTGAACCAAATGGCGACAGGCTCAGTGTCCCTGTCACCGCTCACAGAGGCCCTACGAGCAAAACAGAATGGTTCTGCGCTTCTTCTGCAGCCCCGAAGTACCGGCCAACCCACAACGGCCGCGCCGATGGCCATGCAGCCTGCGACCCGCGCTATCCCTACTTCTGACTCCGTACAAACCAGCATTGCAACATTTATGTCGCCACTGCAACAGGCCATAAAGCCCGTACCTGGTGCCCTGACGGCGTCGCAGCAGGCGGGCCCGCGCGCCTACACCATGCCGCTCGCGGTCGGGCAGACCCCGTCCCGGCACCCCATCCCTTTCCCTGCACCACCCTCCTCCACACCACCCACCATACCAGCACCAAAGCCAGCTCAGGTGCTCCCGTGCACCTCTGCGGACCCTCCACGGGGCCTTGTCGCCTCCCCACCAGCCCACGGCATCTCCAACGCCGCCCAGGCCCTCGACACGCCACGTGCCGACACCACGCGTGCCGACGACACCACCACCGCCCCCGTCGCCGACGCGTGCCACACCACCACCACCACCACCCTGTACCCGCCGCCCGCCACAGATCAGCCCCACTCCCCAGCCGCACCCTCCACCGCTCCAACCGCCCCTGAACCTCCCCACCCCCCCGCCCCCCCCCCCCCCCCCCCCCCCGCCTTCCCCCCCCCCCCACAAAGCCGACACCCGCCCTTCCCCCGCCCACTCCCACGCGACCCCACCTGCGCCCCACCAGCCCACCCCATCCCCGACCCCTTCGCGCCGTACTCTACGGAGCCCTTCTCACAGCCACCAGCACCCCACCACCAGCCGGAGCCAGGGCCCCTCCCACACTTCCAGGCCAGCGCACCGGGGCCGTATCAACCCTGGCAGGCCCCGGACCAGCCTGACCAGCTGGGAGGCCACATGGTACCCCAAGGCGAGCTGCCGCCACCTCGCGCGGCCTTCTCGCCCCCTGAAGCCTCCGCCCCCGGCCCCGCCGTCACCGCCTTTGCTGCGGCACAGCCCCTGCTCATGTATGCACCGCCTCCACCGGCGCAGCTACCGCAACCGCAGGGGGAGCAGCAGCTGCACCACCACCATCAGCAGCAGCAGCAGCAGGAGGGACAGTGGCAGGGACCCATGCAAGCTCACGCGCATGGCGGGATGCTGCCCCCGCAGCTTGGGGGCAGCGGCGACGCGTTTGCGTCGCCTCCTGCTCAGTCCGCGCACAGCTGGCCCGCTGCCTGCCCCCCGGGCCAAGCATACCTCAGCAGCCATGGCGGAGGCCCGGGCCCACAGGCAGGGATGTACAACCAGCAGCAGCAGCAGTACTACAGCGCGCCGTACACCGCAGCATCGGACCCCCTGCCGTACGGCGGGTACGGCAACACCATCAGCTACAGCGGGCCCCTGTCGACGGGCAGCTACAACACCCTGCCGTACGGTCAGGGTGGCGGCGGCGGACAGGGGGTTAAGGCGCACAAGGCGGCGGCTGGGGGGTACGGCACGGGGGACGGGGGCAAGTACAAGCACAAGAATGAAAAGGGCTCGGTGGCGGCGCGGGTGATAGACACTGTGGGTGCGGTGGCGGTGGGGGCGCTGCTGTGTGGGGCCAAGGCTGCGTCGGCTGCGGCGAAGCAGCTGGACAAGAAGCTTACAAAAATGGAGCAGAAGGAGGCGAGGGACCGGGCAGAGGGAAAGAAGAAGAAGAAAAAGGGGGTGTTGCGGAAGATAGTGCGGCTCATCATTTGCGCTGCTGTGCTGGCGTGAGGGCGATGTCCTTGCGGCTGCGGCGGATTAGTGGGAGCCGAGGCGGTGTGTATCAGGGTTTGGGTATTGTTGTTGGCTCAATGGGGGGCTGGAGCCGCTGGGAGTTGAGGGCGCATATGCATGGCAATGGGGCATTTTGGACCAGCATAAGGTACTAAAAGCTGCGCCTTGGCGCCGAATGGGGGCATGGCACGTGAGCAGCTGGCACGTGGCTGGATTGATCAGTGCACTGCGGACGACATTGGGTCCGGCTTGGGTCCAGCGGGATTCGGTTCTGTTATGGCTATACTATGCATGCTTGCAAGCCCGTTAGCACATTGCGTTGGGGATGTGTGAAGGGCGAGCAGGCGCGATGGCTGCTACGTAGCGGCGCGCAAGCTGCGCTTGCATACTGCCAGCACAGATGCAGCTGGTGGACAAAGTGGGGCTTCCTGACTTGAGGTATGGGGCTGTAGGCGGCTAGGCGCCTGGCTGTGTGAGGCCACGATACCGGCACCGCTTGTGGAAGGTGTGGATACCGGTACTGCTGACACGGTGACGGGCTCGTACCTGCACAAGTGCATATATAGACGCATGTACTCTGGCTCTCATCTGACCTAGCTAGGCGGCATTCTCAAGCACAGGATGCTGGACGACCTTGAGCCTGTTTGTGACATGGCTGCATCGTCATGGCGTGGCCAGGTGTTTAAGGAGAGCCTGTCGGGATGCAGATTTGCGTTGTTGAGGTGTCTCGTCGGTGTCAGCGCCGCTTTCGCGTCTCTATATGTCAGGCTGCTTGACCGGTCTCTTCGTGATCTTGAACACCATGCAATACACAATGGGGTATGTAACACAGCCGCTGAACGTTGTGGCCAGCCACTTGCCCGTCCGACCTAGGGGGGAATGAGGTCAGGTCTAATGGGATCAGGGGGTAGGTGGAGGTGTGCACCGAGGGTCAGACCTCCGTTGCGCACCGAGGACGACAGTATGGGTACTGGGAGTTGAGATGCAGCAGGATGCAGGCACGCTGCTCAGAACGTAGACCCGCACAGGCAGGTACAGGCACCTGTGCTGAGCACCTCTTCAGGTGTGGTTAGGCTGGTCGAGCGTGTTCTCCCCGGACCGTGGCACAGCGGCTGCACCAGCTGGGCCTAGGCTCGGTGGCTAGGCTGCGATTGCTGAAGGGATGAAGTGGATGTATGTATGGATTTACAGTTTTGGTCCCCTTCCAGGGCCCAGCCCCGTCCCACTCGGGAGA
>VFQN01005909.1_pt1 | contig 14525 bp, 24 predicted proteins | sample 3512371 | NCBI WGS metagenome assembly VFQN01 (sample SAMN10412370, study PRJNA504923) | tailings metagenome | isolation source: Replicate 2 from Balatoc abandoned mine | place: Philippines: Itogon, Benguet | collected 2017-08-28
CCCGAAGGGGCCCCGAAGGGGCAACGAAGCACTTTATATGCCCTCCGGGGCCCTGGTAACTTCCACCGCACACGCACAGAGTGCCAAGAAGCGAAACTGCAGCTGTGCACTGCTACACAGTTTACACCAGTCAAAAACGAAGCCGAAGGGTACCAGAGCGGAACTGCTACACACTGTGCCCCGTCCGGGCTCAAATCGGTTTAGCTCGCCGGGAACGAGCGTGGCCTACGAGATGAGCACCCACTGGCGTTTTGGTGCAGCGGTGCACGTGGTACGGCTCGCATCGCCTCAGGGCTGTTCCCATGCTATCTGCACAGCTGCTGTGCAGCAGCCCCCAGCCCCACCTGGCCCCACCCACCAGTCGTTACGGCAAAAGGTGAAGCTGGCTACCGTCCAAGGGCCGTGCGAAGCGCATGACGGCGGTTGCGTCCTCCTCATGGGGCAGAGCATCAGTATTTGTAAACCGTTGCCCTTCGTGCGCATCCCCCGCTGCGTGCTGCTGCCACGTGGTCCTGCCGTCCAGCAGGTAGCCAGCCAGGTGCAGGGCCGTGTCGGGGTCGCGCTGGTCGTAGGAAGAGTCCAGCGTGTGGTTCCCGCCCAGGCCCACCTGCGGATGGAGGTGCAGGGTGCCGGGGCGGGCAAGGTCATGCGGTGCACCTGGCGGTAGCTGCCCGGGCCCAGAGTAAAGGCGTTGCTGCGATGCTGCCGTACACGCCCCCCCCGCCTGCAGCTCGTGGCTGCCGTCGTCTTACACCATGGTGGTGCCGTGGCGGGGTGGGACGGGGCGGGGGGCCAGGGGCCGGCGTGTCGCGGCCTGAAGGACCCTCAAACTCAGCAGTGCCGTTGACGAGGGTCAGGCGCCATTTCCGGAAGGCGAAGATGGCAGTGGGCCAGAGCCGGCCAGCAGCAGAAGCAGCAGCGGCGTTGTGCGGCATAGGAAGCATGACCAGGGGAGGGGAGATGACGCAGTACAAATGTAAGGCCCGACCGCTGTTTCCACTGTCGTGCTGGGGGGACGCGCTCAGTGGAAGGCGTCGACAGGCCCTTGGGAGGTGGGGACATAGCTAGGAGGGGTGGTGTTCTGCTGTAAATGGCTCGACACCGGACTGCAGCAGCCAAGGGAGACTATGGAAGCAGCGTCTACCGGCACCAACCTTGCGCCAGACTCTCTCCCCTGCGCCAGACAGCGCCAGGCGCGGTATGGTACCTGCCGGGTGCCAGCCGCGTTGACGCCGCCGTTGGCCTCTCTGACGGAGGCTGCAGCTGTCAGCACGGCGCATGCACTGCATGTCCCACCTCAGTGCTACATGTACCGTTTCGGTGGCCCGTGGCACGCAACCTGTGTGCTACCCTGGCCCTCGTCCGCGGGCGGGCCCAGCGGTTTGTTTCGGGTGGGTGGCTGCACCTGGAACGCTGACAGGTCTAAGCATCTCGTAAATGTAATATCTACGTTGGTGGCATTTGTCAGAGTAAGCAGCAACCCCAGGGCACGACCCAGGACCCGCAAGGGTTTAGCGATATGCGCGCGGCTGTGCAGACTATATATGCCGATTCTGCTGTTTTCTGACAGGTCGATGGAGCCACACGCCTGCGCCACCTCGGCCGATTGTGGGTCGTCCACCTGCCAACACCTCAGCACTGAATCACGCAGTAAGACCTTGCACTGCCTAGTTACAAACCTACCTATCATCATGTAAGCTTGAGCATCTCTGGAGATCGTGGTAGATCGTGGTTCTAGCGGGCGCCTCGACTTTCGACAGCGATGGGCTGGCGGTTGGGGCATGGTGGAAGCGACGCTGATAGGCTAGCACAGTCCCTACGTATAACCTTCCAAACACCCAACACAACTTACTCGTTTTCAACCAATCACACCTGAACATTCCTTTCCCTATCGCGACTACCTGTCTTCACGCCTCCTGGTCCCCGCTGCAAACAATGTCTAGATCCGTGGCGAGCTCGCTCTCTACCTCACCGGCAGAGACCTCAATGATGTCGCGCGCACTCGGTCGCGGCTCTCTTGACGGAACCCAAGACTCATGTTGTGAGAAGGCGTGTTGTCGGCCGCGCAGCCGCGTCATGCACGTTCCGTGCAAAGGTTCAACGATGGTGGTCCCAATAACGAGCAGGGGCTCTCCAAAGGAGCAGCAGGTGCGGGTTTGAACCACTCCTAGTCAGCATGGAAGTAGTGCGCTGGAAACGCACAGCGTGCTTAACATGCGCACTTAAAGCATTATCTTTGCTGCACAAACATCTACGGCTTGTGGGCGGTTCCCGCTGTCGCAACCCTAGCAACTAGGGTCACCCGACCAGGGTCGTGGGTCGTGGGTCGTGGGCCGTAGCGCGTTCAACACACTCGTACGTTGTTATCTGCTGCACTCTGCTGACGGCTGGCACGCCTGCAACGACTGGTACTGCTTCATGAAAACGACTGCAGCTCACCGATACGGTATGGGTACAAACCGAAAGCTGACACCCCGGCCCTCTGCTCCCGCACCGCTACTGCAGGGCCTGGCCGCCTGGTTCCGCAACACGGGGAAAATTGTCACGGCGCCCATTGAGCTGACGGAGGAGGATGTGCGGATCGTCTCTTCCGCTCGCCAAAGCCGCGTCCGCGATAGCCTGCTGGTGTGAGCAGGCCAACCGCCCTTACGGGGCAGCCTACTGTAGCAGCGTCCATGGCGTTCAGGACTGGTGCACTCCTCCGTAGGAGGGCCTGGTGGGTGGTTTAGGGGTGCACGTGCCTCTGATGGGGCCCGGCGTCTGGAACGGCTATACCATGGTGTCTGACGGTGATGGTACCATGGTATGTGACGGTGGTATCTGACGGTACACGTGAGGATTGCATGATGTACTGACGTGGGCATTCCAGCAATAAAGGTGCACTAGTATGCTGTCGTCCTGGTGGATTATAACACCATTGCGCCTGTGCGTCCGAAGGTGCATTTTGGACGGGGCCTTCCTGTTTTGGTCTACACGCCCGCCGACCTTGGCCGGAGCAAGCATGCGTCTCTCATGTTGTTTGCACCCCGTTTTGTTGGTGTCACTGCTCGGTACTGCATATTGCATTATTACTTCGCATTTTTGTACTTTGCAGCTGTACCTGTCTAATAGAGTACGGTCGAGAGGAAGCTATTGTATGCATCTCGTCCAACCTCCTATATATACTGTGATGCAGCACGGCGATGGTGACACAGCTGCTCATGTGAGGGTTGGTTTTCATAAATGTTGATAGAGATGTACTGATAGCCCTTGTTAGCTCGCGTTACCATGGTTGTGCAATGCAGTGTGGCTAGCTTGATCTGCAGCGGCAGTGCGGCACACCTGGTGTGGTAGTCCAGGACACTCCCCTGCTTGACTGAGTCGTGCGCAGTTGCCTTCATGACCAACGGCAGGCGCCCATGGGCAAGTGACGAAGTACAACGAAGGTTATGTTGTAACGCGCTCCGCGCATACTTCTTGTACGAGACGGCTTTCGTTTTGTACTGACCGGAGACGTCCTGCAATGGCCCTCACGGGGCGGCAGCTAGGCAGGCATTCGGGTTTACTGGATACACCAGGGGATAAACCGTGCACGTTTATCATGTCTGTCAACATGCTGTGTACTTCAAGGCAGGCCCGAGATGTCACAGGTTACGCAGTGACTGTGCAGCGACATGTGCTGGTGCGCAAAGGCACAAGGCGGGCACCCGCCGTCCGGCACCCTGACGTGCTGAGGGGCCCACTGCATGGCGCAGGGCACCGAAACCACGCCTGGCCGAAACCACGCCTGGCTACAGCAGTTAGTATTACACACGATGACTAGAGCACCATACAAAACCAGTACCATGTCGCACTACACGGGATGCCAGGCGCAATTCAAGCCATTTCACATTTTCAACACAACTGAGTCTTGCTTGTAGTTGCGACTTGAACTACAAAACGCTTGCCTGTGGTGTGTGGTTGCATAACGTGTCACTCAAAGCGCATCAATGCGACGCAGCTGACGAAGTTGACCAGCCAGTCTAAACCATGGACAGTCACGCGTTCATAGGACTCAAGCGCAAGCTTGAAGCCTTGGGCTACTCCGAACCTCTCGACAACGCTAGCGCTCTTCTCGTTCATAAGCTTGTCGAGGATGTGGTCCATGCGACCGACAGTTTCCGCACTTTGCAGCAAAAGTGCGCGTATCAGCAGCAGGAGATTGCTGCTATTGACTCAAAGGCAAGTGCTGATGCACGTCAAAACCAACTGGATGCCCCCAAGACACATACGACTAAAGCCTCTAGGTTGGGACCATACCCCTTGTCCTCGTCCGTCCCTCACCTGCCGTTGGTGTCTGCTGGGCATACAGATGGAGGCAGTGCGGCAAGACAGCACGCGCCTGCAGTCTGAAAACAGTCAGCTGCATGTGCTGGTGCTGCAGCACACAGAACGGCATGAGCGGCAGGCCCGTGAGCACTACCAGGAGTGCAAGCGGTTGCAGGACGCCATCGCTGAGCTGTCGTACTGGAAGCATCAGGCTGCTGAAAAAATGCAAGCAGCTGAGCGTGAGAACTCTGGTCTACGGAAGCGCTGTGACGAGCTTGTGAAGCTGACGGACCGTCTGACAACTGGTACGCCACTTGTGCCGCTTAGCGTGCTGGGGCCAAGGGGCCTGAACTGGGGCCGTGCCACTACCCCCGAGTTACCTATGCGTGCCTTTTGCATGCCATTCTGCAGGTGCAGCCACGCCTCAGTCAGCTGCCTCACGCATTACTACGACAGGACCAGGTGCTGGGGGTTGCGGTACGAGTGTGTGGGGCAGGTGTCGATCCTCCCTGTTGACGCAACCAGCAACGGGCAAGTGGCAGCTGTGGCCTGCTTTCTGCTCAAGCAGATCTCTTCCCGGCAATGCGACGCTCCTACTGTACGACTCACACCAATGTGCTTTTGCCTACGCAACCTTTGCCTCCACACGGCCAGTGGCTGGCGCTGTGCAGCCATCATCCCCCATGCGGCCCCGCCAGGCGTCCGTGGATGTCTTGCAGGCAGCAAACGGAAGGTATGCGACGCTTTAGGACATGGTGCAGGCATCACGTCAAGGCCATCTGAGCAACGCACCTGGTATAACTGCTGCGGCCAAGCCGTCTAGGCACCCCATTGCTTGTCGCAGCGAGCTAATGACAGGCGTGCCATGACGCGGCAAGTGCTGCCCCTGAACACAGTCACTGTCACCCCACGCCCGCTTGCCCTCTGCGGCCAGGATCGTGGCCCTGCAGCGGCAGCTGGCCGACAAGACGGCGGAGCTGGAGTTGCTGCAGCAGCGTGTTGCGGAGACGGAGGTGCGTCGCCAGGGGTCTAAATTCAGCACAGCATGAGGTATGCGTCACACGGACCCAAGCGTACAAGGGCAAGTCGTCTGACGCTTCGACCGACCATGCGTGCCTGTGACGTGAAATGCATTCTGTACACACTGCCGCATCTCTGCAGGACCAGATCCGGCGGCGAGACACGGAGATCAGTCGCCTGGGCAGCCGGGCGGGGGCGGACACGGCGGCGCTGTCCCTGGCGGCGCGCAACGAGGCCAACGAGAACATGATCCTGCAGCTCAACAGCACGGTGGGTTAGCAAGTGCCGGGGGCTCATGTGCACTGTGCACCAGCGGGGCCAGAGTACTATGCCAAGAGCTACCCTGCAGAGCACATGGTGATGTGGCCTGCTACGGGGTTCTCGTCCTGCCAGCCGTGATTCGTTCGTGCACCGCCATCGGCCCGTTGCGGCGGCGCAGGTGGACACGCTGACGTCCCGGCTGCGCGAGATGGAGGGCGTGGCGCAGCAGTGCGAGGAGCTGCGCGGCGCGCTGCAGCGGGCGGACATGGCCCGGGCGCAGGCGGAGGAGCGCGTGCGCAGGTGCGGTACCGGAAGAGCTTGCATGCTGTAGGCAGCGGCCGGGGGCGGTGTAGCCACAAGGGCGCAGGCATCTGAAGCCGGGCACACGCCCGTCCCTTTTAGCAATAGCAGTCTTGGTGGTTTAAGCAGGTGGGCAACCCCCATTGATCATTCCCAGGTTGAGGTTGGAGCAACATTGGTCGTGTCCACGTGTGTGCCGCAGGGCTGCCCGCGACCATGAGCTGCTGACGCGGGAGGTGGCCAGCCTCCGCCGCGAGCTTGAGGGGCTGCGGGACAGCACCAACCGCGCGGCGGCGGTACTGGGGCCCGGTGGCTCCCCGGGCAGGGCCGGCGTGGCAACGCAGGAGGCCAGCTCCGTAAGTTGGGGTCCGCTTTCCATGAACGGTGTGGCTTGTATGCCTGCGCGTGCTCCCCTGTGGCGTTTTCTTGGGGGAACTCCTTGGGCTGCTGTATATGCGGGTGCACTGGTGCTGCATGCAAAAACAACCACCCGACCTACTTGTGCCTGCATGTCCATGCCATGGTACTGCAGCGGCTTGCCGAGGCGGAGGCCCAAGCGCAGCGCCTGGCCGCCCAGCTCTCCAAAGCGGAGGCCGACCGCAACGCGCTTGCGCAGCAGGTGCGCGTTTATAGTCAGGGAAAGATTGGGTGCGGCATCTCCACTGAAGCTTTCCAGCATATAATTTAACCAACATGCGTGTCTGTCCCCCGTCGCGTGTCTCCCATCTATGCCAATTGCTGTTGACGGACTCTTTGCCCCAGGTTGCCTCGCTGCGTGGCGAGCTGGAGGACAGCCACTTCCTGCTGGCGGAGGCGCAGGCACGTGCGGCGGAGGCGGCGGCGCAGCAGGCGGCGTCGGCGGCGGATGCGGGGCGGTTGCGGGAGGATGTGCAGGGGCAGGAGGCGCTGCTGCGGGCTGCGGAGCAGCGGCTGGAGCAGGTGGGGCCGCGTGGCAGCGGGACGTTGGTTGGGAACAGTGCAGCCTGTTGCAAGCACTCCTTTGCCTGTGCCATGTTGAGCCCTGCGCGCGATGGATGCACCGCTATGGCACGGCGCCCGGCAAGCTGAGATAGGCCTATGGCTTGTTTCGGAATGCGGCCACGGGTCGTAATGCGTGGCATAGGCGTTGTTGCTTACACGGCTGTTGGCGCCTCCCAGGTCCTGGCGGATGCGGACGAGCTACGTGGGCGCTACGCATCCCTGGACCACGAGTACGCAGCGGCACGCGCCAGGTATGGACCCTGGCGTGCCTACCGAGCACCGCGCTGCCGTAACCCTTTTGGGTCATCCCGTGTTTAGCCGTGTGCTACGTACAGAGGTGACCCGAACCCGGGCCCTGTGAGCAGGCTCTAATTGACGCCCTGTCACCGCAATTTGCGCCTAAGTGGTACTAATGAGGGATGATTTCGCTTTGCCTCTCTAGGTGCGAGGATCTGCAGCGGCGGCTGGAGGCGGCGGAGCAGGCCACTGCGTCGGAGCGGGCTGCGTCCTCGGCGGCGCAGTCTCGGCTGTCCGCTGCCGAGTCGGAGCTGCGCATGGCGCGGGCGGGGCTGTCGGCGCTTGAGCGGGAGGCGGCAGCCCTGCGGCAGCAGCTGCAGGTGTGGGCACGCGTCTCGCCGTGTGCCTAGGACATGCTGAGCCCAATACATCCTCTTCCGGCCTGCAGCACACGGCTTGCGTTGGCCTACTTGTTCTCCCCGTGTAAGCTTTCCATGGCTAGCTGGTACCTGCGGTGTTTGAGTATGCACCTACCCGCTCGCGCCCCAGGACGTGTCTGCCGGCCGCGTGCGCGCCAGCAGCGCGCTGAGCAGCAGCGAAGAGGAGGCGGGCCGTGCGCGGCAGCAGCTGGAGGCGCTGGGGTCAGAGCTCGGGGCGGAACGGCGGGCGGCGGAGGAGCTGCGGGCCGCGCGGGACCAGCTGCAGGTGGGGGCCTTCCTCGAATCTCGGGGCGTCTCGCGGCATGTTCGTGCCGGCCCCCGCCTTCTGCTACCCACGGCTGTGTGGTAGCAATTGCCCTTGGCTGACATATGCTGGCTGGCTAGCTTTGCACTTATCATACTCTCGTCCCCGCTGCATCCTTTTCTTGCTTATCCAGCTGGAGGTTGAGCGGTTGCATGGGCAGCTGGCGGTGCGGCAGCAGGAGGCCGACGCCGCGGGCGAGCAGCTGGCAGCTGCGAGGCAGCAGCTGGCGGCCGCTGAGGCGCGTGCGTCAGGTGCGTCCCGGGAGCTGTCCAGCATGTCGGCGCTTCAGCAGCGGTGCGAGGAGCTGGCGGAGGCGGCGAGGAGGGCCCTGGCGGCGCAGGCGGAGGCCGAGGCGGAGGCGGCAAGGCTGCGGGTGCAGGGGACCAGTGCAGCGGAGGCGCTGGGCCGCTGCCAGCGTGAGCTGGGGGACGCACGGCGGGAGGCAGCGGCGGCGCGGGAGGGGGAGGCGCTGGTGCGGGAGCAGCTGCGGGAGGCGGAGGAAGCGGTGGAGAGCACCAGCAGGGCACTGAAGGCAGCAGAGGTCAGTCGCTTATGTTGGCTAGTGTGCCCGGTATTCGTAGGAGCCTATCGCGCAACGCTGAGGCTTTCGGTGATAACACATGCAGTGTCTGCTGCATTTTTGTTCTTCACGTTGTGAGACAGTGCGTTGACAACTGCAACGTCTGCTACATTTTATTGTCGACTTTGTCATACGACATGCTTGCCACGCTTCACAGGCCGAGCGCGACAAGGCCCGGGTCGCCTCCAAGCTGGCCGCCGACGACCTGGCCTCGCTGCGGGACCAGCTGGCGGCGGAGACGTCCACTGCTGCGGAGGCCGGCACCTCCGCCCGCCAGCTGGCGTCTCGGCTGGCGGCGGCGGAGCGGGAGGCGGCGGCACGGCAGGAAGAGCGCGAGCGCGCTGCGGCGGAGGCGGAGCAGGCGGAGGCGGCGCTTGCGGCGGCGCGCAGTCGGGAGGAGGAGGCGCGGGCGCAGGGCCGCGAGTGGGCGGAGAGGGCGCGGCGGGCCGAGGCGCTGGTGGCCGAGTACGAGGCAGACGTGGCACAGGTGCGCGGAAGTAGTACAGGATCTGGAACACATGTTATTTGCCGGGACTGCCGTCTTGCCACACCGCTCTTGCACTTTCCATGCCATGGTGCGTCCCTGCTGCGTCCCTGCTCATCTATGGGTATTGTAGTCTCCGTCCCAGTGACTGGCGTTGCCCCTCCCGCACTGCCACTGCTATGCAGCTTCGTGCTGCCCGCGACTCTGACGCCACCGCGCTGCGGTCTCTGGAGGAGGCGCTGGCGGCGGCGCGGCGCGACTGCGAGGCGCGGCGCACCGAGGTGGAGCAGCTGACCACGCTCAGCCTGCGCGGGGACGCCACAGTGCAGGAGTACATGGCCAACCTCAAGGTGGGTGGATGGTGAAGAGGCGGATGACACAGGGCGGGGGGAGCGGTAGGCTGGAAAGGGGCTGGACCGTCCATGGCCGGACACCGTTTGCCAGAGAGGAAGCGGCACAAAGACCACATGCACATCGTTTCCTGTTACAGGGCGCCTTTACGAGAACCCAGACCACATCTCCGTAACCCCGTCTTGCAATGTACAGAACTCCCCACTCTCTGCTATGCATTCGCCCGGCCTCCTCCCTTCAGGCCATGGCCGCCGACCTGCGTGCCGCTGAGATGCGCGCCGCCGACCTGTCCGGGGAGCTGGCGGCGCGGGAGGATGGGCTGGCGCGGTGGCGGGCCGAGGCGGAGCAGCTGCGCGGCCTGGTGGCGCAGATGGACAGGGACAGGGACGGGCTGCAGGTGGGCAGCGGGGCACCTGGGAAGCGGCCTGGTCTGCAAGGTGGCGTGAAGGCCGTGAGCACCAACAGGCCCTTTGCGTTTGAGGGGGGATGGTCTCAACTGCACTTCCATAGGCCTTGGCATTCAGAGCCTACCCAGCTGTCACATTAGCTGTAAATTACATCCCGCTCCCATGCCCCAGTCCGAGCTGGACGCAAAGGCCGAAGCCACGGCGGCGATGTCGCAACAGCTGGAGACGGCACAGCGACAGCTGGAGGAGACATCAAGGTAGATGGTGCTGCCGACGCAATTCGTCTTGCACTCGCTTCGCTTGACGGCTTGCGCAAAGTGGGGTCCTCAAGTAGTATGTAGTCAAATTGACACTCGCTGGTGGCTCATGGTGAAGCGCGCACGAACCTTACCTGTGCGTGTTGGCTGTGCCCCTCGTCACAGGCTGCTGGCGCTGGCGGAGGGTCGGCTGGCGCACACCGACAGCCGCGCGCGGGACGGCGAGGCGGAGGCGGAGGGCCTGCGTCGGCAGCTGGCGGGGGCGCTGGAGGCGCTGCGTGGTGCGGGCGGCGAGGGCGAGGCGCTGCGCGAAGAGCTGCGGGCAGTCAGCGAGGACCTGGAGGCGCTGGTGCGGGAGAACCAGGTGGGGCCTATGGTACTATGGTGTTCAGGTGGACGTGGTCCGCACCAGGACGTGGCCCATCGACTGGATGCCGCCACACACGCAGTCTCACCGCGTCCCACGTGCCCCTCCCCTCCTTCCTTCACCTGCCCCAGGTGGTCAGCAGCGAGCTGGCCGCGGTGGCGTCCCAGCGGGACTCGGCGCTGGAGGAGGCCCGGCGGCTGGGCCAGCGGTCTGCGCAGGCGGAGCAGCTGCTGCGCGCCAAGGAGGCGGAGGCGGAGGACCTGCGCAAGGTGTACGAGGCGCTGGCGCTGGAGCACAGGAGGTGGGGCGAGGTTGGGGCCTGGGTTGAGGCTTTTGGGAGCGGGGCCGGCAGACAGGCCGTGGCATGATGTGCACGGGACGACTGTAATGCAGCTGCTGACAGGTAACAAGCATTTGCAACGGGTACCGTGGGCCGGGGTACTGCACAGACTAGCTGCTGCCAGAGGTTGTGTATTGGCCATAGCTCGTTGGTCTTGGAGCAGGAAGCAGGTGCCTGCCCAACAGCAATATGAGCGAGTTCCTTACCCTCCCCGTAACCCTTCCCTTCATGACGGCAGGCTCCAGAGCGGCTACGGCGCGCTTGAGCGAGAGGGCGCAATGCGGGAGACGGCGCTGCAGGTGGGCAGGGAACAGCGCACTTAAGTAGGAAAGGCGCATGGAGACGTAGGTTAGACAGGGGTCCACAGTGCGCTAAGCCGGTGTTCATCCTGCTCCTGCCTCTTGGCCCCAATCCTGTCCTTCGACGTACCCTTGCGCAACGATGCCCCTCACGCACCCCCACCCCTGCCCCCACCCCCGGTCCCGCCCCCAGGCCAAGGCCTCCGAGGTGTCCAGCCTGACGGAGGCACAGCGCGCCGCCCAGGCCACCATCAACCAGTACGTCATGGACCTGCAGGTGCGGGGTCCCCCAGCATGCATGTCGGCGTAGATGTAGGCCACACAGACAAGACGACTTGAAGAACAGCCTGTCGTCAGGGCCCTCCAGCATACAGCACATGGTACGGTATGCAGACGGCTGGTAAGACATACCGTAAGACCAGGTTCCGTCCTACAACGTCACGGCTCAGGTCTTAGACTGGTACATATACCGTAAGATAAGTACTACATGCTGTGCATCGTCAATACTTGGTCCTGCAGCTGGCACCGGTATCACAGCCCCTGCGCTGCCCTCCCCCGTATCCGATTGCGCCCTTAAGCCCCCGATCCCGCCGTTGGCCGCTCCAGGCGTTTGAGCGGCAGGTGGACAGCCTGAGCCGGCAGCTGTCCCAGGCGGAGGCGGACGGCGAGGAGCTGGTGCGGCAGCGGGAGGGGCTGCTGGAGGAGATACGTGCCGCGCAGCAGGTGGGGGGCAGCGTGCTACTGACAGCAGGATGAGGGCATGGGGAGATCACTACAAACGAGGGTGAAGCAGAACAAGCTCTGGTGCTAGCGGTTGATCGTTGTTTGCCCCACCCTGCGTAGGTGCGCCTGGGCCTGGAGCGGCACCGCGAGGAGCTGCAGCGGCAGGTGGCGGCGCTGGACAGCCAGGTGGGCAAGCAACCGCTTAGGGGCACGGGGACATTGCAGTTGCTCCAGCTACCCCTGTCCTTATGCACAGAGCACCTGTACGGCTACGTTGCTGCAGGCAGAAGGTGTGCGTTGCGCTCAACGCTGCGTGACCTCGTTGCAACAGTACGGATTTGCGCGTCTCGCTCCCACTGATGTGCCTCTCTGCCTTGGCCAGGTGGCCATTGGCCGCGCGCGGCTGGACGACGCGGCGGCGGAGGCGGCGTCCCTCAACCAGCGCCTAGGGCTGGAGCGGAACAGGTAGGCGGGGCCGGGCCGGGGTGGAGCGGAGTGGGGGCCGGGCAGCGCTAAGGGGAAAAGGCACCGGCACGTCGGTAGGGGTGCAAGTTCGTAGTGTCGTCCACCGGGCGTGTCCGCTTGTAACCGCGCTGTGAGTGGAACGAGTCTCGTCCAAGACAGCTGTGGGAAAGCACACTGGGATCTTACATGGCGGTTGGTGCTGCGCCCAACGAGTGCTCCGTTGATCAGCACTACCATGAACTGCCCAACGCGATTGCCTGTCTCGCCCCATCATGCACCGCCTCCAGGGTCGCGGAGCTGGAGGGGCTGCTGGCCGGCATGCGCGCCCGCGAGTTCCGCTCCGAGCTGTCGGTGGACAAGAGCGGCAGCCAGCTGGCCATGCTGGAGCAGCGTAACAGGCTGCTGGAGGAGCAGGTGCGAACCGTGTCCACACAGTCCCCAGCTGCCACCTGCGGGGTGCTGAGTTGCAGCTGTCGCGGGGTTAACTGAACAACTCACCCCCTGTATGACCTCAGGGCACAGCTCCTTCGGCACAGCCTTCCATGAGACTGCTCACCGTCATGTCATGTACACCCCCGCGCCCGTGCCTTTCGCCCCAGGTGTCCACCCTGCAGCACCAGGTGGGCTCGCTGGCCGCCAGCCGCGACGCGCAGGACCGCGAGCTGGCCAGGCTGCGCGCCGAGGCGCTGGCGCTGGCAGCCGCCGCAGCTAGCCTGGGGGACAGCCCGCCGGGCTCTGCGGGGAACGGGCCAGGGGTAGGCAACGCTGCCGCAACACCTGGGCGGCATGGGCCGTCGTCGCAGGCGGCTGCGGAGCAGGAGCGGCAGCAGCTGCGGGCGGAGCGCGACGCAGCGAGGGAGGAAGCGGCGGAGCTGCGGGCGGCACTGGAGCGGCAGCGGGAGCAGGGCACGTGGTCCAGCGGCGGGGGCGGTGGGGGGCAGGCTGGTGGGCCGGGGGATGCGGCGCTGCGTGGGCGCGTGTCGGAGCTGGAGCGGCGCAACAGCGAGCTGCTGCAGGAGCTGCGCACGGTGGGTGGAGGGGTGCCACTGTAATGGGGCACTGACACATAGGCATGAAGGCGTGGCAGAGCCTGCGTACAGTTTCACCCCGGGAACACACAAGTTCCGAGTGCAGGGCAACTGCCCACTTGACACGCATTGCTGTTATGCCATTTCAGCCACCAGCTGGTTCGGTGCCGGCAACAGTGTACGTGATCTCCACACGGCTGGCCAAGGCACCCAGTGTCCTGACCCTTCCTCCTTGTGTATCTATGCTCCCAGTTGCAAGACACGTGCCGGCAGCAGGAGTCGCTGCTGGCCGCCGCGCAGAACGAGCTCAGCGCGCTGCAGGTGGGGGCGGGAGGGTAAACGAGACGGGGTGTCAATGTGGATGTCTGGTGCTGCGAGGGAGCTAGGTCGCGTGAGCCGTTGTTTAGCGCCCACGCCGCTCTCACACGTGTTAAGACGATGTCAGGCGGTTGTTGCATGTGGCAAATGTAGGCAACGCGGCCCCATACGAGGCCCTGCCCGATGTCCACAATTACCGCTTGTGCCATTTGCACCTTCATGAGCATGCTCTCCTCATGCGCACGCCGCAGGCCGACCACCGGCGGCTGGTGGAGCTTGTGGGGCGGCTGGACCGCGAGAAGGCGCAGCTGGGCTCCGAGGTGGGTGAAGCGGCCGGGCGCAGGGCGCTTGTACCGCGCGTGCTTATAAAAGCAGGGTCCAACGCACTGGAGGAGCGGCGCCTAGAAGGGGCCAACGCACTGGAGCAGCGGCGCCGGTGGGCATGTCTTGTCCACCCATGGAGAAGCCCGCATGTTGCCGTCGCCCTTCTGCCCCACCTTGACATCGTACCGTACATGCCCAGGCTCTCTGTTCCCCTTCGTCCCACTCGCTGTACGCATAACACGCGCGGCAACCCGCCTCCCTCCCGCCTGCAGGTGTCTGCCGCCCGGCAGCACGCCGCCTCGCTGCACCGCCGCCAGACAGCCGTGGAGGCGGAGGCCACCGGGCGCCTGCAGGCGCAGCTCAAGGTGGGACGAGTGTCTAGGTTAGGGGCCAGCAGCTGAGGCTCACTAAGGAGGCCAAGGCCAGTAGTTGGTAGTGCGTGGGCGGAACGATTGCTGGCAGTCTGGCCTACTACAGGTACTGTGTGCTCGCAAAACGTTTTACGGGATACCTGCCATGTGATCCTTTGTTTGGCACCCTCTCTACCCCAAGGATCCATACTCGCTACACTTCACGCTAACACCTCCTGTACTTTTTGACCCCCAGGAGGAGCAGGGCCGGCGGCGGCAGGCCGAGCGCGACTTCCTGGAGCTGCTGTCGGGCATCGAGGGCGCGGGGGGGGATGGCGCGGCGGCCAGGGAAGCGGCGGCGGCGCGTGGGGAGGGCGCGGCGGCGGTGGCGGCGAGGCAGAT
>VFQN01005910.1_pt1 | contig 14524 bp, 8 predicted proteins | sample 3512371 | NCBI WGS metagenome assembly VFQN01 (sample SAMN10412370, study PRJNA504923) | tailings metagenome | isolation source: Replicate 2 from Balatoc abandoned mine | place: Philippines: Itogon, Benguet | collected 2017-08-28
CCGGCCGTCCGTCGGGCGCAAGGGCGCTGCGGTGATGTGCGACGACGGGATGGCCGTTCGCGATAGAGTGATGCCGATGCCCCAGTTGCGCGACTTCGTCTACCAGTTCGTGCCCACGGAGGGCGCCACGACCACCACGCTGGTGCTGCTGCACGGCACGGGTGGCGACGAGCACGACCTGCTGCCGCTCGGCCGAGCGCTGCACCCGACGGCCGCCCTGCTGAGTCCGCGCGGTCGCGTGCTCGAGGGATCGGCGCCGCGCTTCTTCCGACGACTGCGCGAGGGCGTGTTCGACCTCGACGACGTCCGCCTGCAGGCGGCGGCCCTCGCGAGCTTTCTCGACGAGGCGGCGCTCGCACACGGCCTCGACCGCTCGCGCATGGTGGCGGCCGGCTATTCCAATGGCGCCAACATCGCGCACGCCACGCTGTTGCTGCATCCGTCGAGCCTGGCTGGCGCCGCGCTCTTCCACGCGCAGTTCGTCATCGCGCCCGACCCGCTGCCGGCGCTTCCCTCCACGCCGGTCTTCCTGGCCGCAGGCGAGCGCGATCCCATCGTGCCCATCGGCGAGGCACGACGCCTGTCCGACGTGCTCGAGCGCGCGGGTGCGCGCGTGACGGCCTACTGGTCGCCCGGCGGCCATGCCCTGACCCCAGACGACGTCGATCACGCGCGTGCGTGGTTGAACTCGGCGGGATTTGGTGCGTAAGTGAGGGCAGCATGGATCCCGAACGACTCATCGGCCAGTTGATCGGAGGGTTCCTCGGCGGCAAGAAGAAGCGCCGTAAAGGAGGCCTCGACCTGGGCAGCCTGGCGTTCGGCGGATCGCGTTCGGGCCGGCGCCGCGGTGCCGGTGGCCTCGTCAACGCGGGCACCCTGCTCACGGTTGGCGGCCTGATCTGGGGCGCCCTGGAGACGATGCAGCAGGGCGGACAGGCCGGCCAGCCCGGGCAACCCGGAACCGCGCCGCCGTCGGGCCCGGCGCCGACCGCGGGCAGTGCCGCGCCGCGGACCGCGATGGGCGCCGGCTTCGGGCAGGTGCCCGGCGGGCCACCACCCTTGCCGCCACCGCTGCCTGGCGCGCCGCCCGTGACACCCACGGGAATCTCGGCGCCACCACCGCCGCCCACCGACGTTCCGCCGGCGCTGCTGCCACTGGTGCAGTTGGCCGTGAGTGCGGCACGCGCGGATGGTGAGCTGTCGGACGAGGAGGTCGCCCTCATCCGCCAACGGGCGGCGGACCTCGGCGCCGCAGGGCTCGTCGACGCCGAACTTGCCGCCCGGCGGCCGCTCGAGTCGATCACCGCCAATTTCACGACGAGCGAGCAGCGGCAGATGGCCTACGCGCTCGCCTACGCGGTCGTGCACGGCGAGGACGCGGTGTCTCCCGGCGAGCGCATGTACCTCACGCAGCTCTCGCGACTGCTCGCGCTCGGCCACGACGACGTCGAGCGCCTCGAGCGCGAGACCCTGTCTGGAGCCGCCGAGGCCTGACGAGGAACCTCAGTGCACAATTCACAGTTCACAATGCAGGATCGTGCGCGGGCACATCGACAGGTCGAGCCCCCCTTCATCCTGAACTCTGAATTCTGAATTACTCTCGGCGGACGGCTGGGACAGGCGTCGCTACCGTCCCCGCTACCCGATTCCCGCTACCCGCTACCCGATATCGCCATGTGGTACTTCGCGCAGGACAACGCCCCCGTCGGCCCCATCACCTTCGATGACCTTGTCGGTCGCATCCGCACGGGCGCGGTCACGCCCGACACCCTGGTCTTCACCAGCGGCATGGCGCAGTGGCAGGCTGCCAAGGACACGCCGCAGCTCGCGTCGCTCTTCACCAACGTCGTGACGGGGGCGCCCGCGCCTCCGCCCCCGCCCATCGGACGGCGTGCGCACGAGATCGCCTATCGCATCGTCGGCGAGGACGTGCAGTTCGTCGAGGTCGAGCTCGATCCCGGCGAGGCGGCCATCGCCGAAGCGGGTGGCCTCATGTACATGACCGCCGGCATCCAGATGGACACGGTGTTCGGCGATGGGAGCCAGCAGCAGTCGGGCGGCCTCATGGGCGCGTTGATGGGCGCCGGCAAGCGGTTGCTCACCGGCGAAAGCCTGTTCACGACGGTGTTCTCCAATCCCTCGAGTGCGATCCAGAAGGTCGCGTTCGCGGCTCCCTATCCCGGCCGCATCCTGCCGATGGATCTCAAGGAACTCGGCGGCGAGCTGATCTGCCAGAAGGACAGCTTCCTCGCGGCGGCCAAGGGCGTGTCGATCGGCATCGCATTCCAGAAGAAGATCGGCGTCGGCCTGTTCGGCGGCGAAGGGTTCATCATGCAGCGCCTCACCGGCGACGGCCTCACGTTCGTGCACGCGGGCGGGATGATCGAGGCGTTCGACCTGAAGGCCGGCGAGACGCTGCGCGTCGACACGGGCTGCCTGGTGGCCCTGACGCCCACCGTGCAGTACGACGTGCAGTTCGTCGGCAAGGTGAAGACGGCGCTGTTCGGCGGCGAGGGCCTGTTCTTCGCCGTGGTCACCGGCCCCGGCCGCGTGTGGTTGCAGTCGCTGCCGCTCAGCCGCATGGCCGACCGCATCATCAAGGCGGCGCCGGGGCTCGCGCGCGGCGGCAAGGAAGAGGGGTCGATTCTCGGCGGTATCGGGAATCTCCTCGACGGCGACAACTGACAGCGGCAGGGCCGCGCCGCGTGCGCCAGCCCTGAGCGAGCCTGAGGCGGGGCCGCAGGCCTCGCCTCAGGCGAGTCGAAGGGCTACACTAACGTGCCGTCCGCCGATTCCCGGCGGGCCGCTCGGTATTCATCGGAACCGTTCGCGCGTCACCCTCCTGCATGGCACCTCAGTACATCTACGTGATGAAGGGGCTGACCAAGGTCTATCCCCCGGACCAGGTCGTGCTCAAGGACATCTGGCTGTCGTTCCTGCCGGGCGCCAAGATCGGCGTCCTCGGCTACAACGGCGCCGGCAAGTCCACGCTGCTGCGGATCATGGCGGGCGTGGAGACGGAGTTCTCCGGGGAGGCCTTCCTCGCCCAGGGCTGCACCGTGGGCTTCCTGCCGCAGGAACCGCAGCTCAATCCCGACAAGACGGTGCTCGGCAACGTCGAGGAAGGCGTGCAGCCGATCAAGGACCTGCTCGCGCGCTTCGACGAGCTCTCGGCCAACTACTCCGACGAGACCGCCGACGAGTTCGCCGCGCTGCAGGACAAGATCGACGCCGTCGACGCCTGGAATCTCGACAGCAAGCTCGAACTGGCGATGGACGCGCTGCGCCTGCCGCCGCCCGACGCCGACGTGACGACGCTCTCGGGTGGCGAGAAGCGCCGCGTGGCCTTGTGCCGCCTCTTGCTCCAGTCGCCCGACCTCCTGCTGCTCGACGAACCCACCAACCACCTCGACGCCGAGTCGGTGGCCTGGCTCGAGAACTTCCTCAAGGAGTACAAGGGCACCGTCGTCGCGATCACGCACGATCGCTACTTCCTCGACAACGTCGCGGGCTGGATTCTCGAGCTCGATCGCGGGCAGGGCATCCCGTGGCAGGGCAACTATTCGAGCTGGCTCGAGCAGAAGCAGCAGCGGCTGGCGCAGGAGGCCAAGGCCGAATCACGCCGCCAGCGGACGCTCCAGCGCGAGCTCGAGTGGATCCGCATGTCGCCCCGCGCCCGCCACGCCAAGGGCAAGGCCCGCCTCAACGCCTACGAGGATCTGCTGGCACAGGACACGAAGGAGAAGCTCGAACAGGTCGAGATCTACATCGCGCCCGGCCCGCGTCTCGGCGACGTGGTCGTCGAGGCCCGCCAGCTGCGCAAGGCCTTTGGCGACAACCTCCTCTTCGACGACCTCACCTTCACGCTGCCCCGCGGCGGCATCGTCGGCGTCATCGGCCCCAACGGCGCCGGCAAGACCACGCTGTTCCGCATGATCACCGGGCAGGAACAGCCCGACGCCGGCACGCTGCGCATCGGCGAGACCGTGCAGCTCGGCTACGTGGACCAGTCGCGCGACGCGCTGAAGGCCGACCGCACCGTCTGGGAGGAGATCTCGGGCGGCAACGACGAGGTCACGCTCGGCAAGCGCACGGTCGCCTCGCGGGCGTACGTCTCGTGGTTCAACTTCAAGGGCCGCGACCAGCAGAAGCTGGTGGGGCAGCTGTCGGGCGGCGAACGCAATCGCGTGCACATGGCCAAGCTGCTGCGCAGCGGCGCCAACCTGCTCCTGCTCGACGAGCCCACCAACGACCTCGACGTCGACACCCTGCGCGCGCTCGAGGAGGCCCTGCTCGACTTTGCCGGCTGCGCCGTCGTGATCAGCCACGACCGCTGGTTCCTCGATCGCATCGCCACGCACATCCTCGCCTTCGAGGGCGACAGCACCGTGGTCTGGTTCGAGGGGAACTACCAGGAATACGAGGCCGACCGCCATCGCCGGCTCGGCCCGGCGGCCGACACGCCGCATCGCGTCAAGTATCGCAAGCTCACGAGATAGGGGCTGGGAGGTAGGGCGCGGTCTCCGAATCACATAGGTAGGGCGTGGTCTCCGACCGCGCCGCCAAAGGTAGCCATCATGTCCACCGTCCCGACCGATTCCACGGTCGTGTTCACGCCGATCCTCGATCGGATCGCCCAGGAACTCTCCGTCTCGCCGAGGCAGGTGACGGCCGCCGTCGCGCTGCTCGACGAGGGCGCGACCGTGCCGTTCATCGCGCGCTATCGCAAGGAGGCGACCGGGGGGCTCGACGACACGCAGCTGCGCACGCTCGAGGAGCGCCTTCGCTACCTGCGCGAACTCGAGGAGCGCCGCACCGCGATCCTCGCGTCGCTCGTCGAGCAGCAGAAGCTGACGCCGGATCTCGAGGAGGCCATCCGCAGCGCCGACAGCAAGACGCGCCTCGAGGACCTCTACGCGCCGCACCGGCCGAAGAAGCGATCGAAGGCCCAGATCGCCCGCGAGCAGGGTCTCGAGCCGTTGGCCGACGCGCTGCTGGCCGACCCGACACGCGTGCCCGAGCAGGCCGCAGCCGAGTACGTCAACGAGGCCACGGGTGTGACCGACGTCGCGGCGGCGCTCGATGGCGCGAGGGCCATCCTGATCGAGCGCTTCTCCGAGGCCCCCGAGCTGGTGGGCGGCCTGCGCACCTTCGTGTGGGAACAGGGCGCGCTGCGGTCGCGGGTGGTCGAAGGCCAGGAGGAGAAGGGCGCGAAGTTCCGCGACTACTTCGACGCGAAGGAGCCGGTCGGCAAACTGCCCTCGCACCGCGTGCTCGCGCTCCTGCGCGGACGCAAGGAGGGCGTGCTCAAGCTGTCCATCGTGCTGCCCGACGAGGACACCCCGGGACCGGGTGAGCCGGAGCGTCGCGTCGCGGCCTTTGCCGGCGTTGCGCACCAGGGGCGCCCGGCCGACGACTTCCTGCGCAGCGCGGTCACGCTCGCGTGGAAGGCCCGCCTGCAGCCCAAGCTCGAGAACGACGTCGAGACGCGCCTGCGCGAGATGGCCGAAGAGGAAGCCATTCGCGTGTTCGGCACCAACCTGCGTGACCTGCTGCTGGCCGCGCCCGCCGGCACGCGCGTGACGATGGGGCTCGATCCCGGCATCCGCACGGGCGTGAAGGTCGCGGTCGTGGGCAACACCGGCGCGGTGCTGGCCACCGCGACGATCTACCCGCACGAACCCAGGAAGGACTGGGACGGCTCCATCGCCGCGATCGCGGCGCTGTGCGTGACGCACAAGGTCGAACTGGTGGCGATCGGCAACGGCACGGCGTCGCGAGAGACCGAGAAGCTCGTCGCCGATCTGATGGAGCGGTTCCCGGAGCTGGCGTTGACGCGCATCGTCGTGTCGGAGGCCGGTGCGTCGGTGTACTCGGCCTCGGAGCTCGCGTCGAAGGAACTGCCCGACCTCGACGTCACCCTGCGTGGGGCGGTGTCGATTGCGCGGCGCCTGCAGGACCCGCTCGCGGAGCTCGTGAAGATCGAGCCGCGATCGATTGGCGTGGGCCAGTATCAGCACGACGTCAGCCAGCCGGCGCTGGCACGTCAGCTCGACGGCGTGGTGGAGGACTGCGTCAACGCGGTCGGCGCCGACGTCAACACGGCGTCGCCCGCGCTGCTGGCGCGCATCTCGGGCCTCAACGCGCGCCTCGCGGCGCAGATCGTCGAGCACCGCACCCAGCGCGGGCCATTCCGCCGTCGTCGCGAGCTGCTCGAGGTGCCACGGCTCGGCGAGAAGACCTTCGAACAGGCGGCCGGCTTCCTGCGGATCCTCAACGGTCCCGACCCGCTCGACGCGTCGGCGGTACACCCGGAGGCGTACGAGGTCGTGCAGCGGATCGCGCAGGTCACCGGGCGCGACCTGCCGTCGCTCATCGGCGACGGCGCCTTCCTGCGCACGCTCGATCCGTCGCGGTTCGCCGACGACCGCTTCGGCACGCCCACCGTGCGCGACATCCTCGCGGAGCTCGAGAAGCCGGGGCGTGATCCGCGTCCGGAGTTCCGGACCGCGAAGTTCAAGGAGTCGGTCCATCAGCTGTCGGATCTGCAGCCGGGCATGACGCTCGAAGGCGTGGTCACCAACGTGGCCAACTTCGGCGCGTTCGTCGACATCGGCGTCCATCAGGACGGCCTCGTGCACGTGTCGCAACTGGCCGATCGCTTCGTGAAGGATCCGCGCGAGGTCGTCAAGGCCGGCCAGATCGTCACCGTGACGGTGCTCGAGGTGGACATCCCGCGCAAGCGCATCGCCCTCACGATGCGCAAGGCGGAACGGCCCGCGCCGCGGCAGGCCGCATCGCGCGACGCCCGGCCGGGGCAGACCGGATCGGCCGTACGCGGCCAGAAGCCAGGCGGATCGCGTCAGCAGGAGCGTCAGCCGCAGGCGCCCGCCGCGGCGCCATCCACCGCGATGTCGGCGGCGTTCCAGAAGCTGCTGGGCAAGTGATGCTCGGAATGCCGGAAATGCCGCCAACGCCGGCAATGCTGCGATGTTGGCAGCTCACCGCATGGCGTTGATTGAACTCGACGGCGTGCGGATGGCGTTCGGCCATCGACCCCTGCTCGACGGCGTGACGCTGCGCCTCGACGCCGGGGAGCGCGTGTGTCTCATCGGACGCAACGGCGAGGGCAAGTCCACCTTGTTGCGCGTGGTGGCCGGAGACGTGCCGCCCGATGCCGGACGCGTGTGGCGCCAGCCTGGCGTGCGCATCGCGCGGCTGGAACAGGACGTGCCGCCCGGCGGCGACCGGTCGGTGTTCGCCGTGGTCGCCGAGGGGCTTGGCGCCCTCGGCGACCTGGCCACCGAGTACCACCAGGTGGCACGCGACGTGGCCGAGCACGGCACGCCCGCGCTCATCGAGCGGCTCGGCGCCCTGCAGGAAGCGCTCGAGCGACAGGATGGCTGGCGGCTCGAACAGCGTGTCGAGGACGTGATCGCCCGCCTCGACCTGCCGGCCGACGCACCCGTCAACACGCTGTCGGGTGGCCAGCGCCGGCGCGTGCTGCTGGCGCAGGCGCTCGTGCGGCACCCCGACGTCCTGCTGCTCGACGAGCCCACCAACCACCTCGACATCGACTCGATCGAGTGGCTCGAGGCCTTCCTGCGCGAGTACGCGGGTGCGCTCCTCTTCGTCACGCACGACCGCGCGCTCCTGCGGTCCCTCGCGACCCGCATCGTCGAACTCGATCGGGGCACGCTGCGCAGCTATCCGGGTGACTACGACACCTACCTGGCGACGCGCGAGGCCGAGCAGGACGCCGAGGTGCAGCAGCAGGAGAAGTTCGACAAGCTCCTGGCGCGTGAAGAGGCGTGGATTCGACAGGGCATCAAGGCACGCCGCACGCGCGACGAAGGGCGCGTGCGGGCGCTCGAGGCCATGCGGCGCGAGCGCGCCCAGCGACGCGAGAAGCAGGGCACGGTGAGCCTCTCGCTCGACGAGGGCGAGCGATCGGGCGCGCTGGTGATCGAGGCGCGTCACCTGCACCACCGGTACGGCGCGCGCGTGATCATCGACGACTTCAGCGGGCGCATCATGCGCGGCGACCGCGTCGGGATCCTCGGGCCCAATGGATCGGGCAAGACCACGCTGCTGCGCCTGCTGCTCGGCGAGCTTGCCGTGCAGCAGGGCGAGGTGCGGCGGGGTTCGAACCTCGAGATTGCCTACTTCGACCAGGAGCGCGAGCAACTCGACCCCGATCGGACCGTGATGGACACGGTGGCCGACGGGCGCCAGATGGTGCAGGTGGGTGAGGGCACCCGGCACGTCGCCGGCTACCTGAAGGACTTCCTGTTCACGCCCGAGCGGTTCCAGTCGCCGGTTCGCGCGCTGTCGGGCGGCGAACGCAACCGCCTGCTACTGGCGCGCCTCCTCGTACGCCCCGCCAACGTGCTGGTGCTCGACGAGCCGACCAACGATCTCGACCTCGAGACGCTGGACGTGCTCGAGGACGTGTTGCTCGGCTTCAAGGGGACGCTGCTCGTGGTGAGCCACGATCGCGCCTTCCTCGACCGGGTGGTCACGAGCACGATCGCCTTCGAGGGCGACGGCCAGGTGCGTGAGTACGTCGGAGGCTACTCCGACTGGGTGCGGCAGCGAGCCGCCCAGTCGACGGTGACGCCGATCGACGCTCCGCCGCGGCCCACCGCGCCCGTTGCCTCGACGGCGGTCGCATCGCGACCGGCCCGGCTGACCTACAAGGAGAAGCAGGAGCTGGCGAGCCTGCCGGCTCGCATCGAGGCGCTCGAGGAGCGCAAGCAGACGCTCGAGACGTCCATCAACGCGCCGGATTTCCACCTGCGAGGCGCCCTCGGGATGGCCGAGGTCGCCTCGGCGCTCGAGGCCACCGAAGCGGAACTGGAGCAGGCCATGTCGCGCTGGCTCGACCTCGAAAGCCGCGCGCAGCCTTGAGGAGAATCGCGCAGGGCACGGTCGCCTGTGGCCCGCAGCCGACCCGTCGCCGCCGTTGAGATGCACTGACCTGTACCCGGCACCCCGTCCCCGGTACCCTGTACCCCGTGCCCGGTACCCCGTACGCGGCACCCGGCACCCTGAACTCGGTACCCTGAACCCTGAACCCGATACCCTGAACCCGGCACCCTGAACCCGTACCCGGTACCCGGTACCCTGAACCCGGTACCCTGAACCCGGTACCCGGCACTCTGTACCGCTCCCCGATTCCCGCTCCCCGCTACCCGACCATGTCCGACATCGACGTCTCCTCGATCACCCGCGCCTCACAACTCTGGAAACTCATGACCGACGCACAGCGCAAGCTGGCCGCCGAAGCCTTCTGGAACGAAGGCGAGGCCGGCGCGGAACACGCCGAGGTCATCGGGTTGCTGTCGAGGCGCCTCAACTTTCGCGTGAAGTCGGTGCTGGCGCTGCCGCTCGAGAAGAAGGTGAAGTACACGGCGGGACTGGCGGCCGTGTCGGACGGCGTGGCGGGACGATTGCTGGTGACGTTCCACCTGACGCACCAGCGCCCGATGATGAGCGCGTTCCTCGACGCGCTCGGGGTCACGCACGACAACGGCCTCATCTCCGACGAGGCGGCGCCGACCGTCGATGCCGACAAGCTGCCGGCCGCCGTCGAGGCCATTCGCGCGCAGTTTCCGGCCGAGGACGTGAACCTGTACCTGCACACGTTGCGGCTGCAGGACCACGCGACGTGGGGCAGGGTGGGGGAGTTTCTCTAACGTAGAACGTAGAACGCCGAACGCAGAAAGTGAGACGCCGAACGCAGAACGTCGAACGGCGAACGGAGAACGCCGAACACGAGGACCCGAGACGCCGGGCTCAGGACTCGGGACGTGGCGGCTTCTCTTCGCTGACCTGGGCCTCGTACGAGAGCTGCAGGTGGCGGTCCATCGCGTCGCGCGCGGCGGCGCCGTCGCGTTGCCGGATGGCCATGTAGATGCGCCGATGCATCTCGGCCGACTCACGCAGGTCGCGCGCCCGGCTGACCGTGGCGCGGCGCTGCTCGTAGAACACCCCCGACAGCATCTCGACGAGCGACGCGAGGATCGGGTTGCCGCTGGCCGTGGCCACCGCACGGTGGAAACGGATGTCGTGCAACAGGAAATCGTGTGGACTGTCCAGTGACGCGAACATGCTCGTCACTTCCTCGGCGATCGCGGCGACCTGCTCCCCGCGCGCCCGGGTCGCGCTGAGACCGGCCACCCCGACTTCGAGCAGGCGCCGGGCCTCGAACATCTCGTCGCGGGTGAAGCCGTGCAGGGCGGCGAGGAAGTGGAGAGGCTCGCTCTCGAGCGCCGGCGGTCCGTCGGCGATGTAGGTGCCCGACCCGTGGCGCGACTGGATGATGCCCATCGTCGCCAGGGCGCGCAGCCCCACGCGGACCGAGGATCGGCTCACGCCCGTCTCGACGGCCAGCGTGCGCTCGGGGGGCAGGCGATCGCCCGCTTTCAGGGTCCCGCTTTCCAGCAGGCGTCGCACGTGCTCGACGATGGTCTCGGCCGCGCTGGTGCGGGCCGGCCGGTCACTGGTTCGGTTCGGGCGTGCGCGCCGGCGCGAACCGACCCGCCCACGCACGGCCTCCTCGCCGGCAGCCACCCCCTGGTGGCCACCGGGAATCCCCGGGGCTTGTTGCATGCGCCCCTTGTATCACAGATGTCACGCGGTTCGAATAGGTGGACTGGCCACTTCCGCTGAGCCCTGAGCCCTGAGCCCTGAGCCCTGAGCCTTGAGCCCTGCGCCCTGAGCCCTGCGCCCTGAGCCCTGAGCCCTGAGCCCTGCACCTACTGCCGGTGTGCGTCGATGGCCCGGCGCACCGCATCGTAGTCGTTGGGGAGTTCCACCGGACTGTTGACGAGCGACGCGTCGATGCCCGCCAGCTGCCGCGTGTGGAACTGCAACTTGAAGTCGCTGAACTTCAGCCCGTTGGCCGTCGAGACCACCACCACCCGGTGGTCGCGCGTGATGGCGCCGCGTGCCACGAGTTTCTCCAGCACCGCCAGGGCGACGCCCGTGTGCGGGCAGTTGAACATGCCGGTGCGGTCCGCGCGGGCCGACGCGTCGGCCAGTTCCGACTCGGTCGCCTGCTCGACGATGCCGTCGTAGGCCTGCAGGGTGCGGATCGCCTTGCGGATCGACACCGGGTTGCCGATCTGGATCGCCGAGGCCAGCGTCGCCTGGGCCTGCACCGGCTCGAAGTCCCAGTTGCGCTGGTACGCCAGGTACAGGGGATTGGCGCGTGCGGCCTGGGCGACCACGATGCGGGGCTTCTTGCTCACCACGCCCAGGGCCCGCATCATGTCGAAGCCCGCCCCGAGCGCACTCACGTTGCCCAGGTTGCCGCCCGGGATCACGATGACGTCGGGCACCTGCCAATCCCACTGCTGCACGATCTCGATCGAGACGGTCTTCTGTCCCTCGAGCCGCAGGCTGTTCATGGAGTTGGCCAGATAGACGCCTTCCTCGGCAGCCAGTCGCTGCACGATCGCCATGCACCCGTCGAAGTCCGTGTCGAGCGAGAGCACGAGCGCGCCGTTGGCGATCGGCTGCAGCAGCTGCGCCACCGACACCTTGCCCTTGGGGAGCAGCACGATGGCCGGGATGCCCGCGGCGGCCGCGTAGGCCGCGAGGGCGGCCGAGGTGTCGCCCGTCGAGGCGCAGGCAATCGCCCGCACGTGCTGGCCGTCGGTGATCATCTGCCGCACGGCCGACACCAGCACCGTCATCCCCAGGTCCTTGAACGACCCGGTGTGCGAGTTGCCGCACTGCTTGATCCAGAGATCCGGCACGCCGAGGCTGGCGCCATAGCGCTCGGCCCACAGCAGGTTCGTGCCCCCTTCGTCCATGGAGACGACCTGGTCGTCGCGGATGTCGGGGCACACCCACTCCTTCTTGCCCCAGACCGCCGAGCCGTAGGGCCACGTCGTGCGCTTGTACCGCTCGTCGAACAGGCGCATCCAGGCCCCGGCCGAACGGTCCTTCAGCGCCTCGAGGTCGTGGGCCACTTCGAGGAGGTCGCCGCAGGTCGGACAGCGGTAGAGCGGCGTGAACAGGGGATGCGTGCCGTGGCACCCGGCGATGCAGCGGAATGAAGCGCGGTACATGGCGGCCGATTACGAAACTGTGGCACCGGTTGCACGGTTGCCAGTGAAAGACGACGAGTCAAGCAGTCCCAGAGCCATGCCGATACAGGAACCGCCAGTGCCGCAGCAGGTTAGCCGTGAACGACCGGAACTGGGGGGCTGGTGTGGCCGTTGCATCGCCACCATCGCGATGCGTGTGATCGCTGCGGCTTTCGACACCGGGAAAGGACGCGCGCGGTGAAAGTAGCACACCTCTCCGAACCGGCGGAAGAACGGGTGGTCTTTCGCGACGGCCTCGGTGTGCGTGAATGGCGCGAGGCCGGCACCGGCGATCGCGTCGAGTGGCTGCACCTCGATCCGGCCTTCGCCGGCGCCGAGCACCCGCTGCGCGAGCGCATCACCCGGCTCACCAAGTTCCAGCACGTCAAGTTCGCGCGCATCCTCGGCTTCGAGCCGGCCCGCAAGGGCAAGGGCCCGATCGTCGTCTCGAGCCACGTCCCGGGCAGCCGCCTCATCGACGTCCTCGAGATGGCCGGCCACGGCCTGCTCGAATTCGACCCGGCGGCGGCCTTCCAGGTGACCCGCGAGGTCCTCGCCGCGCTTGCCGTCCTGCACGACTCCCGCAACGTGACCCACGGCGCCCTCGGACCCGAGCGCGTCGTCCTCACGCCGCAGGGACGCGTCGTGATGGTGGAGCACGTGCTGGCGCAGGCGCTCGACCGCCTGCAGCTGCCGCGGCACCAGCTCTGGCGGGACTGGCGCATCGCGACGCCTCCGGCTGCCGGAGCCGTCCGCTTCGACGTCAGGACCGACCTCGCCCAGTGCGGGTTGCTCGCGCTGGCCGCATTGCTCGGGCGCCCCCTCGATGCCGAGGAGTATCCGCACCGCCTCCGCGGGCTGCTCCCGGGCGTGCAGGACCGGCTTGCCAGGACGCGGGCCGCGGCCGCGGCGCCCGATGTCGTCGCGTGGCTCGAGCGTCTCGTGCCCGTGGACAGCCGGCGGGCCTTTGCCACCGTCCGCGAGGCACAGCAGGCCTTCGAAGGGCTCGTCTCGGGCGCCGCCTCGAGCCTTGGCGCGGCACCGGCCCGGCTCAAGGCCGTGATGGCGACCGTGGCCGCCCTGCAGGCCACCACCGCGCCGGAGGCGCCCGGACCCGCGCCGGCCGCGGCACCCGCGCCCGCCACCGAAGCCGCAGCCCTCGTCGTGGCGGAGCCTCGTCGGACCGATCCCGACGTGCCGGCGGCGTCCAGGCCCCTCGCCCCAGAGGCCGACATCGACATCGAGGCCCTGCTGCGCCTCGAGGCAGAGCTCGAGGGGGGCACGCCGGTGCAGCCCGTCGTGTCCGTCGTACCCGTCGTACCCGTCGTCGCGTCACCGGCGCCGCCCGCCGAGGTGTCGCTGGTGGACGAGGCCCCGGTACACGCCGGGGACCGCGACCTCGACGAACTGACCCGGGAACGTGAGACGCTCGAACGTCAGTTCGCTGAACTGGTCGCGGCCGTGGCGCCGACGCGCGACGAGCTGCCGATCCGCTTCATCCCCGAGACCCCCGCAGTCTCCGAGCCGCTCGTCGATGCCCGCGTCCGCTGGTCGTCGATGCCGGCCGACGCCGCCCCGGAAGAGGAACCCGTCCACGAGCCCGCCCGGGCCGAAGCCGAGGCGGTCCCCTTCGAGCCGCTGGTCGTCTTCGTCCCCGACGAACCCGCGCCCGTCGCCGCGGTAGATCACGTGCCCGCCGACTGGTGGAAGGAAGCCCTCCCGTGGCGCGCGGAGGCGTCGCCTGACGAGTCGCAGCTCACCGTGCCAGACGATGCGGTGCCAGCCGAGGAGTCCAGTGCGCTGCCGGTGCTCGCGGCAGACGCCTTCGGGCCTGCGGATCTCCACGCACCGGTGGTCTCGGCCGAGCCCGAGGGGCCCGCGGCGGCCGAACTGCCGACGGCGTTCGAACCGGCCGTCGTGGACGAGGCCATCGCGATCGAGGAGCCCGCCCCGGCCGACCTCTCCGAGGCGATCGCCGTCGAGTCGCTGGATGCGATGCCCGACCCGGCGGTCGTGGAGGAAGACGGCACGTTCGTTCAGCCGGTCCTCGTCGAGGCCGTCACGCATGACGCCGCAGGCGACCCGACGATCGAGGTCGAGCCCGCCGTGTCCGACACGGTCGGCCCGGAGTGCGCGTTTCCGTCGGTTGCGCTCGTCGAGCCGGCGACCGTCGAGGAAGAACCCGTTGGCGACGTGGGCCCGGTGCTCGCGGCTGACCCCGTCGTCGAGGCGTTGGACGAGGCGCTCGAGCCGATGCCGGTCGTCGAGGCGCCCGCCGTCCCGGAGACGGTGTGGGAGCCAGCAGACACGTCCCTCTCGCTGCCCGTCGGCGACCCGGTCCCGGGCACGGAGGCCGACGCGATGGCGCCGACCGCGATGGACCCGGCGCCCGAGATCGACGCCATCGAGGCGGCCGACCCGATCGA
>VFQN01005911.1_pt1 | contig 14521 bp, 8 predicted proteins | sample 3512371 | NCBI WGS metagenome assembly VFQN01 (sample SAMN10412370, study PRJNA504923) | tailings metagenome | isolation source: Replicate 2 from Balatoc abandoned mine | place: Philippines: Itogon, Benguet | collected 2017-08-28
AGAAAGGAAGACTTTTGTATTTCCTTCTTTCTTGCCTCTTCTTGTTATACTACTAACTGCTTATCTCTTCTTTTTTTCAACCGTTCATCGAGGTTTCATGCAATATAATTTAAATCAAAGAATGACGATCGAAGAAATACGAAGTAAATTTACTGAACGTCAAACTACGTCCACCTATTTTTGAGTTTGTCACATGTGATGAGGAAACGCTCTGTTGTTGTTGCTGGGGCGTGGTTTCTCCTTTTGACTGTTCTCCATGTCAGTCTCTGCTGGATGAATGGAGATGAAATCTTGGTCTCACTCGCAGTAGATGCTGAAAACGAAGAGATTCTGAACGAAGGAATTCGAGCCTTCCGAAGTCTAATGATGTTTGGAGAGAGATTGAAAAATGCTCACATTGATATTTGTATCATCGAAGAGTCAGATACTCATACAGAACAAGTTTCACAGAGTTTAAATTCGATATATGAGAGGTATGCCTCTGATTCGAAGAATAACAAATTACACATAAGACATGTTCAAGGTTCCTCTTACTTTCCGCGATCTGATTATTTTCCCACTATCAATAAGCTTTTTAGTTTTGAAGGCTCATTGTTCTATGTCAATCAATATCCAGAGATTAAATATTTCCTGTACATTGATGCGGACATATTCCTCTTAAAAGATCCAATAGAAGCCATCGAAAGAGAGTTCTTCTCCTCTAATTTCTTACCAAAAGCTGATATTCTATGTTCTCTTCCTTGGAATTCCTTCAGTGAACTCAACCTTTTCCCCGACTTTGTGCAATTTTTACCTTCTGAACCAAAAGAAGAAACAAGAACACATTACTCCTTCTTAGACGATCTGTTTAATGTAATCCGAAGTCCAGAACTCACAAATGTTACAAAGCAAGGGTTGTTATTGAATAATCCAGATTATCCTTTCATGAACACGATTAATCCCGGTGGAAGGACCTTTCATGGTTTATGTAATACAGGCTTCTTCTTCATGCCAATCGAAATGGCACAACAACTCTATATCACATCTTTACGATATCTTTCCATTATAAACAATTTCTCTTCTTCTATTACTGTAGATTCTGAGGAAGCAGTTCAGCTTCATTCTTTTTATTCAACGCATAATGTGATGATCGACTCTCTTGTTCTTTGGGCTAGCATGATGTACCTTAAATACCAGACAATCATTGCCTCTGTGGAGTTGAATTATATTATTCCTGCTGGCAATCTCCTCCTCCCACATACGAAACCGACACTTACTCTCGATGGAAGACATTGGATCCCTAGTGAACCATATCTCCTTCACTTCTCCAGAGGAAGTGATTTTACCTTCTCAAACTGTGCATGTGATAGTCAGTTCGAGCATAATACTATTATTAAAGAAGATGGAAATCCGGTGGAAAGAAATCAAAATTTATGTCAAGCAACTTTGGTGGCAAATGAAGCGGAATTCGTTTATTCGAATCATATGATTATAAGTAATGGAACGTTTCCAACTACCTACCTACCTCTTTTCGTCTTCGAGCATTACATTATTCCTAAAATTATTTCAGTTTGTGACATTGCTATACCTCAATATTAATAATTGAGGAAAACAATAGTAATAATACTAATAGCTTTTCATTGGGTGTTTCGTTGTTCGTTATATCTTCCTTATTTAGGACGAATAGATAACTGAATGAATAATTGTGACTATTGTGCAGTGAATATTTCTGATTTATCCACAAGTAAAATAAAAATAATAAGAAACAAACATGATTATTATTTGAGCATATATATGAGTAAGTGAGCGAGGAGAGGGTTAATGATGTTGAGTTGGGACATTTCGTTTATGATATGCTGATCGCGTCGCTTGCATATACCCTTTCTGAGGTGGATGATGATTATGACTAACAGCAGGGTGGAGTGTACTCTGAGGAGGGACTTGATTGCTTTTACCTTGTTTATCTGCAACTTGATGAGTGTGAGTGCTACTCCCTCTCTTAATCGTATTCTCACTGACGTTATTCGAATTATAATAATGATCTGGTAAAAGGGTATCATAATAGTACTCAGGTATCACACTTTGTGTCGTCGATGATGAAGGTGCTGGTTGTGACTTCACTGGCGTTTTGGATCTTTTCAGCTCATTATTACTGGAGGTATTGGAGTTAGTGGACTGCCTACGGGTATTCCTCTGATTTTCTGAGTTTCTTTCGTCTTGTGCATGATTCATATTTGGGTAGCTGGATATAGATTGAGGAGGATCGATAGAATGGAAATGTTGATCATTAAAACTTGAATGTAAAGCTGCGATTCGTTCAAAACGGTTAATATTAGATAATGCTGAGGGAACGAAGGAAGTATCAAATCCATCTGTTGATACATCTAAGTAATGATAATTTTGATCAAAAGATGATGGTTGCAGATTTTGTTGATGGGTTTGTTGTTGCTCTTGGTTTAAATAATTGTTATAAGTTGAAGATGGATCTTGAAATCCAGGGAAAGGTGTAGGCGCGTTGGAAGTTGATAGTGGGCTTGTAGATCTGGAACTAATTACAGGATAAAAAGATGGCGTTGGTGCACGAGAGGTAGAGTTGTAATGATTTTGATTCTGTTGTAATAAAAGAATATTTTGATGATTTACTTCAAATGTTTCCGATTTCTCCCTTGCGATCTCAGCATCTAAAGATGATAATTGACGTAATAATTGATGTTTATAATCTAAATCCATCTCAGAGAGGTTAGTTGGTTGAACGAGAGAACTCTCTGGTGCATTGGAGTTAATGGCGGTTGTGACTCTATGAACAAACGACTCCTCCTGAACTCGATCATTTTGAGGATAAAAATAACTATTCTCTTTAATTGAGTCGGTGGTCTCAGTAGCTGGATCCGGATTCGGAGCTGCCATCACTTGTAGCTTTTGTTCCAGTAGGTCAAGGCGATATTGAAGCTGCTGAAGAGCAGCATTTGAATTACTGGAGGGAGGAGCCACAGCAGGATTCAAATCCCCAACTCCAACAAAACTCTCGTTAGAAGAAGGGAGATTTTGATTTTGTTGTTGTTGATGAAAATGCTGTCTGAATTCATTCAGCGCGGGTCCTTGTAAAGTCGAGTGAGCTAAATTCTCAATAAATCGTTCGTTTATCCTCTGACTAGGGTTAAGTGACATTCCTGCAGCTGTTAAGAAAGCTACTTGCCTATTCTCCATTTCTACTAATCGATTTTCAAATTCAATTAACTTTGTCATCACTTTTTTCTCATAAAATTGTTGAAATCTATAATCAAGTTTCGAATAATGATTTGCAATATTAATCATAGCAGCTTGCATTGCTTCAATTTCTTTCTGATATCGTGCTTCAAAGTATTGAGTAATTTGCTTAGTAATGTATTGATTGATACTTTCTTTGCTATAACCGTTATTATTATTCGAATATCGAGTCGGAGAGGAGGAATTTGATCGTTGCACTCTCGTAGGACTATTCGATGATGATCGCACAACCAAATCAGAGTTTTTCCCCTTTTGCCCCTTGGTAGAATCCTTCACAGACTTAGGTTCTTTCTTCACCTCTGTTATCTGATTCAACGACTCAGTGAGGTTATATAACTCATATTGAATATCATGAGACATCAATGATTGTTGTTGAAAGAAACTTTGATCTATATCCGCTGCACTACTTGCATTTGCCATGGATTGTTGCAAATAGAGTTGAGACGCTATGTTTGCTTTCTCAATTTCGTAAGGGTCTAAGATCGTAATCTTATTGCCTTCCTTCTGGTTCCCGGTTGTAACTGTCAGAGCATTCGAGTAAACGGATGACGTGACAAGCGTCATATCTTCTTTCTTTGCTTCCTCTTCCTCTTCTTGTTGCTTCGATGAAAGAACATGTATTGCGGCAGGTGTTGTGACTCGCAATAACTTCTGTATCTCTGTAGAAAGAGTGTGAACAGCGTCCTATAGATATGGAGAAGTCAGTTTGATATCATAGTTGTAAGCAATAAGACTACTTACTGTTTGTTCTTGTTGTAACTTCTTCAAGTAGTGAGGCGGAAGTTCCGAGATTTCACTTTCATCGATCTCAGGAATATCTTGACTTGCACGAAGTTGTTGAGATCTAGTAGTGGAGATCCAATCATCAGAGTCGTTAACCTCTTCATCTCTTTGGCTACTGCCTTGATCATTTTTACTTTTGTTTATTTCCTCCGCTCGGAAGGCTCCTGCCAGGCGTTTGGTGGGACTTGCAGAACGAGATGGAGCTTGTTTAGCTCTGGAAGCGGCTCTTTGAGGACTTGAAGACCTTCCAGCAGATCTCCGTCTGTCCAATAAATCTGGACTAAAACTTGGAGTAGGCATTCGAGGTTTTTGATCTTTGTCTGAACTCTTCTCCTTCGTTGGACTTTGGTACTGACTATCTATCGCATTACTTCCACCTTTATCCACCCCTCTTGATACTCCTTTAAAAGGACTTGTACTTGATTTAGGAAGAGATTTGTTCTGAGAAGTATCTGGATGCTTAGGAGGAATTTGTTGATTTCTACCTTTCAAAGGTGATACATTGGTATTAGGTACTTTCTTCCCGTCAGGACTTGTTACTTGAGAAAAGACAGATAATAAAGGTGTAGTAGTTGTATATAAAGCATTATGATACTGCTCTGCCTGTAACCATTGTTCAACATTACTAATATAAGAAATATGAAAAATCTCTGACGCAGGATTCATAAATTCTAAACTTTTACGACAATCTTCATAAATATTTTGATAATCAATTATTTCTTTATTAGGTGATGGTTGTTGATATTGTTGTAATTTCTTTTTAGCAAGTATACATTGTTCAAAGATAATATTAGGTAATTGTCCAAGAAAAATCGATTTAATCGAAACTCGATATTTATGATTAATCCCAAGTAATGCATCGACTAATAATTGAAAACAATACGACATAACAATACTACTGTGAGGTGAATTCGAAGTATGGTTGGAAGAATAATTATTAATCGAATTTGAACTTAATGATGATACAGATTTCACAGTCGATAAATGATTACCATATATTTTATTATAATGTTTTGAACTATTTTCAATAATTTCTAATGAATTATTTTTACTAAATTCTAAATGTATTGTTTCTAATGTTTGGAATGCACCTTTAGAGATCATTGGTATTAAATATTGAAATATTAATAATGATAAATGACATTCATTAAAGTAAATATGTTTTAATGTTTGATGAATACAACATGTCATCACATTTGTATAAAGTATTAAATGATTATGAAATTGATCACCTGGAGCATTCGCTAAAGCATTATTATTGGTATTGTTTGTAGGATTGGTGCTTAAATGGTTATTCCCCAATAAACAGATAATACCATGACTTGTTATATGAGGATTCTGTTTAAAGCTTATCTCCTCTAAATTAATACCAAAACGATTCGGTGGTAATAATTGAGGCTTGTTAGAGTTTATATTATTACCACTATTACTTGTTAATTTGGAGTTTAACAGCTGTGCAAGACAATAGATACCTTTATCAGTAATTTGATTATGATTAAAGAATAATCGTTTTAAACTCGATGAAATACTTTTCATTGTTAATAATTTTTTATTATAATATAAACATGCACGACAGAATGATAGAATACCTGAATCTTGAATAGCATTATCAGAAAGATCTAATTCCTCTAACGTGAACACTGCGTTGTCAGGATTCGGAGGAAGAGTCGGGAAATGCTGTTGAATATTCGCTGCTGTAATTGACATAGGTGAAGAAGAGGAGGTATTTCCTTTTCCATCTCCACCTAATCCTGTCCTACCTCCCTGTGGTTGTGTCGTACCAGTAATTAGAGTTTTGCTCAACAAAGAGTTTGTGGCAGAGGAAGTGCTGTTAAGATGATCTTGATCGAAAAGAAAAGCTTCAGATAAAATTTGAAGTCCATAATTAGAGATTTGATTCGATGATACAGATAATCTTTGCAGAGAACGGATGGAAAGAAGGAAATACTTTAAAATGATACAATGATCTTTAATCAGCTGACAATGGTTGAATTGTAAAACTTTCAGAGAAGAAATTTGTAAATCAGTTAATGTTTGAAGTAATAATTGAAAACTGAGTACCGATAAAGCATTGTATGATAGATTTATCTCGGTGAGGATGTTATTACTTCTTTTACTGCTAGTCGGTCCAGCGCTATTAGGAGAGTAATAAAGGAGTAAATTATCGCATATCACTGTCATATAATAATAATCTTCACTTTCACTATCACTACTATTTCCTGATCCAACTTGTGAGGGAAGTAAACCCCTAGATGAAGTGGAAGAGAGATACGGCTTTGAAATTAGTTCCAATTTTTGTGTCTTTAAAGCATTTTTAAAAGCGATTTCGATTTCACTTTCAATCAATAACCGGTTTGTTGCTATATTTGAACTCATTGAAGTTGGAAAGTGCTATAAGCAACAAAGAAATCAAACAAGTAAAGGATCAGCTAATGGATTGTTCGATAACGACTAAATCCACCATCGCGATAAGATAGACTTATCTTTTGGGGAATCTATGCACGAATCAGAGCATGCTTTTCCGTTGAAGATGAAAGATGTCAATGTTTAGCAAGGAATACTATTACCTTGGGACAGCAGTAGTTACTCTTGTTGCTTTAGGTTCTTATTTCCTTTGTATTAAACATTATTACGGGGAGAAGTTAGATGATAATCCAGAATATTTGGAATTATTGCTTGAAGAAGAGAAAGGATTACTTCACGCATCTTCCATCTCCAGTGTCACCTTTTATCAAGGAGATATCACAAAATCATTTGATATTGCTGAAAGGGTTCAAAACATTATTCTGAAGAATCCATGGCTTGCGAGTAGGCTTGTCTATCATACAATTAACGGAGAAAAGCGATTAGTAGCAAAATACCCAAAACAATTAAATCCAGGATTCCTCTTTCATTATTATGTTGAGCCTCTTATCGTGGAGGATGATGAAGCCTTCCCTATAGAAGATGACAGTTGGGAAAGTATCAATCAAAAGCTTAAAACCTTCACAGTAAAGCGAGGAGTTGATTGCATTCATCAGCGTTATGAAAAGCTCTTTCAAGTCACTGTGATACGAAAGTTCAGTCACACTACCGGAGAAGTAACAAATTCAATTTTAGTTGTTTCTTTAAGCCATGTTTTGGGAGATGGTCATACTTTCTATTCCCTCTATACTCTGCTAGATCCTCGCACTCCTTCCACAGCTATCCCTTCATTCACTGCTAAACGGATCATGGACTTCCCTCAAAGAATAGATGAAATCTATGGGAAAGAATTTCAACAATATCTTCAATCAATACCATTTCTTATTAGTAAATTAATAACATTACTCTTTAGCGGGAAACCTACTATTACCTTATTTAATATTAATGATCATATTATACAAACTATTAAACAAAATTATTTAAAACAAAATCAGCAAGAACATCAATTAATTAATTCTTCTCTTGCATCGAAATTATCGACAAATGATGTCATTACTTCATGGTATTTTAGAACATGCGGTTGTGATGTAGGTATTGTGACTCTGGACTATCGAGGGAAGTTAGAAGACTACACACACCAACATGCTGGTAATTATTCTGGAATGGTCTTTTATAGTCGATCAGATTATCAATCAGCTTTAGATATCAGACAATCGCTTGCATCATTTAAATCGAACTCGAATACGATTCCATCGTTTTATACGACTCTAAAGTATCGTTTTAGTTGTATATCGAATTGGGCTACTTTTTATCATCATTTAGTTTTCCCTACGACTATTCATCGAGTTCATTTACCTCTTTATGATCTATCGAATGTAATCTTTCGTGATTTAGCGATTATTTTTGCTCCGAGAGAAGATGAATTATCATTATGTGTTTTGACTCGTAACGATCTGCCCTCTTCGAAATTATTCCAGTCGTCGGGGTTTTTGACACCATGGAAGAGTAAAAGCGAATAATTAGTGATAAGATGGAGTGAGATAGTTTTAAGATGAAATGCTCAAAGAGGATGTATATATTTTCTTTAGGATTGTCTAGTGCTTATTAGTTAGAATGTATTGTAAAGAATTATTATTTTTGAAGCACCTCTCTCACACTATTTTTCATTCCTCTTCTCAAGATCGCGAGAGCGGCTATTTGATCTATGGGTGAATAAATGTTGGATATCGGTAGGTTTCGGTAAAATCGACTTGTTGTCGACTTACCGTTAGTTGTTATTTGAAATTGAATTATTGAATTATTGAAAGCCTCTGAAGTCACTTGATCTCCTGATCTCCTCTCCTCACAATTAGAATGGATCGAGAAGCCATTGCGCGCCTTCGTCCTCCATCTGCTGATGATGTTGATACCCTTGATAAATTGGTTGCACGGTAAGTAATTCGCAGAGATCGGAAGTGCTCCTGTGATTAATAAGGTTTATTTTTGTTGTAGAGTGAATTTTTATGAATCAAGTGTAGAACAATTGAAAAAAGAATTACCAAAATATTTACAACAACAATCAGGTAAAGGAAAAGAACATTCTTCTTTCTTTCATTTCTCATTCAAGCTTTAGAGCTTGAGAAGTGTCATTCTTCACTGTCAAAAGTCTTAAAGGCGATCGCTTCATCAGAACCTCATAACCTGTTACAATATTTTCTTTTCTCCTATGCTCAAAAAGAAGAAGAGTTATCGAGTATTCAACAAGAACTATATACAAATCTCCTTCCTGTTAGTAAAGAGATTATGGACAACTGGTCGAAGAAACTTATCGCACCAATCAGAGTAAGTGATAGAATACTCCCTTAACCACTCCTCTTTTCCTTCCTCCTTCGTCTAATATCCTTGCTTTCTTAGGATGTGATTGAAGATCATATTGTGTATAATAAGAATAATTCCACTGCTGCCAGAGATAACCAGACTACACCTCCTCCTAACCCTCCCTCAGCATCCACCACAACTCCTAACCTCACTTCTTCCATTTCAACCGAACCAAATAACCTTCAACTTCTTAAGTCTATATTGCCGATTCATGCAAAGCTATTTGAGAAACATCGAATACAAGAGAGCAAACAGCTGTTTAAGCTACTTCTACTCAGAGAGATTCAATATCATGCAGTAGCTCTCGAGTCTTATTCTCAGCTATTAGAATGTCTCTCAGAGATTGAAGAACAAGAACTTATTCATTGGAATCATTATTATTCCAATGCTAATGTACCCCCTCCACCTGTACCTCCTCTGACATCGACTGCATCACAATCCACAACAATGAAATAGATCATAGAAACTACGCCATACTAACCTTCCCTCTCATTCCTGTTGTAAGAATATCAGAAGGAAAGAAAGATGAATGTAATACTAAAATATATGTACAAAGCTGTATTCTATCTTTTGACATTCCCAATGAAAGACGGAGCAGCTATTCAGCGTGACAAGAATAATATTATGATTACAATATTATGAATGAGGATAGATCAAGGACAATAGAGGAGCATGAGGCGCAACTGCCAATCAATGTGATTTGTAACAAAAGGAATCATTATCCGACATCACACCAGCGATAAGAACACAACAACAACAGGAAGAAGAAAGAAAAGAATAAGACAAGAAGGAGGACAAGAAAGAAGGAGAAAAGAGGATTTGTACGTGTGATCTATGTACTACTACTCTGAGGTATCATATAATGCTTTGAAAGGAAAGAATTTATCAAACAACACTCCAATCAAACTGGTTAATAATAAATATATTATAAATAAACAACTTTGATTGGTCCATTAGCTGGAATAAATGAACTAAACGAATCACGAACACACTCCAACAAACAAATAAAAGAAGTGAAGAAAGAATGCATGCAGAGAAAGATGAAGAATAAAAGAAACAAAAGAGGAGAAGGAAAGAAGACACTCAATCATATCAATTAAATCAGTCAATCGATGCATCAAAAGACAAAATATTCATCAGCAATCAGTTATATACATTTCTTTTTACTCTCTCAGTGTGAGTTATAGTTATTATTATTACTATTATTATGATTGGAGATATTTTAATATCTTTTGTAAGACATCTGCATCAATCTTCCCTGATAATTGCTCTGTAAGAGCTTTAGGACCTTCACGATGTTTTCGTTTAATCTGTTCAGGTATTAATAGACCATGTTTAATCAATGCTACTGTCACTTCCTCGGCCAATGCTACCTTGATCTTCACTTTATCCACTAACCAACTCACTAACTCTCGACGATAGTCGATGACCATTCGTTCCTTATCAAAGGATGGAGTCACAACACTTCGATAACTACTTGAGCGAGAAAGACCTCTAGATTGCTGCGATGACGTTAGATCAGAGAAATAACTCGTTGTGCAAGATAAATGAAGACTGTTAGTAGAAGAGGAGGGAGTGGTATTAGTAGTGTCCGTAGATGATTGCAGTTGTTGTGGTGAGGACTGTGGACGATCATGACTGTGCTTCTTATTCGAACCAAACAAGTGGAAAAAGGAAGAAAGATGGGAGGGTGATGGAGTGCCAGCAGGAGCAGCTGGAGGATGAGAAGGATATGGGGAGGAGGAGGAGGAGGAGGAGGAGGAAGACAATGACTTCATCGGAAAGAAATTACTAAATGAAGATGATACCGAAGTAGGAGAAGAGGAAGAGGAGGTATGAACATGAACATTAAGATGTTGTATGGATTGCTCAAAGACTCTTAAAGATTTCTTAAATCTTTGATTCACTCGTTCTCTTGGATCTCCTTGAAATTGAACTTCTAATATATTATATAACTCTTCACTTAATTCTTTACTACTCATCTTAATCATACTCGTTGTCGCCATCATCAGTTTACTTCCTTTCTTCTCATATGGTTGTGGTAATGGGGTGGTATTAGCCGATGATAATGGAGGAGATGGTGGTAATGTTGCTCTTAATAATGCTATTAAAGAAGGAATAAGTTTAGGGAAATGATTTAATATATAAGGGTTTGATAATAAGAAGGATGTATTTAATAATTGTTCCTTATTTTGTTTTTGGAGGAGTAATAATATCTTATCTAATGGTTTACGAGATATTAATTCTAATGATGTATTCCAAAATCCTATCATATCAATCTGGAATTGTGGTAATAGCTTCTGAGCTTCATCTGAGACGTAGCAGTTGTTATTGTTTTGATTAATGGTGTTATTAGTTGGAGTTGATAAAGATGAAATAGATGATGCAACAGAAGGGATCGAAGAAGAATAGGACGATGAGCTGGAGGAAGGTCTCTGTTGTCGTTGTTCATTACTATTCTTGTTGTTACTACATCGATTGTTATTAATACCTGTAGTCTCATCATTATCATATATGGAGTACGATGATTGGAAATTTCCTAATTTTAATTGTAAATTATCAAATAGATAACAATTCTCTGCGGTAATATTCTGATGGATAATACCATGACAATGAAGGAATTGTATTGCATCAGATAAATCATACATCCATGCAATAATTAAAGGTGTTGGAATATGCATCACACTTCCTCCGCTACCTCCACCTCCTTCAAGGATAATATGAAGTAGAGAACCATAGACAGGTAAAGGATAAATAATATGGAAATAATCCCCTTCAACAATACTTCCATAACAAGAAAAAATGGTCGGATAACTTCCTAATGATTGCAATATCAATAACTCATTCTCAAGGCAAGGATTGTTTGAACAAGTATTTGAAGTTTGTAAGTTAATAGAAGTTGTTGGAATTGTTTTCATAAATATTTTAAACTTTTCTCGAAATTTCCCAATGACCACATCATTAAATTTCCCAATGGTATAAAGTTGTGGATGTGATTTTAATGTGAGTGAACCTTTTGGTAATGTGAAATCAAGGATGGTCTTACGAGTATTCGGGAGAGATGACGTGGGTGATAAAGATTTTTGCATGAGGCAAGAACCAAAGTGACGTGAGGAAGGAACTTTCCTTCGAGGTAGAGCGTAATAGTCGATTGGAACTCCTTCTTCGGCATCTTTTCTCTTAGAATGAGCATGATTCGTCGGACTTTTATGTCCAAGATCGATACTCACTCTCTTGTTAGTAGGTTTGGGTGTTTTGGTAAAGGTAGCGCTACTACTGCTACTACTCTTAATATTGTGTGGAGGTGGCGCAAATCTTAATGAATCGTCTTCATCTTCATCTTCATCATCATCCTCATAAATATCATCAATTTCGACAATTCCAAAGTCCACGTCATCGTTGACCACATTAGTATTGCTCTTGGAGGTTTGTTGCTGCTGTTGCTGCACATTTTGTGATTCAATAAAAGTATTATTCTTTGAGCAAGCGGGGGGAGTAGGTGGAGGGTTCGTGGTAATCGTTGTAGGTGTCTGGGGAGGGGGTGTTGTCTTTCTCTTCTGAAGTAATTTCATCATCAGTTCTGTACATAATTTCATTCCTTCTTTTCGTATATTAATTTCTTCCGTTTGACGAAGATCAGCATAATGACAGTATTGTAAGAATACTTCAATCTGTTCTGCATTAAAATTTAAGAAATTTTGAAGATTCTTCACTATCGGATCATCCTTCCCCACTTGATAAGGCGAATGAGCAATCGAATCAATCATTTCTAATGCAGCATCTCGTAAGAGTAAAGTTTGATACTAATAGAAAACAACAAGTGGATGAGTGAGGAAGGTGATAGGAGTGCTGGGAGTGGCTTACCTGAAGATCATCTTCACGTGCTCTACGGAAGGCGGAATGATTTTTCAATGAAAGAATATGTGATTCTTGTTGAAGAAGTAAAATAATATTAGATAATGACGTATAGTAATCATTTCTAAAGATTTCATTGAGGAGTATGGTGACATCAGAGGTTGAGATTTGTTTCCCAAAGTCATTGATTTGATTCCATAAAGCATCTAACTTCTGGAAAATCTCGGTATGTAAAGCCTTTTGACCATTTTCATCACCTCCTTCTTTCTCAATAATTTCATTTGCTCGTTCAACAAGTGCTTGATAACGATGATGAATGTGTTGCGGGAATAGTTTATTCTTCTCGAAAAAATTTTGATTCGAGACAAATTCCACTGGCATCTTCGTCTACTTGAATCAAAGGTGCTTAAAAAGATGAAAGAAAAAAAGATCTGAAGGATGAAAAGTGTTAAGATAAGATGATAGGACTAGCTTAGTATTATTGATATACAGTAGTCGGTCTAGTTAAAGAAGGTTTGTTTGTTTCCCTTCACTGGGTGTGAGATGGTTCTTCCCTCTCATAACACTTGTTGGGAGAGAGAACTCCCAACCACCCTACCCACCCAAGCCCACAGTGATCCGTACCACAAGCCCAATCTAACCTGCCCCACTTGCCTTTTGGCCCACATCTCAAATCCGGTACTATTTTTAATATTTACATTACTCTCTTTGGTGCAAGAATGACACTTGACATGAACAGAATACTCAAGAAAAGAAAGGAAATGCGAATCATCAAATTAAGAGTTGAGTTGAGGTATTTATCTCGGAAAGAGGGGAAACATAAAAAAATCAAGAGAGAGAGGAAGAAAGAGAGAAAAACAAATAAGGCAAAACAAAGGAATACAAACATTTATAATAAACTTTACTTCACGAAGACCTTACGAAATATAATTTGTGGTTATGAAAGATTGTGAAAATTTAATACATGTAAATTTATCCATCATAAATAATGATAATATATAAACACGAATGTATTCTAATATTGCTGTTCCGAATCAGCGAGGTTTGGATGAAAGGAATCACTTGTTGTACTGATAAAGAATAGCATACGGTTAAATACAGGATCCTCGACAACTTCGAGGGGTAAATTATACTGTTTTAGGAATCTTATGATCGCATGATCCGCGAGCATTCGAGTACTTTTCACTAAACCTTGATAACTATTTCTCATCTCGATACGCTTTAAAGCAATTTTAAACTTCAGGTCTTCAGTGGATGTCATTTGAACCTCTGATTTCGATCGTTCCTTAGGAAATGTGTGCATCTGCTCAGCGGAAAACTTCAGACTTTGCTGTCGAGGTGAGGCAGCATGCTTTCCTTTGGTTGGTCTTCTTTTCTTTAAAGGAACACTAATCGTAGATTCTTTATCCGTTAACTCATCAGTAAGAGGGCATTTATCATGTCGTTCCGCCCCACGAATGATGGGGGAATCAATCGCAGTAAACAAGGAAACGTTTGAATCACTACTGTTCATCACTGAAATCGAAAGTATTCACAAGGAAAGAAAATTAGCTTCTTCGAGAAATCAACCAAAAATTCTATTCGTTAATGAGAGATGCTCAATCCGCTATCGTATCTACTCGTATGTCTTCAAAGACTAACAGCGGTTAGGTCGGAAGTGCCTAACCAACCCAAACTATATCCCAAATACACAAATGTCTAAATCCAACCAAACAATAACGTAAAATAAGAAAATCTCCGCACAAACTTTTAACACACAGGTTGACGGGGCGCCCATTGGGGAAATGCGCAAATCTTGGGAAATTTGTGGAAATCGGGGAATGGATAATGATTGTCATCTTCAATCAGAAGAAACCAGGCCAAGAGTCCTTACAAT
>VFQN01005912.1_pt1 | contig 14515 bp, 10 predicted proteins | sample 3512371 | NCBI WGS metagenome assembly VFQN01 (sample SAMN10412370, study PRJNA504923) | tailings metagenome | isolation source: Replicate 2 from Balatoc abandoned mine | place: Philippines: Itogon, Benguet | collected 2017-08-28
TAGCCGGTGTCCAGGCTCGACCAGATCGGCGAGGACGCCGACAACGCCTGGAGATGCGGGTAGTAGGTCAGCAGCGCGGACAGGACCGGCATCACCCGTCGCTGGTCGGGCAGCCCGACATGCACGTGCACGCCCCAGATCAGCATCTGCCGACCCCACCACTGCGTGCGGTTGATCAGCTCCTCGTAGCGGTGGCCCTCGCTGAGTTGCTGCCCGGTCCAGGACGCGAAGGGGTGCGTGCCGGCGCCGTAGAGGTCGATGTCGAGATCGTCACCGGCGGGGAGCACCACGGCGAGGGTCTCGCTGAGGTCCGCGATCGCCTCCGGGACGGTATGGCAGATCCCGCTCACGATCTCTACTGTGTTGCGCAGGAGTTCCTTGTGCAGTTTGCTCGGGTCCTTCAGCCGCGGTTTGGCCCGTGCGAAGAGGTGGGTCGCGTCGTTGCGGAGGTCACGGGTGCGGCGATCGACGAGGGCCAGCTCCCACTCCACGCCGAGCGTCGGCTCGGGTGAGCCGTGGAAGTCGATGCGCACACAACCAGCGTTCCACACGCTCACTCGGGTCCGGTGCTCCGCCGACCCGTGGGTCCAGCCCCACGGCAGCAGTCGACAACTCTCGGGAGTCGTGATGTCCGCAGCACTGTCCACCACCCTCCGGATGACGCTTGTCGGCGCCCTCGTGGTCGGCGCCGGCCTGGTCGCCGTGCCTGCCCAGGCGAGCTCGTCACCCCTCGCATCGCGCGGTGGGAACCCGACCGGCACGTCCGCGGGCAGCCTCCCCAACGGCGCTGGCAACCTCGGGGTCAGCCTTCGGGCCACCGCGGACGGTCGGGTGCGGGTGAGCTGGAGACGGCCGGCGCCGCCGAGCAAGCTGCAGAGGTTCGTCGTCAAGGTGGGGCTGAACCGGCTGCTCGACAACATGGTCACGAGGTACCAGGTGAGCCGGAAGGCGCAGTCGCTGGTCGTGCCGCACGCGTTCGGCGCCCTCACCGACTCCGGCAACTTCACGTTCGTGAAGGTCACCGTGCACCGCACGAGCGGCGCCTCCGGATCGAGCCCCACCAAGTGGATCATGGCTCCGATCGCCAGTGGCTGCAACGCCGCCGCCGACGACCGGGTCCGGGTCGGCACGTTCAACGTCCGCACCTGGCAGGCCGAGAAGCGCAGGGGCAACCGCACGTACCCCTGGAGCGTCCGCGGCCCGCGCGTCGTCAAGCAGATCCTGCGCAGCGGCGTGCACGCCGTCGCCATCCAGGAGGCATCCGGACCCGAGAACGCCGGGTTCGGGAAGCGCGAGCAGGACGAGTGGCTGCTCCACCAGCTCAACCGCCGCGATCGGGCCGGCCGATGGGTCGACGCCCTCCCGGACGACGCCTACAAGAACCCCGGCGGCAGGCCCGGCCTGAAGGGCACCCGGGTCTTCTACGACAGGACCGAGTTCCGCCGGCTCGACCGGGGCCTGTACCGCATCCACGTCCCAGGGCTCCGGTCCGACTCGCTCATGCCCTGGGCGCGACTCCAGGCGACGACGGGCCGGTCCGCGCCGTTCGTCCTCACCTCCAACCACCTCGTCCAGGGGGAGGACAGGAGATCCTGGAGGTTCCGCTACCAGCAGGTCACCCAGACCATCGCCAACGTGCAGGACCTGTACGCGCGGTTCGGCGCCCAGATCGTCGTCGCCGGGGACCTCAACGAGACCGCGAACACCAACCCCTACAACCAGGCCCAGAAGCGGCTCGTCGAGGCCGGCCTCTTCGACGCATTCGCGACCACGAACGTCGTGAACGGCCGGTTCGGCACGACGAACGGCCTGGACTTCCCCGTCCGCCCGACCCCCAAACGCCGGGACTACATCCTTACCTACGGATCCGTCCGGGGCTCCTGCAAGTACAAGAACGTCTCCTACGTGCGCGCCTCCGACGCCGCGTCCGACCACTTCATGCAATGGGCGACGCTACCGCTGCCGGCGTACTGAGCCGGAGTCACGAGAGGGCTGCGCCGACGCGCGCGAGCCAGGCCGCCGCCGTTGCGTCGTACGGCGCGCGGCCGCCCGCCACGGCGGCCTCGACCTGGCGGCACGAGTTCAGGGCGGCGTCGACGACGTCCTCGGGGTAGTCGAAGCGGACCCGGTGGTCGGCGAACTCGTCCTCGTCGTCGATCCACACCCGGCCGGTCGGCCCGCAGACGACGTCGAGATCGAGGTCGACCGCTCGGAGGACGGCGCCGTCCCAGGTCGGCGGTGTGGTGATGTCGACGTAGACCCGCACCGGGCCGCCGACGTCGTGGATGGTCGCGAGCCAGCCGCGCTCGGCGTCCGGTCCGGGCGGTGGGACGAGGCCGACCTGGCGCGTCGGCGCGACGTACGTCGCACCGGGGCGGGTCATGCGCGTGCCGCGAGGAATGCCGAGCCAGTCGCCGTGCTCGTCGGCACCGAGGAACACGGCGTCGAACTCCCAGTGCGGCCGATCGCGCCACTTGGTCATCGCCACATGCACGTGGTCGCCGGCCGCCAGGCCCGCCCTCGGGGTCACGTGACCTTCCTACCAGCCGGCTGCGACGATGGCGGCCATGTCGGAGGCGCGCGAGCTCAACCTGACGCTGGACCTCTGTCTGCGGGTCGGTGAACTGCTGCTCTCGTCGGGTGCGGGAGCGGCAGACGTCACCGCGACCATGCAGGCGCTCTCGTGGCAGTTCGGTGTGCGCAACCCCGAGGTCGACGTCACCTTCACGTCGCTCTCGATGAGCTACCAGCCGGATCCGGAGGAGCCGGCGTACGTGCAGATCCGACAGGTCAAGCAGCGCGACATCGACTACGAGGACCTCACCCTCGTCGACCACCTGGTCCGCGAGGTGCTGCACGGCGGGGTCGACCTCAAGGAGGCGCGCAGCAGGCTGGCGCGGATCGTCTCCTCCGGCCACACCCGGCCGCGCTGGGCGGCGACGCTCGGCTGGGGCGCCATGTGCGCCGGCGTCGGTCTCCAGCTCGGCGGCAACTGGGAGGTCGTCGCCATCGCGTTCATCGCCGCCGTCTGCATCGACCGGCTCCAGATGGCGCTGGGACGTCGCCGGCTCCCGTCGTTCTACCTCCAGGTCGCGGGCGGTGGCGTGGCGACCCTGATCGCGGTCGCCGTGGCCGCGACCCCGGCCGACCTCGATCCCTCCGTCGTCGTCACCGCCAACATCATCATGCTGCTCGCCGGAATTGGCTTCATGGGCGCGCTCCAGGACGCGCTCTCGGGCTTCTACGTGACGGCCGGCGCGCGCCTCACCGAGGCGCTGCTGGCGACCGCGGGCATCATCGCGGGGGTCAGTGGCGGCCTGGAGATCGGCGGGCTTCTCGGCGTCGATGTGGGGCGCCTCGACCCGGGCGCGGCGGCCGACCTCAAGACGGCCACCGCCCTCGCCGTCGGTGCGGCGACCGGCGCGGCGGCCTTCGCGTACGCCTCCTACGCGCCGAGGCGCGCGCTCCTGCCGGTCGGCGTCGTCGGCGCGGTCGCGATCCTGATCTCGCAGTCGGTCGACGTCGACGGCATCGGACGTGCGTGGCCGACCGCGATCGCGGCGTTCTTCGTCGGCCTGGTCAGCTACGGCGTGTCCGGCCGGCTGCGGGTCCCGCCGCTCGTCGTCATCGTGCCGGCGATCGTCCCGATGCTGCCGGGCCTCTCGATCTACCGCGGACTGAGCCTGCTGTCGGAGGGTGGCCTCGGCACCTCCCAGGGCCTGTTGGCTCTCTTCACGGCAGGCTCGGTGGCGCTCGCGCTCGCCTCCGGCGTGATCCTGGGCGAGTACGTCGCCCAGCCACTCAAGCGCGAGGCGCGCAAGCTCGAGAGCCGGCTGGCCGGTCCGCGCCTCGTCGGCCCGCTGCGGGTGCGGTCCCGGTCGCGGGTCAGACGGTCGTCGTCGTCGCAGGCATGACCTTGCGTGCGCGGCGGGCGACGATGTCCTGGTAGCGCGAACCGGTCAGCTTGGCGAGCGTGTGCACGGCGTGGGCATCGAGCCCGACCAGGACCCGCGCCTTGTCCCTCTCGACGCCCGCGAGGATGATCTCCGCCGCGCGCTCGGGTGTCATCTTGGCGAGCTTCTCGTCGAACAGCCTCGCCGTGCGCTCCTTGTCCACGCGACCCGAGACCCGGGCGTTGCGGGCGATCGCCGTCTTGATGCCGCCGGGGTGCACGACGGTCACGCCGACCGCGTGTCCGGCGATCAGCATCTCCTCCCGGATCGCCTCCGACATGCCGCGCACGGCGTACTTCGAGGCGTTGTACATGCTCTGCCCGGGCATCGAGATCAGGCCGAAGAGCGAGGAGATGTTGACCAGGTGGCCGTCACCGGACGCGATCAGGTGGGGCAGGAACTCCTTGGTGCCGTGGACGACGCCCCAGAAGTTGATGCCGATGATCCACTCCACGTCGGGGTACTCGAGGTCGACGAAGTCGCCGGCCAGGGCGACCCCGGCGTTGTTGACCATCAGGTTGACCCGGCCGAAGTGCCCGACGACCGTCTCGGCGTACGCCGCGAAGGCGGCGCGGTCGGCGACGTCGAGGTGGTCGGAGCGCAGCTCTCGAGCGCCCGCACCCTCGAGGAGGTCGACCGTCTCGGCGAGGCCGCCGTCGTCGATGTCGGAGATCGCGAGCCGGGCACCCCTCGCGGCGAGGTCGAGGGCGAGCGCCCGGCCGATGCCGGAGCCGGCGCCGGTGATCACTGCCACCTTGTCGTGGAAGTCCTTCATGCTCTCGCCTCGCGCTCGGTGATCGGCACCATGCGGCGACGGTATGGCGCTATTGAACGGGCGTCAATAGAGTGGCTTCCGTGACGACGACGCCCCGCACCCGGCTCTCTCCCGAGGAGCGCCGCGAGCAGCTGCTCGACCTGGGGATCCGGCTGCTGGCCACCCGGTCGCTCGACGAGCTCACGATCGACCTGCTCGCCGAGGAGGCCGGGATCTCCCGAGGGCTGCTCTACCACTACTTCGGGAGCAAGCAGGCCTTTCACGAAGCCGTGGTGCGCCACGCCGCCGAGGACCTGATCGCCCAGACCCTGCCGCCGACTGACGGCGACCCGCTGGCGCGCCTCCTGCGCTCGGTGACGGCGTACGTCGACTACGTGATCGCCAACCACGAGGGCTACGTGTCGCTCGTGAAGGCCGCCGCCGGCGGCAACGAGAGCCTGCGGGCGATCTACGAGGACGCCCGCTCGGTGCTCAACGGGCGGATCTTCCGCGAGGACGCTCCGCACGTTGTCGGGGCGGGCGAGATCGTCCCGGACACCCCGGCCCACCGCCTGGTCGTGCGTGGCTGGTCGGCCATGGTCGAGGAGCTGGTGCTCTCCTGGATCGAGGATCCCAGCGGCGTGAGCCGTGAGCAGCTGATCGGGATCCTCACCGCGTCGCTGCCGGCGGTCATCGAGGTCGCGCCGGGAGCGTGACCCTCGCGACGGGCGCCTCTCCTGCTCATGGCAGGAGGCCGCGACGGATCAGGTGTCCATGTCCCGCACGGCGAGAGAGGCGAAGACCATCGCCGAGCCGAGCGGGGCGCCCGGCCCGGGGTAGCGCGGCCCGAAGACCGACGCCGCGCTGTTGCCCGCGGCGTACAGGCCCGGGATCGCCGACCCGTCGGATCGCAGCACGCGGCCGGCGGGGTCGGTGACCAGGCCCCCCTTGGTGCCGAGGTCGGACAGCACGAACCGGGCGGCGTAGAAGGGCGGCTCGGTGCACGGCGTCAGCGCCTTGTTGGGGCCGTCGCCGCCGGTGAAGAACGTGTCGTACTCGTCGGCGCCCCGCCCGAAGTCCTCGTCGGTGCCGCTCTCGCAGAAGCCGTTGAACCGCTCGACGGTCGCGATCAACGTGTCGGCGGGTACGCCGGTCCGCTCGGCCAGCTCCTCGAGCGAGTCGGCCCGCACCCAGATGCCGGCCTCGAGGTGGGCGGCGGGGTCACCCTCGGGCATCGCGATCGCGGGCAGCCGGCCGCCCTCGCGGGAGTCGAAGACGTACCAGGACGGGATCCGTTCCGGTGCCTGCGCCATCAGCCGGCCGAACCGGTCGTAGGGGAGCGACTCGTTGCCGTAGCGCCGACCCGTCTGGTCGACCATCAGCCCTGACCGGAAGCCCAGCGTGAAGGACCCGCCCCCGTTGGGCTGCTCGAGCCCGGGGCAGAACCAGCCGACCCCCGCGTAGTCGGCCGCGGCGCCGATGGCCAGCGCGGCAGCGATCGGCTCGCCGGTGTTGGTGCCGTACGGCGCCATCGTCCACGCCACGTCGCCGGGCACGCCGTGCGCGGCGCGCTCCTCGGCGTTGCCCTCGAAGCCGCCAGCCGCGATCAGCACGCCGCGGCGGGCCCGGATCTCAGTCGGCCCCTCGGGCGTCATGGCGGCGACACCGGCGACCCGGTCGTCATCGACCACGAGACCGGTCACGGGCAGCTCGGTCAGCACGGTGCCGCCGTCGCGGAGAAACCCGTCGAGCAGGCGCGCGATCAGCGACTGCCCGCCGCTGAGCGTGTTGCGGCCGCCCTCGCCGGCCCGGTCGCGCTCGACGGGAGGCCGCACGAGCTCGCCGACCCGCTCCGGCAGATCGCCCCGCTTGACGTTGCTCGGCTGGATCGACCGGCCGAAGGGGACCCGGCCGGGTGCGTCGTAGTACTCGGGGAAGGGCAGCCACTCGAAGTCGATCGCGTCGTCGGACTCCAGCTCCGCGACCAGCTCCGGCGCGTGCGCGAGGAACGCCGCGACCAGCTCCTCGTCGGGCGACCAGTCCGGGTCGGTGAGCACGGCCGCGAGATAGCTGCGGGCGCTCTCGGTGGAGTCCGGGATTCCGGCCCGCTGCTGGACGGCGCTGCCGGGCAGCCAGCAGGCGCCGCCGGAGTACGCCGAGGTGCCGCCGAGCAGCGCGGTCTTCTCGACCACCACGGTCGACAGCCCGGCCTTCTGGGCGAGGAACGCGCCGGTCATCGCACCGCCGCCCGACCCGACCACGACGACGTCGTACTCCTGTGCCTCCGTCATGCGGCGATACTAGAACACGTTATAGGTTTCGAGGTTCGCTGCGCTCGCACCTCGACCACCGAGGCCCACCAGGCACAATGGCTCGGTCATGACCGAGCTCCAGATCGCCTATCCGCCGGAGCTGCCGGTCACCCAACGCCGCGACGACATCGCGACCGCCATCCGCGACCACCAGGTCGTGATCGTCGCGGGCGAGACCGGGTCGGGCAAGACCACCCAGCTACCGAAGATCTGCCTCGAGCTCGGCCGGGGGACCAACGGGCTGATCGGGCACACCCAGCCCCGCCGGATCGCGGCGCGGTCGGTCGCCGAGCGGATCGCGAGCGAGTTGCGCACCGAGCTGGGCGACCTGGTCGGCTACCAGGTCCGCTTCACCGACCGCACGTCGCGGAGCAGCCGGGTCAAGCTGATGACCGACGGCATCCTGCTCGCCGAGCTCCAGCGGGACCGGCAGCTGCGCAGGTACGACACGATCATCATCGACGAGGCTCACGAGCGGAGCCTCAACATCGACTTCCTGCTCGGCTACCTCAAGCGGCTCCTACCGCGCCGGCCCGACCTCAAGCTGGTCATCACCTCCGCCACCATCGATGTCGACCGCTTCGCCCGCCACTTCGACGCCCCGGTCGTCGAGGTCTCCGGGCGCACCTACCCGGTCGAGATCCGCTACCGGCCACTGATGGCCCTCGACGGGCAGGATGCGGATGGCGAGGTCGTCGTCCGCGACCAGACCGAGGCGATCGTTGAGGCGGTCAAGGAGCTCTCGGCCGAGGGGCCGGGCGACGTGCTCGTCTTCCTCCCCGGAGAGCGCGAGATCCGCGACACCGCGGACGCGCTGAGCGACCTGCCGCGCACCGAGATCCTGCCGCTCTACTCGCGGCTCACGGCCGCCGAGCAACACCGCGTCTTCAGCTCACACGGCAACGCCGTACGCCGGGTCGTGCTCGCCACCAACGTCGCCGAGACGTCGCTGACCGTGCCCGGCATCACGTACGTCGTCGACACGGGTGTCGCCCGGATCAGCCGCTACTCGGTCCGCACCAAGGTGCAGCGACTCCCGATCGAGCCGATCAGCCAGGCCTCCGCCAACCAGCGCTCGGGCCGCTGCGGCCGCGTGGAGGCCGGGATCGCGATCCGGCTCTACTCCGAAGAGGACTTCGAGGGCCGCCCGGAGTTCACCGACCCCGAGATCCTGCGCACCAACCTCGCCAGCGTCATCCTCCAGATGACCTCGCTCGGGCTGGGTGACATCGCGCGGTTCCCGTTCGTCGAGCCGCCGGACCGGCGCAACGTGCAGTCGGGCGTGCAGCTGCTCGAGGAGCTCGGCGCTCTGCGTGGTGGCACCTTGTCGAAGGTCGGCCGGCGGCTCGCCCGGCTGCCGATCGATCCCCGCCTCGCCCGGATGATCCTGGAGGCGGAGCGGCTCGGCTGCGTCCGCGAGGTGATCGTGATCGCGGCCGCCCTGTCGCTCCAGGACCCGCGCGAGCGACCCGGCGCCGACCACCCGAAGGAGCAGGCGCAGGCCGACCAGCTGCACGCGCGCTTCAAGGCCGAGGGGAGCGACTTCCTCACCTGGCTCAACCTCTGGCGCTACCTCAAGGAGCAGCAGAGAGAGCTCTCCTCGTCGGCGTTCCGCCGGATGTGCCGGCGCGAGTTTCTCAACTACCTGCGGGTCCGGGAGTGGCAGGACTTCGAGTCCCAGCTCCGACGGGTCTGCAAGGAGATGGGTTTCGAGACAGGCGCCAGCGCGCCGTCCTCGACCACCGATAGCGCGGGCGCGCCGTACGACAGCGACGGCATCCACCAGGCGTTGCTCTCCGGGCTGCTGTCCCACATCGGGCTCCTGGAGGAGCGGGACAAGAAGGACGGCGCTCGATCCAGGGGAGGCCCGCGCGAGTACCTGGGCGCTCGCGGCGCGCGCTTCGCGGTCTTCCCCGGCAGCGTGCTGCACCGCAAGAACCCGCAGTTCCTGATGGCCGGCGAGCTCGTGGAGACCAGCCGCCTGTGGGCCCGGCAGAACGCCGCCATCAAGCCCGAATGGGCCGAGCGGCTCGGTCGTGACCTCGTCAAGCGCACCTACTCCGAGCCGCACTGGAGCAAGAAGCGGGCCGCCGTGATGGCCTACGAGCGCGTCACCCTGTACGGCGTACCGCTGGTCGCCGACCGCCTCGTCTCCTACGGCAAGGTCGACGCCGCCCTGGCCCGCGAGCTCTTCATCCGGCACGCGCTCGTCTACGGCGAGTGGCACACGAGACATCGCTTCATGGAGACCAACCGCCGGCTGCTGGAGCAGGCCGAGGAGCTCGAGCATCGCGCCCGACGCCGCGACATCGTCGTCGACGAGCACACGCTCTTCGACTTCTACGACGCGCGGGTGGGCGCTGACGTGGTCAGCGGCGCGCACTTCGACCAGTGGTGGAAGCAGGCCCGTCGACAGACGCCCGACCTGCTCACCTTCGACCTGTCGATGCTCACCCACGACACCGCGGAGGAGGTGTCCGCGGCCGACTACCCGGAGACGTGGCTCTCCACCTCCTCAGGGAGCGAGGGCCTCACCTTCCCGATCAGCTACCACTTCGAGCCGGGCGCCGCCGAGGACGGCCTCACGATCGAGGTGCCGGTCGCGACCCTCAACCGCGTCGAGACCGAGGACTTCTCCTGGAACGTGCCCGGCCTGCGCTCCGAGCTCGTCACCAGCCTGATCCGGAGCCTGCCCAAGAACCTGCGGGTCAGCTTCGTGCCGGCGCCCGACAAGGCGCGCGACTTCCTCGCCGCCGTCCCGCCGGGCGAGGAGCCGCTGCTCGACGCACTCGAGCGGTGGTGCCGCTCGACCACCGGCGTCGTGGTGCCCCGCGAGGCGTGGGACTGGTCCAAGGTGCCCGAGCACCTGCGCCCGACCTACCGGGTCGTCGACGACGACGGCCGGGAGCAGGCGCGGGGCAAGGACCTGGAGGCGCTGAAGGCGCCACTGCGCGGGCAGTTCGCCGAGGCCATCGCCGAGGTCGCCTCCGACAGCGGGCTGGCCCGCACCGGCGAGACCACGTGGTCCTTCGGCACGATCGCGTCGTCCTTCGAGCAGCGCCGGGCGGGTCACGAGGTGGGCTCGGCCGTGGGTCTCCAGGTGTTCGGCTCGGGGGAGGAACAGCAGGCCCGGCACCGCCGCGGCGTACGTCGCCTGCTGCTGCTCGCGCTGCCGTCGCCGGTCCCCGAGCTGCTGCGCGGACTGACCAACGTCGAGAAGCTCGGCCTGGCCGGCTCGCCGTACGCCAGCGTCGCCGATCTGCTGGAAGACCTCCGGGCCGCCGTCCTGCAGGACGTCGTGGACGCCCGGCCCGTCGTCCGCGACCAGGCGGCGTACGACGCGCTCCTCGCGGCCGCCGCGAGCGACCACGAGGCGCACGTGCGGGCCGCGATGGGCGACGTCATCCGCGTGCTCGACGCCTGGCGACAGGCGGAGAAGGCGCTCAGCGGACGCGCCGAGATGGCCCTGCTGCCGGCGCTGACCGACATGCGTGCCCAGCTCGGCCGGCTCGTGCACGCCGGCTTCGTCGGCGAGGCCGGCGCGGTGCAGCTGCGCCGCTTCCCGGTCTACCTCGCCGCGCTCGCCCAGCGCCGGGAGCGGCTGCCGAGCCAGGTCGGCCGTGACCGGCAGCTCATGGATCAGGTCGCCGACGTCCAGGACGCCTATCTCCACCGGCTCGACGCGCTGCCGCCGGGCCGCCCGCCGGGCGCCGGGCTGCGGCAGGTGCGGTGGATGCTCGAGGAGTACCGCGTCTCGCTGTGGGCACAGCAGCTCGGCACGCCGTACCCGGTCAGCGACCAGCGCATCCGACGTGCGCTCGCCCCGTAGTGTGCAGAGCGTGAGGTCAGCGTGACGGACCGCCGGCACCACCGGCCGATGACGCCCGGGAGCACCTTCTTCGAGGCGCTCACCGGAGGCACCGACCCTGCGCTTGTGAGCGAGGCGGCCGACCGGGCCGCCCACCTGCTCGTGCGCGGTGCCCGCGGCTCCGATGACGCGGCGGTCGCCGAACGGCTGCTGCACCTGGCCGACACCGAGGGCATCGAGACCATCGCCGAGGTGTGGTCGGGCTCGCCGGCGGACTCGCTCGCCGGCTGTCTCTGGCGGCTCTACCTGCTCCGGTCCTGGGTGTACGCCGACCCGGCCAGCGTCTCCCGGGAGTTCGAGGCCGGGCGGCGCAGCGCACAGGTGGCGCGGGTGGTCGCCGGCGTCGCCGACCCGCCGGGGCCCGAGCAGCTGAAGGCGATGATCGATGAGGTGCTCCGTGGGATCGCCGGGAGTGACCTCGCCGACGTCCTGCTGCGGGCGGCGGCCTTCGCGCGCGTCGTCGCCACGGGTCGCGCCTCGCTCAGCGGGCCGAGCGAGGACGACGTCCAGCGGATGCTGGTGCTCTCGGAGCAGTTGGAGGCAGCTGGTCACGTGGAGCTGGAACACGGGCTGGCCTGACGCGGTTACACTCGTCGGAGCACGCCGGACCGCGGCAGCCCCGGGTCCCACAATCAGCCGCTACGAGCGGTCACGCGCCGTGAGGCGCTCCCGGTCCGGCGTGCTGCGGCCTTGGCCTCCTAGTCTCGAGACGTGTTGCGCCGACTCCTCCGTCGCCGCCCGGCTGCACGCCGGGCCGCTGTCGCGTATGCCCCGAAGGCCGACGGCCGGCCCGACCCCGGCGAGGTCGTCTGGGGCTGGGTGCCCTTCGAGGACGACCCGGCGCGCGGCAAGGACCGCCCCGTGCTGCTCATCGGGCGCGACGGCGCCCACCTGCTCGGGCTGATGCTGACCAGCAAGGACCACGACCGAGACGCGGCCGACGAGGCCCGGTGGGGCCGGCATTGGATGGACGTCGGCGCCGGCGGCTGGGACCGGGAGCGACGGCCGAGCGAGGTGCGGCTCGACCGGCTGATCCGGCTCGACGCGGACGCCGTACGCCGCGAGGGTGCGGCGCTCGACCGGGCGACGTTCGACCGCGTGATCGCGGCTGCCAGACAGCTCGGCGCCCTCGGCTGAGTCTCGGGTGGTGCGGGGCCGATAGGGTGGTGAGCGGCACGCCCGGGGTACACCCGGGCGTGCGTGCGCGCGGTCGGTGGTGACGAAGGAGGAGTCGGTGGGAGCGTCACGGGGTGTGCTAGTGGTCGTGGCGGCAGCGACGATGCTCGTCACGGCGGCCTGCACCAGCGAGACCGACGAGCCGAGTCCTCCGGCCCCCAGCAGCAGCGCCCCCCAGCCCAGTCGGCTGACCTTCGGCATCGTCGGCCCCGACGCCCAGCAGCAGGCGCTCCAGTCGACCGTCGACGCCTGGAACCTCCAGCCCGACCGGATCCAGGTCGAGGTGGAGAGCTGGTCGTCGAGAGCCGCGATGCGCGCAGACCTCGAGGCCGGCGCCAAGGTGCCCGACGTGTTCATGTCGGCGCGCTCCGACCTGTCGTGGCTGCTCGAGAACGAGCTCACCCAGCCGGTCGACCAGATGCTCGACGACCGAGGCGTCGAGTTCGGGGACAACTACTCGCGCGACGCGCTCGAGGCGCTCAGCACCGACGCGCGCCTCCAGTGCATGCCGTACGGCGTCACGCCGACGGTCATCTACTACAACAAGGAGCTCGTGCGCTTCGAGCGGATGCGCAACCGGGATCTCGACGTCCCGGGTGAAGAGGCCACCAGCTGGTCCTTCGAGCAGTTCACCGCCGCCGCCGAGTTCGCCAGTCGCCCCGTGCGCGGCACCAAGGGCGTCCACATCCAGCCGACGATCGAGGGCCTCGCGCCGTTCATCCAGTCCGGCGGCGGATCGGTCTTCGACGACGCCGAGTTGCCCACCTCCCTGACGTTCTCCAGCGACGACAGCAAGAGCGCCCTCGAGCGCACGCTGGGGCTGCTCCGCAACCCGCAGGTCACGCTCGACCGGTCCGAGCTCGCGGGCGACTCCGCGCTGGACTGGTTCCTCAAGGGCAAGCTCGGCATGATCGCCGGCGACCGCTCGCTCGTCCCGGTGCTCCGCGAGGCCGGACTGCGCTTCGACGTGATGCCGATGCCGCGCCTCGACGGCAGCGCCACGGTCGGCGACGTCACCGCCCTCTGCATGTCGGCCGAGACCGCGAACCCCGGCCTCGCCGCCGACTTCATCGTCCACGAGATCTCCGCCGAGTCGGTCGGCGAGGTCGCGAGCGCGGGCTACCTCCAGCCGGCCAACGTGGCGGTCGCGCTGACCGACGAGTTCCTCCAGCCCGGCCGCCGCCCGCAGCACGCGGCGTTCTTCAACTCCGCCGTGCGCTCGATGGCCGTCCCGCCCCTGATCGACACCATGTCCGAGCTCGAGGACGCAGTCGGTCCCACCCTCGCGCAGATGGTGTACGGCGTCGGCGTCCTCGACCTCGCCACCCTCACGACCCAGGTCGACGAGCTCTCCAAGCCGATCCTCGACCCCGAGTCGGTCTCCGAGTCGCCCGGCTCCTCGGAGTCGCCCGACTCCTCCGAGTCCGAGTAGTCAGTCGGCGACGGGGGCGTCGGCGGTCAGGATCGCCTCGACGAGGATCGGGGCGGTGAGCTCGATCTGCCAGGGGCGGGAGCCGTAGCCCGCGAGCAGGGCTTCGACGGCGGCTGCGAGCCGCTCCGGGTCGCGGGTGGCGGGTGGGGTCCACAGGGTGCGGCGAAGGTGGTCGGGGGTCAGGAGGTTCTCGACCGGCATCGAGAGCTCCTCGCCACGAGCCGTCAACGCCTCACGGGCCAGCGTCAGGCGGCGGGCGGCGACCGGGTCCTTCTCGGCCCAGGCGCGCGGGAGTGGCGGACCCTCGCCGCGCGGGGTGCGGACCGGGAGCTCCGACTCGTCCATCTCGGCTGCCCGCTGCAGCGCGGCGACCCACTGGTTGGCATAGCGCTCCGCGCCGCGGCCGTGGAATCCCTTGGTCGAGAGCAGCGCATCGCGGTCGGCGGGCATGGCGGTCGCGGCGACGACGATGGCGGAGTCGGGGAGGATCCGGCCCGGCGTCACGTCACGCCGCTCGGCGATCTGGTCGCGCGTCGTCCACAGCTCGCGTACGGCGCCGAGCGCGCGCCGGCCGCGCACCCGGTGCACGCCCGACGTCCGCCGCCACGCGTCCACGCGAGCGGTTGGCTCGAAGCCGCGGAGGTGCTCGAACTCCTGGCGCGCCCACTCCGCTTTGCCCTGCTCCTCCAGCTCGGCGCCGATCAGGGTGCGCAGCTCGAGCAGCACCTCGACGTCGAGGGCGGCGTACTCCAGCCACGGCGTCGGCAGCGGGCGGGTCGACCAGTCGGCGGCGGAGTGCTCCTTCGCGAGCCGGAACCCGAGCAGCGACTCGACGAGGGTGGCGAGGCCGACGCGGGGATAGCCGAGCAGTCGCCCGGCGAGCTCGGTGTCGAAGAGTGCGTCCGGTCGCAGGTCGAGCTCGCCGAGGCAGGGCAGGTCCTGGGTGGCGGCGTGCAGGATCCACTCCGTGCCGGCCAGGGCGTCGCGCAGCGGCGCGAGCGACGCGACCGCGATCGGGTC
>VFQN01005913.1_pt1 | contig 14513 bp, 16 predicted proteins | sample 3512371 | NCBI WGS metagenome assembly VFQN01 (sample SAMN10412370, study PRJNA504923) | tailings metagenome | isolation source: Replicate 2 from Balatoc abandoned mine | place: Philippines: Itogon, Benguet | collected 2017-08-28
GGGGTTGCGCTTGTGCGGCATTGCCGACGAGCCTTTCTGGCCCGGCGAAAAATATTCCTCGGCTTCGAGCACTTCGGTCCGCTGCAGATGGCGGATCTCGGTCGCCAGCCGTTCGATCGAGGAGGCAACCACGCCAAGGGTAGCGAAATACATCGCGTGACGGTCGCGCGGGATGACCTGGGTAGAAACAGGCTCAGGCTCGAGGCCGAGCTTCTTGGCGACGTGCTCTTCAACGCGCGGATCGATGTTGGCGAAGGTGCCGACGGCTCCCGATATGGCGCAAGTCGCGATCTCTTCCCGGGCGCGCACAAGACGCTCGCGGCAGCGGCTGAATTCGGCATAGGCCTGCGCCAGCTTGACGCCGAAGGTCGTTGGCTCGGCATGGATGCCGTGGCTACGGCCGATCGTGACCGTGTCCTTGTGCTCGAAGGCGCGCTTCTTGAGTGCGGCGAGCAGCGCGTCCATATCGGCGAGCAGGATGTCCGTGGCGCGGGCGAGCTGCACCGAGAAGGTCGTGTCCAGCACGTCCGACGACGTCATGCCCTGATGGATGAAACGCGCATCGGGACCGACGAATTCCGCCAGATGCGTCAGGAATGCGATCACGTCATGCTTGGTCTCGCGCTCGATCTCGTCGATGCGCTCGACGTCAAATCTCGCCGCGCCACCCTTTTCCCAGATAGTCTTTGCTGCCTCTTTGGGAATGACGCCGATCGCGGCCAAGGCGTCGCAGGCGTATGCCTCGATCTCGAACCAGATCCGGAACTTGGTTTCGGCGGACCAGATGGCGACCATTTCTGGCCGCGAATAGCGGGGGATCATCAGTCGCTCCTGACGGCAAAGGGAGGTGTCGGCTGCGTCCTAACAGAGCAGGCGCCAATGCTCAACGCGGCTTTCTGGCAAACCAGAGGGCAATGCCGAGCATCGCGGCGAAACCGATCGGGAAATAGAGGCGAAGTCCGAGCACGGCGAATTGGCCGGTTGCGCCGATGGTCGTGAAGATCAACTGGAACACCCAGGTGATCGACAGCGTCTCGGCATGCCAGGCCGCATAATAGGATCGATAGACCAGCGCATAGGCGAGCGCCGTCGCGGCGACGGTCGCCACCGAAAAGCCGATGAGCGCGGCTGCAAAGGCGGCTTCACGCGGTCTTCCCATGCCGAAGAAGCGAGCAAGGAACAGGCCGACGGGAAAACCCACGGCGCCCCCGACCGCGAAGAGCAGGGCGACCGCCTGGACCTTGTAGGGCGTCTGCCAGGTCCGCAGCCATACGCCGTAGGTCGCGCTCCCCGCCATGACGGCCGCCCACAAGGCCGCGCCGCCGATGGAAAGGCCGACCGGCGGCAGCGCCCGGCAGGCATGGCCGAGCAACCGGCGGAAAATGCCGGGCCGGTCTGGCAAGGATGGGGAGGGGAACGCTGTCAAAACCGGCCGGTCACGGCGATCCAGCGATGGTCCGGCCCCTCGAAGCCGTATTGGCGCACTGAGATCAGGACCGCATAGCTGGAGAGCGATCCGCCGCCGGAGAAAGTCTGGATCGCGCCGAGTCTGTAGCCGTTCGGACAGCCGCGGCTCTTCGGAACGGATTTGTCCTCATGGATGAGGCGGCTCTGTTCGCCATCCGTCGTGCCGATCCGGATCAACCGGAAGCCACGCGCCTCGCCCTGGCTCGAACAGGATTCCGACGCCGGCAACGGCATCTCCTCCAGGCGGAACTCAAGCGCCGGATCGATGGGCGGGAAGACGGGGCGGGGATTGACGGCCAGGCGGAACGGATCGGCCGACAGTTCCGTCACTGCGTTGGCTCCGGCCGTGAAGCCGGGATTGGCCGAAAGCTCCGACTGCTTGACGAACGTCTCGCCACGCTGCCGCGCCTCGGCCCGGGCCGTGTCGAACGTCGCCGCTTCGTCGTCGAGCCGCACCCGCACCGGCGTTTGGGGCAAGAACTGGTCCGTCTTGGTGTCGATGTAATAGCGGTTGGAATAGGGAAAGCCGGATCCGTCCTGGACGCCGTATTCCTCGAAGGCGAAGACGGCACCGTCCTGGCTGAAGCCCAGGATTTCCAACGACGCGGCATCGCCGGCAAAGGCGTCGGTGGCGGTCAACGCTGCAAAGGCGAAGAGCGAAGCGGCGAAGGTTGTCGGTCTCATCCGTGCACTTCCCATTATGTCAGGCGTTCCGACCATGGCGGCAGGAGATCGTTTTCCGCCCGCGTTGCAGCATGAACGCCCCGTGCAATCGCCCGCGCCATGGTTGAGCCGGCCACGGCATAGAGGTCGATGGCGGCATATGCGTCGAGCACGATGCCGCTCTTGCCCGTGGCCAGGCCGAAGACGAGGTCGCCGTCGACGGGCGTGTGCGCGGGCCATATCGCCCGGGCAAAGCCGTCATGTGCGGCGATCGCCAGACGCTTGGCTGCCGCCTTGGTCAGCACGGCGTCGGTGGCGATGATGGCGATCGTGGTATTGGCGCCGGCCTGCTCCTGGTCGCGGAATTTGAGCGCGACGTTCCTGGCATCCTCCGGAATCGGCGAGGGCAGGCCGAGACCGCCGAATTCGTTCCCGATCTCCCAGGGCGAAGCCCAGAAGTGCCGGGTCTGTCCGACCGTGACGGATCCTGTCGGATTGACGCCCGCGAGGGCGGCGACCGTCACGCCGCTGGGCAGCACCGTCGAGGCCGAGCCGAGGCCGCCTTTCAAACCCGCCGACAAGGCGCCCACGCCGGCGCCGGCCGTTCCGATTGCGAAATCGAGGCCTGCATTCTGCACGGCGGCGAAGCCGAGTTCGCGATAGGGCGGATAGCGCCCCCATTCCTTGTCGCCGCCGTTCTGCAGGTCGAACAGGATCGCCGTCGGCACCAGCGGAATACGGATACCGCGAACGTCGAAGCCTACGCCCTGCTCGCGAAGTGCCGACTGTACGCCTGTAGCCGAATCGAGGCCGAAGGCGGAGCCGCCCGAGAGCACGAGCGCGTTGATCGTCTCGACCGAATTGTGCGGCTCCAGGAGGTCCGTGTCGCGTGTGCCCGGCGCGCCGCCCAGGATCTGGTAGCCGGCGACGGCGGGTTCGTCGCAGACGACTACAGTGACGCCGGTCTTGATGCTGATGTCCTCGGCATTGCCGACGCGCAGCCCCGCCACGTCGGTCAGAAGATTGCGAGGGCCGGTTCGAAAGCTCATTTCGGAATTCATCCTCCGTCAGTCGCGGCGACGAATTTCGTGCCGTCGAAACGAAACAGACGATAGGGGTTCGTGGAGAGATCGCCCTTGTCGTCGAACTTCACCGGCCTGATTGCGGTCCGGAATTCCTGGTTTTGGAGCGCGTCGGCAGGATCGCCCGAGGCCGCAGCTGAAATCGCCACCTGCATGGCGGCATAGCCGGGAAGCACGTAGCCCTCGGCGACTACGCCGGCCTTCGCCAGGGCGTCGATGGCCTGCCGGTCGGCGATCTCGACCCATTCGGGCAGGCCGATCATCAATGTCCCGGCCCGTAGGGGAACCTCGCCCGGCGCGCTCCGCAAGGTCTCGCCGCCCGCGATGTCAAGCGGAACGCCCTGGGCCTGCGCATCCCGTGCGATGATGGCGATGTCGTCCCGGTCTCCGCCGACAAAGAGATGCGTCGCGCCGGCTTTGCGCAGCCGGCCAATCAGGCCGATCTGATTGTCGAGCTGCGGCCGGAACGTGTCGACGAACACAGGTTTCAGCCCGCCCTGCTCGGCGGCGATCCTGAAGCTCTCGGCGAGTTCGCGGCCATAGATGGTTCCGTCGTCGACGACGGCGAAAAGCGCGTCGTTCCACAGCCGGGTGAGCAGCGTGCCGACCGCGCCACGCTCGGCATCGGCCCGCGGCGCCAGGCGATAGACCGGCCATCCCGTCTTCTTGCGGCGGTCGGTCAGGCTGTCGGTGCGCACCCCCGGTGTAACCACGGGGATGCCGGCGTCCTTGAGGATGGCCAGGGCGGCTTCGATGGTCTCCGTGCAGAGAAAGCCCACCACGATCTCCACCTTGGCCGCAACGAATTGACGCGCTGCTGCGGCTCCGCCTTCCGCCGTGCAGGCGTCGTCCGCCTCGGTGACGGCCGCCGCGCCGGCGGCAGCGGTACGCGCGCCGTCTCGGAGTTGCTTGCCGAGCAGTGCAGACGGGCCGCTGAGCGGCGCTGCCACACCGATGCGTGCTTCATCCGCAGCGGCGGCGCCGGAAAGCCAAACGGCCGTCGCTAAGGTCAGGATGAAACTGCGTGGCGGCATCAGGACATTCATCTCACCGGGCCGGTGCGGGGCGCGACGCTCGCGGCCGGCTGAGGACCACACGTAAAGGCTGGCGGCATGCGGCGCAACACGCTATTTCAGGCATGGCTTGGCGGGGTTGTGGCGCCAGTAATTCTAGATATTTAACAGATAAAGCGTCATCAGGTCGGGGAAAGCGGTGCTGAAACAGAATGTAGTGGCAGGGCAGGCCTATCGCGATGCGATGAGCCGTTTCGCAGGCGCCGTGCATGTGGTGACCACCGACGGCCCGGCCGGCCGACGCGGCGCTACGGTGATCGCGACCTGCTCGGTATCGGACAATCCGCCGATCGTGCTGGTATGCCTCAACCGCGAGAATCCGAAGAACGACGCCTTTGCGGCGAACGGCAATTTCGCGCTGAACACGCTGGCGGCCGGCCAGAAGGATGTGGCCCAGGCCTTTTCCGGCCAGACCGGCCTTTCCCCGGAGGACCGCTTCGACTTCGGGCAGTGGGCAACGATCGCGACCGGCGCGCCGGTTCTGGCCGGCGCTCTGGCGACCTTCGACTGCGAGATCATCGAAGCCAAGGATCTGGCCACCCATCGTGTGCTTTTTGGCAAGGTGACAGGTCTCGCCATCGGCGATAACGTCCGGCCCCTGATCTATCACGACCGCGGCTATTGCCTGATCGGCGAGGCGTGAGGCGGTGCTTCCGGAGTAAGAATGGCTGAGATGAGCCCGCGCCCTGTGCCGCAGTCGATCGACGAAACGCTCGATCTGCTGACCGGCGCGGATTATGTCGCCGACCGGGCGCTGGCGACGGTGCTGTTCCTCAGCCTGCGCATGAAGCGGCCGCTCTTCCTCGAAGGCGAGGCCGGCGTCGGCAAGACCGAGATCGCCAAGGTGCTGGCCGGCGCGCTCGGCCGTCGCCTGATCCGGTTGCAGTGCTATGAAGGCCTGGACGTCTCGTCGGCGGTCTATGAGTGGAACTACGCCGCGCAGATGATCGAGATCCGCATGGAGGAGGCGGCGGGCGAGGTCGATCGCAAGGACATGGAAAGGAACGTCTTTTCCGAGAGGTACCTAATCCGTCGTCCCGTTCTCGATGCACTGACCGGCAAGAAGGGGGCGGCCCCCGTTTTCCTGATCGACGAGCTCGACCGCACCGACGAGGCCTTCGAGGCCTTCCTGCTCGAGATCCTGTCGGATTTCCAGGTGACCGTGCCCGAGCTCGGAACGATCAAGGCCGAGGAAGCACCGATCGTCATCATCACGACCAACCGCACGCGCGAGATCCACGATGCGCTGAAGCGGCGCTGCCTCTATCATTGGGTCGACTATCCCGACGCCGCCCGCGAGCTGGAGATCGTGCGCCGCAAGGTGCCCGACGCCAACCAGCGGCTTTCGGCCGAGGTAGTGCGTTTCATCCAGAAGCTCCGCGAAATCGAGCTCTTCAAGGTTCCCGGCGTGGCCGAGACGATCGACTGGGCCGGTGCGCTGACGGAGCTCGACAAGGTCGCGCTCGATCCCGAGACGGTGTCGGATACGATCGGCGTGATCCTCAAATATCAGGACGACATCGCCCGCATCGAACAGGGCGAGGGCCGCCGCATCCTCAACGAAGTCAAGGCCGAGCTTTCGGCCGCGGAATAGCCATGGAACGGCATCGTTCTGCACCCCAAGTCGCGAAACCGGACGGCCGGATCGCCGACAATATCGTCTATTTCGCCCGGGCGTTGCGCAAGGCAGGTCTGCGGGTGGGGCCTGCGGCGGTCAAGGACGCGATCGAGGCCGTTCTGGCCGCCGGCATTGGCTCCCGCGACGATTTCTACTGGACGCTGCACGCCGTTCTCGTGACGCGGCGGGAGGATCACGCCGTTTTCGACGAGGCGTTCCGGCTGTTCTGGAAGTCGCGCGAGCTGATCGAGAAGATGCTCGCCATGTTCTCGCCGGTCGCACCCGACAATCGCGAGAAGCAGAAGCCGCGCGCGGGCGAATCGCGCGTTGCCGACGCCATGTTCGAGGGGCATCGGAAGGAGCAGCCGCCGCAGGAGATTCCCGAGATCGAGGTCGACGCTCGCTTCACCTTCTCCGGCAACGAGGTGCTGCGCGACAAGGATTTTTCGCAGATGACCGCGGCCGAACTCGCCGATGCCCGCAAGGCGATCGCCGCGCTGCGGCTGCCGTTCGACGAGGTGAAGACACGCCGCTTCCGCACCGACCCGCAGGGCAGGCGTACCGATCCGCGCGCCATGATGCGGACCGCGCTGCGGACTGGCGGCGAACTGATCCTGCCCCGCTTCCGTTCGCCACGCGAGGTGCATCCGCCGCTCGTGGTCCTTGCCGATATCTCCGGCTCGATGAGCCAGTACACGCGCATCTTCCTGCATTTCCTGCATGCGCTGGCCGAGAAGCGCCGGCGCGTCCACACCTTCGTTTTCGGCACGCGGTTGACCAATCTGACGCGGCAGATGCGGCATCGCGACCCCGACGAGGCTCTGGCCGAATGTTCGGCGGCTGTGAAGGACTGGTCCGGCGGCACACGCATCGGCGACACGCTGCATGAGTTCAACCGGCTCTGGTCGCGCCGCGTGCTGAGCCAGGGCGCCGTGGTCCTGCTGATCACGGATGGCCTCGAACGCGACGACGTGAAGGAACTGTCTGAGGAGATGGAGCGGCTCCACAAGAGCTGCCGGCGACTGATCTGGCTGAACCCTCTCCTGCGCTTCGACGGTTTCGAGGCGCGGGCGAGGGGCGTGCGCGCCATGCTTCCGCATGTCGACGAATTCCGGCCGGTGCATAATCTCTCGGCACTTTCAGACCTTTGCGCCTCGCTCGGGGCCGGGCGCAGACATGAGAACGATCCGAGGCTGTGGCTGGACCTTGGCAAGCGCCGGGCTGCGTGACCATATCTTGGGCAGGAACACAGGAGGTGCCGTCATGGAACAGACCGTTCTCGATGAAATCCGGGATCCGCTCGCCATAGCTGAAGGCTGGATGGAAGACGGCCGGACCGTCGCCGTCGCAACGGTCGTGGAAACCTGGGGCTCCGCGCCGCGGCCGGTGGGAAGCCATCTGGTCATCGACGGTGAAGGCAATTTCCACGGTTCCGTTTCCGGCGGCTGCGTCGAAGGAGCGGTGGTCACTGAAGCGCTCGACGTGATCGACAGCGGCAAGGCGAAGATGCTCGAATTCGGAGTGGCCGACGAAACGGCGTGGCAGGTCGGCCTTTCCTGCGGCGGACGCATCAAGGTCTATGTCGAGCGGCTGGGCTGACGCATAATGGATCCCAAGTCGCTCAAGGCCTTGAACGAAGAGCGCCGCAACCGGCGCGCCGCGATCCTGCTCACCGATCTGGGCGATGGAGGCGACCGCGTTCTGCGCGAAGGCGACAGCATCGCCGGTCCGCTGGGCGCCGCCGTGGCCAAGGCGTTCCGCACCGGCGTTTCCTCTACGGTTGAGGCCGACGGCAGGGCCTATTTCCTCAATGTGAGCTTGCCGCGTCCGCGCCTCCTGGTGATCGGAGCCGTCCATATCAGCCAGGCGCTCGCCCCGATGGCGAAGATCGCGGGCTTCGACATGGAAGTCGTCGATCCTCGTACCGCCTTTGCCACGCCGGAGCGTTTTCCCGACGTGCCGCTCCATCCTGAATGGCCGCAGGACGTGCTGAAGCGACAGCCGCTCGATAGCTATACGGCCGTTGCGGCGGTCACCCATGACCCCAAGATCGATGATTTCCCGCTGAAGGCGGCCCTCGATGCGGGATGTTTCTACGTCGGCGCGCTAGGCAGCCGGAAGACGCATGCCAAACGGCTGGAGCGTCTGGCGGCGCTGGGCGCGTCGGACGAGGCGATCGGCCGCATCCATGCACCCATCGGCCTGGATATCGGCGCGGCGAGTCCGGCCGAGATCGCGGTCGCCGTCCTGGCGCAGGTGATCCTGGCCTTACGTTCGCGAGGGCTGGAGAGATTGCAGAAGGGCGAGGCGGCGTGAGGTTCGGTCCGGTCCTGGTCGACGAGGCTGAAGGCGCGATCCTCGCGCATGCGACCGCGGCGGGAGACAAGCGGTTCCGCAAGGCACATGTGCTCGGCGCCGCCGACATTGCTCTCCTGAAGGAGGCGGGCATCAGGGAAATCGTGGCGGCCACGCTCGATCCCGGCGATCTCGGCGAGGATGAGGCTGCAACCCGCATCGCATCCAACATGACGGTGTCGGGCGTCGAGGCAAAGTCCGCAGCGACGGGCCGTGTCAATCTCCATGCACGCGCCGCCGGCGTCTTCACCGTCGACAAGGCGCTGATCGATGCGGTCAACACGGTAGATCCTTCTGTCACCATCGCCACGGTCGCGGATTATGCGGCCGTCGAGAAGGGACAGATGGTGGCGACGGTGAAGATCATTCCGTTCGCGGTACCGGGTGCGATCATCGACAAGGTCGTCGAGCTCTGTCGGGGCAGGGAGAGCTTTGCGGTAAGCCCGTACAGGCCGCGCAAGCTCGGCATCGTCCAGACAGTGCTGCCCGGCGTCAAGGATAGTGTGCTCGACAAGACGGTGCGTGTCACCGAGGCTCGGCTCGCCCGCTCGGGAAGCCGGGTCATCGGCGAGCGCCGGACACCGCATGAGGCGGGCAAGGTTGCCGAGGCCGTTACTGGTCTCGCGCGCGACAGCGATATCGTGGTGATTTTCGGGGCATCGGCGATGAGCGACCCTGATGATGTCGTGCCGGCTGCCATTCGCGCTGCGGGTGGCGAAGTGCTGCGCGCCGGCATGCCGGTCGACCCCGGCAACCTTATCGTGCTCGGCACGCTTGATGGAAAGCCTGTGCTCGGCGCGCCGGGCTGCGCCAGAAGCCCAAAGGAGAATGGCTTCGACTGGGTCCTGGACCGTCTCATCGCCGACGTGCCCATCGGTGCGGCCGATATCGCAGGCATGGGCGTCGGGGGTCTGTTGATGGAGATCCCGACCCGGCCGCAGCCGAGGGAGCCTGCCAGGCAGCCTACCGCCGCCAAGGTCTATACGGTGGTGCTCGCCGCCGGCCGCTCCAGTCGCATGGGCGGGCCGAACAAGCTGCTGGCCCTGTTCGAGGACAAGCCCCTGGTGAGGCAGACCGTCGAACGCGCGCTCGCTTCGAGAGCCGCCGGAGCAGTCGTCGTGACAGGCCATCAGGAAGAGCGCGTCCGCGACGCGCTGTCGGGCCTCGGCGCGACGACGGTGCGCAATGCCGATTTCGCCTCCGGCCTCGCTTCTTCCCTGAAGGCCGGCATCGCTGCGCTGCCGGCCGACGCCGCAGGAGCACTGATCCTGCTCGGCGACATGCCCGGTGTGGACGTGAGCGCTCTCGACCGATTGATTGTTGCGTTCAAGGCGGCAGGCTCGAATTCGGTGGTCCGCGCGACACATGAGGGCAAGCGCGGCAATCCGGTGCTCCTGCCGCGCTCACTCTTCCCAGCGGTGGCGACACTGGAAGGCGACACCGGGGCGCGGCACATCGTCGAAGCCGAGGGCCTGGCCGTCGTCGACGTGGAGATCGGCGAAGGCGCGTCCATCGATGTGGACACCCCCGACGCCATGCGCCTGGCGGGTGGAGTGCTTCAGGACTGAGCGGCGGGGAACTGGGGAAAAAAGCCGGTTGTCATTCGTCGCGGTTGAACGTCATTGTCCGTTTCGAGCCGTCCATCCCACTTCGGAACAAGCGCTTGCCCCCGATCAGACGTTTCGCCTGTCTTCTTGCCGCTTCCATCTCGGCGATTTTCCCGGCTCTCCCCGCGCGAGCAGCGGAGCTTGCGCCGTACAAGGACCAGCTCTTCGCTTATCCCTCGATCCTGTCGCAGGCCGACGGTGGCGACTATGTCGTTGTCGATTACAAGGAGGCACGCGACATCAACTTGCGCGATGAAGTTCCCGAACGCCGGGTCAAGAGCGACTATGTCTCCCTCGGCGTTCGCGGGGTCCAGAAGGATCTCGTCCTGTCGACGCCGGCCGGCGAGATCAAGCACGTCGCCGTGGGTAGGAGGGAAGGGGCCAGGATCATCACGATCTACCTCCACGGGCAGGGCGGCAGCCGCAAGCAGGGTGTGGACGATTTCACCTTCGGCGGCAATTTCAACCGCATCAAGAATTTGATGGCCGATAATGATGGCCTCTATCTTTCGCCCGATTTTCCCGATTTCGGCGAGGGCGGTGCCGCCAGGATCGCGGCTCTGATCGACCATTATGCCGAGCGATCGCCCCGCGCCAAGCTCTTCATCGCCTGCGGCTCGATGGGCGGCGGCCTGTGCTGGAAGCTGGCCTCCGACAAGGCGGTGGCCGGGCGACTGTCGGGACTGCTCCTGCTGGGCTCGCATTGGGACGACACGTTCCTGTCGAGCCCCGCCTTCAAGCGCAAGGTGCCGGTGTTCTTCGGTCAGGGCAGCAAGGACAAGGTCTTCCCAGTCGAAAAGCAGGAGGCTTTCTATCGGTCGATCCGCCAGAAGTCGCCCGGCTATCCCACGCGTTTCGTGCGGTTCGAGACGGGCACGCATGGCACGCCGATCCGTATGACGGACTGGCGTGAAACGCTCGATTGGATGTTGTCGGAGCAATAGAGCAATTCCAGCGAGAGTGCGTCGCGGTTTGCTTCCGGAATTGCGTAAGACAAAGAGTCAGGAGAGGACATGACCGGTCATATCGATCCTACACGCGAGCGTTTCGGCGAATTCCGCCGGCTGCCCGAAGAGGGTCCGATCCACATGCTGAACCTCGTGCGCTTTCGCGACGTCGCCGCCTATCCCGACGGGCGCGTGGCGACGGGCGCCGAGGCCTATGCAGCCTATGGCCGCGAAAGCGGCCCGATCTTCCGACGGGTCGGCGGCCGGATCGCCTGGAGCGGTGATTTCCGCCTGATGCTGATCGGACCGGCGGACGAGCATTGGGACCGCTGCTTCATCGCCGAATATCCCTCGGGCGCGGCCTTCGTCGAGATGGTCAAGGATCCCGAATACCAGAAGGCCGTCCTGCACCGGCAGGCTGCCGTGCTCGATTCCCGTCTCGTGAGGATGGCGCCGCGATCGGCGGGTGCGGGTTTCGGGGCGTGATCAGACCTAAGGAAACGGGAAGCGGCAGCGTGAAGGCTCTTGTCATCATCGACATGCAGATGGAAATGCAACATCGGATCGAGGGTGGCAGGGATCATGTCAATTCCGATGCTCCGGCAAGGATTGCCGAGCTTTCCGACTTTTTTCGCCGGAAGGGATTGCCTGTCATTCATGTCCGGCATCGCGATGAAAACCCGGCCTCGCAACTCCATCCCGATGCTATCGGCTATCCGCCGATGCCGTGCGCCGAAGCCGTCGAGCACGAGCCTGTCTTCGTGAAGACGACTTCCTCGAGCTTCGCCTCGACTGACCTGGCAACCTATCTGCGGAGCGAGGGTATCGTCGAACTGGTCGTGACAGGGGCGGTGGCAGGGTTCTGTGTCAACTCGACGGTTCGGGCGGGAGCCGACCTTGGCTTCAACATGACGGTTGTGCGGGATGCCGTGATCGGTTTCGATTTGCCTGCGGCCAAGCTGTCGGCCCGCACCTGCTTCGAGGTGACGATGGCCCATCTCGAAGCGGATTTCGCAAGGATCGTCGACGCTTCGTCGGTATTGGCCGAATAGTCCCACGACCGTCCGGCAAAGCTGCGGTCGGGCAATTCAATGGTAGGAAGCGGGAATGTCGGCTGCCAAACGCAGCTATGCGATATGATGGATCAACTCACGGGCCGCTGTTGAAATCGAGTACCGTTTCGGGATTGATCTCGCCGTCATAGCTGGCGTCGACGTCGTATTTGACCAGCGTGAAGGTGCCTTCCCGAAAGATATAGGTGCCGGTGGAGGAGGCGTCCCCGACACCACGCCACTTGGCATGGCTCATGAGCGTCTTGCTTGCCGGGTCGTATTCCGAATTCACCAGCATATCGTCAGCCCGATAGCCGATGATGTTGACCGATTCGACCTTTCCTTCCGAATTGTCGTTCTCGTAGCGGATGTCGAGCTCCGGCGTGGCGAACTGAAGCTGACGCAGTTCGCCCGCGTCATCGGCGAGGTAATAGACCTCGTTGGTGTTGTAGGCGCCGGCGCCGCAGTCGAATTTGAACAGCCGGGCCTTGCGTTCGGGCTCGCCTTCGGCATCCGAAGCAAAGTGAAAGCCGATCTCGTGTATCTCCGGTTCCGCCGCGCCCGCTTCGGCGCCCGGCTCCAAGGTTCGGCAGATGGGGCCGTACGCCACCGCGAAGGTCTTCTCGGCCTGCTCCTTGAGGGCGTCGCGCGATTGAGTCGGAGGGCCGTCGCCGCATTGCGTCGGCACGGCCTCCGACAATTCACCCTGGGCGGGTTTGAGCTCCCCTTTCTCCAGATGGAGCGGCTGAAACGGTACGCCTTGTATGGCCGGCTGGGCGAGCCGCGCGGTGTAGCAGCCTGCGAAAATGGTTTCGTCCCCGTTCTTCGAGACCGCCCTTATGGCAACAGGGACTTCGAAGAATGTGCTGCCCGCCGCTCCCTCGCTGCCGACCGCACCGGTCTCGACATCGACGCGCGCGGTATCCTCGTAGCCCTTGGTGAAGCTGTCGAAATCCTTGGCCGGCTTGGCTTCGCCGAAATAGCTCCAGGCCCGGGCGTACTCCTGGCGGCTGACGGCGTTATAGAGAGAGCGGACGAGCGCGGCCGCATCTGACCGATCGTCGAGATAGGGAGCCTCCTGCGCGACTGTCGGCAACGATGAAAAACAGCCGGCGGCGGACACGAATGCGGCGGCGAGCAGATGAGGCTTCATCGCGAATCTCCGAGGGGTCCGAGAAGAGGATTTAGAAAGAATGTGGCGTCGGGATGAACGCGGGCCTAGTCAACTCCGCTTCGTCGACCTTATGTTCCAGCGTCGCACTCAAACGGCCGTTGCGGCCAATCTCCAGGAGAATTCCACGTGACGATTTCGATGTACCAGGTTTCGGTGCCGGTGTTCATCACGACGCTCAACGGCCTTTCGCATGTGTTGTCGAAAGGTGAAGCTCATGCCGCTGAAAAGGGGATAGACCCGCAGACGCTGATCGAAGCGAGGCTGGCGCCCGATATGTTCGCGCTCGCAAGGCAGGTTCAGATCGCGACCGATCACGCCAAGGGCGCGCCGTCACGACTAGCCGGTCGTGAGATCCCGAAGTTCGAGGACACCGAAAACAGCTTCCCGGAACTGCAGGCGCGTATCGCCAAGACCATCGAATTGCTGAAGGGCTTTGCTCCGCAGGATATTGACGGCTCGGAAGAGCGTGCGATCGTGCTTCCGATGCGCAGCGGCGAACTCTCCTTCACGGGCATGCAGTACCTGCTGCATTTCGCCGTGCCGAACTTCTACTTCCACGTCACGACGGCTTACGACATCCTGCGTCACAAGGGCGTCGGGATCGGCAAGATGGACTTCTTCGGCAGGGGCTGAAGAACCCAGGGAAGCATCCGGTTGCGGCACGGCGCCGTCGGCTCACCGACGACGCCGGCCTGCAACGCGGAGATCGGCCTCCTCAAGCGGCGGGCTTCCCTAGGGAAACGAAAAAGCCACTCTATCACCCTGAATCGAAATACCGAAAACCGATCAGGGTCTCCGGGCCGAAGCGGTGGGCCGATCACTACTGCTCTGGCGGCTTGTTGCTGGCCGCCATTATCCTAACGCAGCGACATCTCGCGGGCGATGCGCGGAAAATCGGCAGGTTTGATGCCGATATCGGCGCGATCGGCATTGCTCATCGCGTTGAGCACCGCCATCGCCGCGCGGAAGCGCGCGAGTTCCTTCGGTCGAGGCCGAACGAACAGTTCGGTGAAGAACCCCATGACAAAAGCCCCAGTTGGTCCTCCCGGACGTTACCTAGGGTGATTCAGGCAAATTGTGCAGTGCAGCATTTGCATGGGAGCTATGCACTGCATTGCCCAGAGTGGGCCTCTGGCCGACAAAAAAGTTGCGCGACCTTGAAACCTTCATACGCTTGCGAGCGTATTACATACGCCGGCCCTAGGCCGGTTTTCCTCGCCAACTGGCGCATTCGGGCCACGTTTTTCGCGCGTGGCCCGTCTTTTTTCATGTCGGAGGGGAGGTCGCCTTGCAAAAGGCGGCGGCCATGCCAACTTGACGGGAAAGAACGGGAAACGGACGGATGAGCTTCAGATCGACCGCCGACGTGAAGAGCGAGATGGCAAGCCGCTATCTGCAGCAGCTCTGCAAGCATTTCGCTCACAAGATCCCCGCCGAATTCACACCGGAGCAGGGAACGATCACCTTTCCGTTCG
>VFQN01005914.1_pt1 | contig 14513 bp, 11 predicted proteins | sample 3512371 | NCBI WGS metagenome assembly VFQN01 (sample SAMN10412370, study PRJNA504923) | tailings metagenome | isolation source: Replicate 2 from Balatoc abandoned mine | place: Philippines: Itogon, Benguet | collected 2017-08-28
TGTGTGTGTGTGTGTGTGTGTGTGTGTGTGTGTGTGTGTGTGTGTGTGTGTGTGTCTCTCTCTCTCTCTCTCTCTCTCTCTCTCTCTCTCTCTCTCTCGTTTTGTTTTAGGAAAGATTCGTTGTGACTCGAGTGCTTCTCTTCCTGGCTCCAAGGCTTCATCGTCTCGAAAGCGTAGATGGGATGAACTAAACGTTGTTTTGTCTGAAGTGGTCAGTAAAACCAAGAAGATTGACAAAACCTCCACTCCCTATTCTTCCATCGAATGGAGTAATGTTGAAGATATCTTTGCCGTCAATCCTTGGAAAATCGATCCCAAGGTTATTGAAGAGGATGTTGTGAACAAGTTGCACTTGCAGTTGCTTGATTGTGGTGAGGTGTTTGGAACGATTTCTTCTGGCAAGGAGTCCAAACGACTTCATTTCATTGCTCCTATCCTTGTTACGGTTGCTCTGTTATTCAAGGATGAAGAAGAGAAAGTAAAGATTCTTGTGGAGGAAGATGTGGATGGAGTCAATATTCGTACCAATGGGCATTTTGAGTTCGTGTTACAGAAAGGAACACGAAGAGTTTGCATAGTCGAGGCAAAGAAAGAAGAAATGGAGAAGGGCATGGCACAAAGTCTTTTGGGATGCGAAGCTATTGCGGATGTGGAGAATACATCTGTTGTATTTGCTGTGGTGACAAACTTCCTTCAGTGGTACTTCCTGAAAGATACCGATGATCACATCTTTCGCAATGCTACAACTCTGACGACAATTGACGATACTCCCAGCAAGGAATCAATTGCTAGAATTGCTGGTATGCTGTATACATTGTTGACTGATGCCTAAAAGAACTTTCGGTTCACTGTTTTCGACCTTTTGACAACTTTTTCTCGCCCTCTCTCCTCTTCCTTTCTATCATTTATTCTTCTTTTTGACTAGTCTCAATTAGTTTTGATAAGTTAATTCTTATTAACTTAAACAAAAATAACAATTTCTAATCTTCTTGTGCTATCTTATCCTCCCAGTACTTCGTTCATAATCATTCGAATCCATGACTTTGTGTTAGAAGGGGAAGGCAGTGGCTGAGCGCAGGTTCCTCAACTAATGACGTCAGAACACATTAGACGAAGAGAAAGAGAGTTGTGAGAGGATCGCTCACCTCCTGTGACGTCTGTTGTAGTTGTTGGTCGAGGGATTGCTTGTCTTTCGCGAGTTGCGCTGTCATCTCAAGAATCGCGACCACGTCGATATGTCTGTCGAGGGAGAAAGATGATGTCACTGCTATGAGGTGGTGAGAGTGTGTGAGGTGGTGGCTTACTTGAGGAGGGTTTGAGCCAGTTGTCTGAGGGATTGCGGCAAAGAGGTGTTGGCGAGGAGGTCGATGAGGTGCGGGTATAATAGCATCGCAGGGAAGCAGTTGTTCATCTCTGACGGAAATCTACTGCTATGACTGCCGCCCGCCACGTCATCAGCTATTTTTATCTTTTCTGCGTTCTTCAGCGATGACGTGGCGACTTCTTTGCCCTCTGCCCTCTGAAGCGATGCCACGTCATCATCGCAGTAGTCTTCCACGAGGCGAAGGAGATTGGTGACGTATGCAGAGGTGGTAGAGGAGGTGGAGGAGGAAGTAGAGGCAGTGGTCGCATTACAGCGAATGATGATGACGTTGCTCAAGAGCTCTCCCCACACCTCTCTCTCCTTCTCCTCTGAAGAGGTGCGAGAGGAGGTGAGGAGGTAGTACTTGTCATCGCTGACGAGGTCCCTGGACCAGGCGAAGTCCTTGCTGACGTCAGAGGAGGAGAGTTCTATCAATGTCTCGAGATAGGCCGCCACCACACTAACACGTCAGAGCGAGGTCAGATGAGGTGGTGATGAGAGGAGGGGTCTTACCTGACGTCCACAGAAGAAGCGGTCTTCGATGATGTCAGCAGCTTGCACAGCTGACGACAGATCATGCACAGCGAGTAAACCGCGTTCTGACGTATCTCTACTTCTTCCGAGAACGAGGTGGCGCTGAAGGAAGTGCGGAGGACGGAGCGACAGAAGTCGTTCGTCAGTCGTAGGAGAGAGGAGATGTCGTCACGGCCCTCTGACGGTGTCTCTAGCTCTGCGTCGTCAGAGGAGAGGAGGAAGAGAGTCTGCAGCACACTCCCCAGCAACACCTGCAGAAGCTGAAGGCGCTGACGACTGCGCAGTCTTTGCGACGTCATCATCTGAGACAAGCAAGCGAAGACGTCAGACAGATTCGCGTCAGGCCGAGTCTCATTCGGCCACGGACACAGTAGTGTGAGGAGGAGGAGAAGGACGAGCTCGTGAATGTCGTCAGAGCCTGCGAATACGTCAGCACTGGCGTTGGAAGAAATCTCTTGATACAATAGTCTGATGGCGTGGAGGACGATGTCAGTCTCTGCGCTGGCGCACGATCGATACCGCCACCTCCTTAGCTGCACTCCATCGGGACCGACGTCACTGTCCTCTGACAGAGTCGTGGGGTATTGCAGGGCAAGCATTCGTCTGGCAAGTGTAATGCGACCCTGTGCTTCTGTGGGGATGTTCTCTGCCATCGCCGTCAGCGCTGCCTGTTGGTTCACCGCTAGGACAGAGAGGAAGTGCTTGACATGCGTCAGGAGAAGGAAGGAGAGCTTCATCACGCCCTCGCAAAGAGAACCACTCGCAGCACTTCCTTGCACCTCATCGAGGGAGGAGGTAGTGAAGAGCTTCCGGCATAATAGTGGCGCACACACGTCAGCAAAAAATCTCTGCACTATTATACGCTGCACGGTGAGCGGAGAGCCAGTCTGCAGTAGCGAGAGGGAGATGCTGTACACCTCCTCGCCCTCTTCCTCGCCCTCGCCTGTGGTCTGAGGGGTGTTAGAGGAGGTGGCGCGACAGAGGAGACCATGCAGACGCTTGCACAGATCGCTCCTCAACTCAACTGACGCAGGAGAGAGGTACTGAGTAGTGAAGGAGGTGTTCGAGGAGGTGTTGCCATGCTGGCTGCCAATGACGTCACTGCCGCTGACATCAGAGGCAATGGGGATGCCGGTGACGTGGCAGGCGAAGACTATCTCGCTGATGGCGGAGAGGTACAGGTCCAAGGCATTGACGTCAGCGATCCTCACTAGCGAGAAGAGAGAGGTGACGTGGCGTCTGAGCTCTGCCTCCTGTCCTCGCCTCGCCCAGTCCTTGCCTCGCTTACCACTAGTGACGTCAGAGCTGACGTCGGCACCAGAGGTGTTGTCTTTCGATTTGTCGTGTTTCGATCTCAGCAGGGGTCGTGCGATGGCGATTAGGATGGCGAGGAGTAGGCGGAGATTGGCATTGTATCGAAATACGCCAGTGGCGTTGGCTCGATAGAGTTTGTCGAGTTTTGCGCAAAGAGCGATGGCGAGATCGACGTTTTCATAACAATGCAGTGCGCCCTGCTGCACTGCTTGGAAGGTGTGTTGCCAGAGGTGCGCGCGACTTTTCTCCACGATCTCTAACGTCAGCAGCTCCTGCGACACCCCCGTCGAAGCGGTGGGAGTCTTCGCCTTCACCGGCGACTTCAGTAACGCTTGTCTAGCAGAGGCCAGCACCACTTCATCGTCAGTGGCGAAGTCGCTCACGACGCCTAACATGCCGAAGAAGACGTCCACGCCAGCGACGGCGACCTCCAGCTCGAAGTCCGCCACTAATATCGCCTCGTCACAGACGAGCACTGCACTAGCCCAGATGTCGTGAAACCACGTCTCACAGAGTAGAAGCTTCGTGCAAGTACGTAAGAGCTTCAACATCCCTCGCAGCGTCAGCACACGAGTCTCCGACCATTGCTTGTGGGCCGAGTCGCGCGAGTGATGCATGTTGATTTTTACGCCTTTTTTCAGTTCTGGCGCAACTGCCTCCTCGCGTGACGTCATGGCCATCTTCGAACGCTCGCCGGTCTTCTCGAATAGCGGGAAAATGATAGATTCGAAGATTCGCTGCCACTGCTCCACTCGCAACATCAGCGAGTTGGCGGACATGGCGGAAAACAGCGTATTGATGGCGCAGTGGCGTAATTCAGGGCGCTCATCCATCGAGAGGTTGAAGAGCAATGAGAGCATCACTTCCATCACCACGATGCGCTGTGAGGGAGTGCCAGCCTTGAGAGCCACGTCAGCGACCTTCCAGATCATCTCCACTGCTGTCAAGGAGGTGTTGATATCGACGCGCTGGGAGCCGAAGAGCGACAGAGACTCCAGCACCGCCTGAATGAGCACCGCGTCATTGCCATCACCACTCTCGCCATCTTTGCTCGACTCTGACGACTGTGACTCGACGACACCACTGAGGAGGTGCGGGTCTAGGAACTCGTCCACGATGAGAACGATGCAGTTGAACGAATCGTACAGCGTCTCCCTGGGCCACGTGTGTTGAGGCAGCAGAGTCAAGACAGGCCCAGAGCCGCCCACCACGTCATTGCCGCTGATATCACTCGCACTGTCCAGACCAGCAATGACGTCACTCGGCCTCCTCTCCGATGGCGAGGGACTGACGCACGCTGTAACGATGGCGCTGGTTGTGTTCCACTCGACCTGACGCGCTTCATCCGTCATCGAGAGAGGCACGGAGGAGATGATCTCCAGCACTACCTTCCAGCCACCGGAGTGTCGCTCTGACGACAGACACTGTCCCAGCTCCTGCAGAAAGTGCTCGAGACCTCGCAGGATGTTCACACGCACGTCAACATACCTTACGATCGACAGAGACTTGAGACAGGACAAGATGTCAGACTGAGACAGCGCTGGCATCATCCTACTACTACTAGACTCTGCCTCTCCCCGCCCTGACGTCATCTCTCTCACTCTATCATAACAATAACAATAATAATACAGTAGTAGTAGTAGTGGAGGTTCACTACTTACCTGTAGGGAGAGAGGTGGTTGCTCTGTTCAAAGAGGTGTTCAGCAGAGGGGAAGAAAGACTTCCATACGAATGACGCACGAAACAAGTCCTGCAGAGGAAGTGCTCGCACACTTGCGTCACTACTAGTCGAGATAGAGGTCGAGAGAGTGACGTCATGCTGGCTGACAGTAGCACCTCCCTGATCACCTCCTTGTTGTTCGATCACTCCGAATATGACGTCATAGATCGCCATGACTGACAGAGTCCGGCTGACGTCAGTCTATCATAATATCGCTTATCAGAGGAGATCATGAGTGTCATACGTCAGTCTGTCTTACCTTCATCGAGGCCATCATTCTGAGGTGTGACGTCACCATCTGCCAGATCGATGAGATGCGGAAGGCGTTCTTCTTGCTGATCTCGATGAGAGCCTGGAGAGAAAAGCTGACGTGGCCGCTCCTCACTCCTCTCTGAAGGTAGGAGAGCTTATGAGAGGATGAGATGGCTGAAGCTGACGTGGCAGTGGGTGTCGCACTACTTCGACTTGAGAGAGTGTTCGGTCTGAACGATCGTTTGATATCGGAGATGTCGAATACGATGCCCGCACTATTAGAGCTGTTGCTACTATTGCCAGCGCTATTAGTATTATTGTTACTATTATTAGCACTGCTGTTATTGTTGTTGACGTCAGAACCAGGGGGCCCTTGAGGGCTGGTGGAATGTAGCGCCATATTGTTCATAGACAGAGCGACAAGTGACGTCATTAGCTTGATCAGAGTCTCCGTGGACAGACAGCGAGTGAAATCCTTCCAGCGCTCGATACAAGTCATCAGTCGCTCCATCTGCTCTACCGCGAGAGCCTTCGCGCTCGATACAGCAGCCACACTTCCTGAAGTAGCGGTGAAGGAGGAGGAGGAAGAGGGAGGAGGGAGTACAGGTGACGTCACGGTCTGAGAGGAGGTCAGAGTTGGGAGGAGAGGTTGTGATAGAGCAGGGGGTTGTTGCTGGGAGAGGGAGAGGAGGTGCAAGTAGTGGTTGTGGAATTGCTCTAGACAGTCCACGATGCAGTCCCAGTCAGAGATGAGGTCTGACATCACATGCAACAACTGCAGCAGAGACGTCATCATCTGAAGATGTTTCCACTGCAATCCACTGTTTCGAACAGCACCACCTACCCCTGATGATGTGTGCAGCAGCTCCTTGCCATGCCACAGAGGGATCTATTGTATCGAGATTAGAGACATCGGTGTATCGGTAGTTACCGGGACTTACCGCTTGCTTGCATATGACAGAGACAGTGATCTCACAAGGCTTCGTCAGACCTAGAATCCCCAGCAACACTGCCAGTTGAGAGGTGATGACGTTCACACAGCGAATGACGTCACTGCCCACACTGTCGCACACCCTCGTCACTACAGTGCAGGAGTCGAGGACGCTCTCATAGATGTTCTCCGCGTGACTGCGCATCAGCTGAATGACGTCATTGGACTGCAGACGCCTCTTAGCCACCTCCTCATCACCCCTCGAGGAGGTGGAGGGAGTGGTGGTGAGCGAAGCGAGGAGGAGGGAGTCAATGACGTCAGGGATAAAGAGATACTTGCTGCCGTCAGAAAGGCGCGAAGTTGCTGGCAGCGATTCATTCGCCTTCGAAATTACGCCCATGCGCAAAAGAATCTTCACAGCGTACTATCAGAGAGATAAGAGACAGAAGACACGTCACCTCCTATCCATCTTACCATCATAGAGAAGAGAGCGAGGAGACAGACGTCAGAGGCCTTGAGAGAGTTAGTCGATACAATCGCTTGATGTAAAGCCTTGCCACAGTCTCCATAACCACTGCTACTACTACTACTATAACCATTGCTATTATTGCTGCTACTGTTACTATTATTAGTATTACCACCACTACTGCTGTCTTCACCACTGTTATTGCTACTATTGTTAGAGGTTGAGGCGGTGTCAGGATGTTCGATCGTCTCTTCCTCCACTATCTCTTGCAATGCGCGAAGTAGTGACGTGTCTTTCACTGCTCTTTCCCATTCCCTGACGTCATTTGTTAGGAATGTCATACGATTGAGTGACTTGGCTGGCTTACCTTGCGAGGATGTCGTTGGAGAGGATGGAGGTGATGAGGTTAGCGGAGTACGTGGCAAGGTGGCTGACGAGGTTCAGCAGACAGCGAATGCCTACGTCACTCCTCAGCATGTGCACACTGCGAGAGAGCAGCAGAGAGAGCAGCGCCTCCAAGCAACACCCCGCAGGATGTGCGGGCAACACTCTGCCCTCACTGACGCTAAAGCCCATACCCAGACTCATTCCCCTGCCCACCACGATGAAAGCCTCGCCCATGTCTGACGCACTCGCTCCTCCGCCACCTGACGTCAGCGACCCTTTGCCACTGCCTGCCCCTCTGACAGTCGAGGAGGTGTTGGTGGAGGACGAGGAGGTGTTGGAGGAGGTGGAGGAGAGGAGTTTCGAGAAGAGCGATGAGGTGGCTTCTTCTAGGCGGTTTCTGATCGTCGTCGCCGCGTCAGATCCTTTGTCTTCTTTATCGTCTTGTGCGAGAGCGAAGGGGGAGGAGGCAGAAGAGGAGGAGTGGGGTGACGTGGCGTGGTCTCTCATGGGTAGCATACCGTGCAGCAACAGTGTGATCATGTGCTCGAGGTCGTCGTACTCGTCAGCACTCCAGAACTCCAGCACTATAAAGCGCACGATTTGCACCATGCGCACAGTGAAGGAAGAGGCCGTCGTGAGGCCGAAGCGCTGCTGCAGTGCGTGGAAGTCTGAGTGGATGTTCTTCAGCATGAACTGCAGGGCAGGAATTAAGGAATTGTGTAATTGGGCCTGCAGTGACGGCAGCGCGTGGAACAACGCCTTCCAGCCGTGCAAGATGTCGTAGATGACGTCCATCGCGAAGCTCTGGGGTACATGCGTCACTCGGATGAGATTACTGCCACCACCTGCACCCGCACCTCCTTGCATGAAGAGAGACATCTCTCGCACGACGAGTGACGTGGATTGCAACACCCACACGAAGGATGAACTTGTACTGAGATCAGCGCTAGTGTCCACAAGTTCCTTCGTCGCGGCGCTTACGGCGTCCATCACGATGGCGATGATCTGACGTGTCGTTCCCAGCGCCGCTGTGGTGATTGACGCCGGCTGTCTCGGCTCTGTTAGCGTCAGAGAGATAGTGAGTAGCGAGGCGATGGTTTGCTCAGAGAGGAGAAGACAGTTCTGCTTGTCAGCGCAGAGCAACGTCACCAGCTGCACTAAAAGCTGCAACACTTTCAAGGCAGAGTCACCCGACCCGCCCTTAGAACCCCCGCCAAACACCCCTTGAACCTCCTTCAGCACTTGGATCTGTAGGACTCGGAGGATATTCTGCACATCGCTGGCTGGCACGAGGTCGTACTTCAACAGCAGAAGCAATCCACTGACCGACAGAGACATCAGCCGCACGGAGCAATCGGCGTGATTGCATACAAGAATGTAAGGAGAAACCAGCTCAGAAGACGGTTTAAACTTGGCCGAGACATTTGAGGATTCCTTCTTTCTTATCTCGGACACGTATGTCTCTCGAATGATTCTCAGCGCTTGTAATGCATGGTTACTCGCATCTACGACTTCGGAGTACTTTTTCCCAGCCTCAGTGGAGAGATTCTGCAAGTCCTCTTCGATTTGGCGCAGATACTCCATGTAGGAAGGGAGGGGATGCTTCAGATCTATTAGACTACTGTGTTATTATTGTTGTCTTATCACAAGAGACAAAGACCGTTACCCAGATTTAAGCAAATGCTCAAATCTGGGCAATTACACCATCCCACACACAGACCAAACTCTCTTTCACTGAAACCTTACAAAAGACACGAATGGAATCATTTATTTATATATTACAATTAGGAATATAGAAACAACGACAAACGACTGCATGGAAGAGAAGATGAAGAAGAAGAAGAGGAAGGATCTACCAACATTCGTCGACTAAAACCATGTATATATATAGATAGATAGAGAGAATACACTCCTACTACTACCACCAATAATATATTATACATTGATCATCCTAACCTATATACGATATCATATCAAATATTACAATCACTCAGAGGATGCTCTAATCTAACATAAGATATCATGTGATGTGATGAGACTCATATCACATCACATCACATCACTCTCACTTCTTTCTTTCTTTCTCTCTCTTCCTACCTAATATATAACCCGATTAACTAACGCATACATTGCTAACATACCATATATTCTAATACTCTATAGAAAATATTCTTTTGTTATTTGCCAGTGAGAGCCTTGATGAGGGAGCGAATGAACCTCATCTGAGAGCCGAGAGAGTTGGCGTAGTTGACGCCAGTGTATCCCCACCAATCCCAACACCTACCAAAACACGTCATAACAACAACAATAACAATAACCAGAGATGCATCTTCTTACCCATTAGGATTGACTGGAGCGGCGTCTGAGCGAGCTGCGTAAGGATAGAGAACGATGACGTGATTGGTCTCCGCCCACTCGTTCATGCCAATCTTAGTGACGTACTCGTTGCCGATCAGATCTTGTGTTTGCTCGCAACCGTGAAGGGAGATGTGGAGATGACAGACAACAGAGGCGCTCTGACAGTCGGTGGGGACGTAGAGATATCCCACGTCAGCGAGGGAGGAGAACGAGTCAGGCCAGTAGGGCACCTGACTGAACTTGAACAGATTCTTAGACAAGGCCACGCCAGCAGGAGCTAAGGATTCGAAGAGAGTCTTAAAGGCAGCCTTCGCGCCATCGAAGCCGCACTTCCCTATGTAAGGAGAGGAGAGCGTCGTGCACTCCTCGCCGTAGTTTAGCGTGGGGAAACAATGTTCCGCGGACAACGCGTAGTCCCCCACGATGTTGTGGGGCTGTGTGAAGTACTTGTAATAGGATTCGAGGGTTTGGACGACAATGGGATTGACCACACTGTCTTCCTTCCCTGAGAAGATATAAACGCGATCGTCATGCAAATTAGACACGCGGTCGATCAGCAAGGTGCGCTCGAACTCCAACGTCACATCCACCAATAAGGCGGGATTTGGAGGTCCATAAATGATCTTCATACATTTATACTCTGCGCCAGCCACTGTGTTCTCCGCGCAGTAGAAAGGGCCCTACAAGCACAAAGCATCAAACCAGACAAAAGGGCAAAAAACTCAACTTACCGCAGCGAATGTGGCAGATCCATTGATTAAAGAGCTATAGGTCACATGCAGTTGGACGGCCATAAATCCACCGGATGATATTCCAGACACTGTGATGTCCGACACTTTGAAGGGTCCGAGCGAAGTCCGCTGAGATTCATGATTTTCCACTTCAAGAGAAGATATGCGAGCTATAGCGATGTAAGCGAATAGAAGAGCCTGAGAAAATATTTTAACGACAGAGAATGACATTGTTAATGACATTCAAATCATTCAAATCAATCGATCAATTAACCGAACAACAAACAAACGACTTGAGTCGACTCTTTACTACCCCATCTCTCTTAACGAGCGAAGAGTCGACTCAAGTCGACTGACTCATTAGTGGGGGTGTGACTAAATATACAATGAAATCAAATTAGTTCTGATGGTGATGATTTTATTTACAATATTCTCAAAACTCTATGAAAGTATATAATTTACTCTTTTTACTCCTCTTTGCTCTTTTCCTTCGCTATGACGAAATTGAGTAGTTTGCCGGGTTTGTACACATATTTCCTCACAGTCTTGCCAGCCAGCTCACTCTGCACCTCCTCTATACTGCGCGCCAGTGCAAGCACGGAAGCTTCGTCCATCGGCCTAGCGAGTGTCACCGTCGCCTTCTTCACTCCATTGATGGTGATGGAGAGGGTTTGGGAGGGATCGTGGCAGTAGTCAGGGTTGAAGGAGGGCCACGACTGCTCACAGATAGATGACGTGTTTCCTAGCAGCTGCCAGCACTCCTCTGACAGATGAGGTGCGAAGGGTGCGAGTAAGATCAACAGAGTCTCGTACGCGCGCTTCGGCAGTGGTCTCTTGTATCGATAGAGCTGGTCTACCAAGAGATTGAACTTCTGCAGCAGGTCGTTGAAGCTCAGTTTGTCCACGTCAGAGGAGATTTGTTCAATCGTTCTGTGCACTGCTCGTCGCAATTGGACTTGCTCCTCGTCTAGAGGGAGGGTGACGTCACCGTCTAGTGGGAGGGTTGAGAACTCTCGTTTGAGCAGATAATAGACGCGATTGCGGAATCGAGTGATTCCGACGAGATCAGACGGAGACCAGACGTGTTTATCTTGTAGAGGACACACAAACATCTCATACATGCGCAACACGTCAGCGCCATGCTCTCTGACGAAATCGTCGATGCTGACGACATTGCCGCGACTCTTCGACATCTTCTCTCTGTCAGCGCCCAAGATCATGCCCTGATGCACGAGGCGCTGGAAGGGCTCTTTGTCCTTCACTACACCCACGTCATACAATAACTTGTGCCAGAAGCGAGCATATAGCAGGTGCAGCACTGCGTGTTCCTGTCCGCCGATATACAGGTCTACCGGCAGCCAGTCGGTATCTGCCTGAGGGGAGATGAGGTGTTCGTGGTTCTGAGGATCTGCGAATCTGAGGTAATACCAGCAAGAGCCTGCCCACTGGGGCATGGTGTTCGTCTCCCTGGCGAACCACCGACCATCTCTCTCGAAGTACTTCCACGTCAGCACTCTGCCCAGACAGCCCTCGGGATCTGCGCCACTGACAGGCGGTTGGAAGTCATTCATGTGAGGCAGACGCAGCGGCAACTCAGACTCCTCCACTGCGATGGGCTGGTCGTAGCGGATTCTGTGCGGCGCATTCTCTAGTGGGCTTTTGAGACCGGCGTCGTTGTCCAGCACCTCCACTGGGAAGTAGATGGGTATGGGCTCGCCCCAGTAGCGCTGTCGTGAGAAGGTCCATTCTCTGCCACTGAAGAATGACGTGTGCGCAGTACCCACGCCTCGCCCAATCAGCGCTGACGTCATTCTCTGCCTCGCGATAAGACAGCTCAGACCACTGACGTCACCGCTGTCCACCATCTCTCCTTCCTCTGAGACGTAAGGTAGACTGACGTCGTTGGACTGCTGACGTGGCGGTGCGATGACGACTTTCATCGGCAGTGAGAAGCGTTGGGCGAGGTTGAAGTCCGGGCGACTGTGCGCCGGCACTCCCATGACGGCACCCGACCCGACCCCACCCAACACGTAGTCCGAGATCCACACAGGCAGGCGCTCTGACGTCAGAGGATGGATGACGTGGCAGCCGAGGAAGACGCCTGACGTGCCGCAACAGTTGACGTCAGCGACACGCTCCAAATCCTTCTTACAGGCGACGTGGCGCTGATAAGCTCTCACCGCTGCTTGCTGCTCTGATGACGTCAGTTGCTCCACGAGTTTGTGTTCTGGTGCGAGGACGACAAACGTCACTCCCATGACAGTCTCAGGCCTCGTGGTGAATACCTCGATGACGTCACTGCTTGAATCTACGGCGAAGCGAATCTTCACCCCCTCAATGCGCTTGATCCACTTCCTCTGCTCCTGCACTGTGCCTACAGGCCAGCTGACGTCATCCAGGTCTTTGAGCAGGCGGTCACCGTAGGCAGAGATCGTCAGCGACCACTGCCTCAGAGGAAGGCGAGTGACTGGGAAGCTCCCTCGCTCAGACAGACCGTCGATGACCTCCTCGTTGGACAGGACCGTGCCCAGGCCCTGACACCAATTGACCAGCGCCTCCTCTTGTATCGCGAGTCCTCGCTTGAAGAGCTGCAGGAAGATCCACTGAGTCCAGCGAACGTAGTCTTCGTCAGTCGTGGAGAGCTCTCGACTCCAGTCATAGCTCAAGCCGAGAGACTTGAGCTGACGCTTGAAGGTGCTGACGTTGTCTCTGATGGTCTCTGACGGATGTGTGCCAGTCTTTATCGCATGTTGCTCAGCAGGCAGACCAAAGGCATCCCAGCCGATAGGATGCAACACATCGTATCCTTTCATGCGGTAATACCTCGACATGACGTCAGTGGCTGCATATCCCTTCACATGACCTACGTGGAGGCCTGAGCCAGAGGGATAGGGAAACATGTCCAGGACATACTTCTTATGTCTATCTGGATTACGTCTAGCAACAAATAGATTTGAATCCTCCCAAAACTTCTGCCATTTTGTCTCAACGTTCGTGTGGTTGTAAAGAGGAACATGAGTTTTGATCAGATGATCCTTGTCCTGCACACAGGCCTCTCCTCCCATCCCAGTGGAGAAAGCAGCTCTTGCTCGAGTGAAAGAGCACTGCGGGAGAGGCAGTCGTCTGGTGCAGAGTCTGATCATAGAGGAGGATGGAAGGTTGTGATGATATGTTGTTATTATGGAAGGCGAATGACTGAGAGGCGGTCTGGTGTATCGAGAGGTTTCTCATAAATTTACCTTATAGTGTCAGCTTTCTCTCCTCTTTTTGATGCAGAAGGTAGAGGTAGGTAGTGATTGTGTCGTAAAACATACGAATAACGAATATTGACGAGTGGTTATTCTCTCAAAGATTTATTCCAACGAAGTAATACCTTAAGATGAGAGTGGTGAATTCAATGTGCACCTTCTCATTTAATGAATGAGAGAAAAAGAGAAAAGAAACGTCTGAGTAGTGCGGGTAAATAACTCTTCAACTTTTTAAGGTGAAGTTACAACAAGAAGGAAAAGAAAAGAAGTAAAAGATTGACAAGAAGGAAGGAGACACTACCAGTTCACGCATCAGCCATCCCTCTAATTGATCAGTTTGACATAGAATCGAATGTAAAAATGTGAATGCTATTGTTGTAAGAAGCTATTATATATGATATATACACTACTATAACTATCAGACATCGCTGTCATACATAGGCTAGAGGAAGTGGAAGGTCCTCTGAGGTGTCCTGTGAGGATCATATTTTTCGAACCTGACGGCAGCACAGGATTTCCCTGACCTTAACGTCCCATCTCAGATCTCGACTCTCTCATATCCGCTAAAATGTGGTCTCAGGTGTTGGGGATGGTAGAGGTGGAGGTGGCGACAGGACTGTTAGACGCCTCTAACAGCTCTTTCTTCATCAACATGAACTTCATCCTTGTGATCTTCTTCTGACTGTTCACTTGCCACATGAATTTTCCTTGCAAGTCCATCAATTGAGGTGCGGGAAGGCGGTCTCCTACGAGGAACTCTACCTTGTCGTCCGCTATGAGGATGTTGATCCGGTCTAACGAGCGATGGTTCTTGTTCGCGACCTCCACCTCACTGCTAGTCGTTTTGCCACTGCTTTCACTCGATGGCAGGGGCGAGGGCGAGGAGGACACAGAGCTTGCTTCGAAGGCGAGAGTCGTGGCTGAGGTCGCCTTGCTCTTACCACTGTCCGCATGAGACTTACAGAGAGACGTCAGGCCAAATATAGCCTCTTCTAATATCTGCTGCTCCTGCTGGTAGGAACTGTCTTCGCTAACAGTGATATCGAAGAACTTTGTTCCGATCATGCGACACTCCGTCTCGATCTCATTGCTGCCGTCATCCAACCTGCGCACATTCTTCTGCCAGAACTACTGCACCGCATCGGGAATGACTTGATTGCAGACATTCAGATAGGACAGGACGCATTCGCGCCCCTTCATCTCTCTGTA
>VFQN01005915.1_pt1 | contig 14511 bp, 10 predicted proteins | sample 3512371 | NCBI WGS metagenome assembly VFQN01 (sample SAMN10412370, study PRJNA504923) | tailings metagenome | isolation source: Replicate 2 from Balatoc abandoned mine | place: Philippines: Itogon, Benguet | collected 2017-08-28
CTCTTAAGGAAATGCTTTATTTATTTCACTAAAACGTTTTACCGTTTCAATCATAAGAATTGTTGATAATAAGTTAATTTATTATTATTAATAGATCAGACTAGGAGAAGTGCAGAGCAGAGATAAGAATGAATCGCACAGACTCTACTGTCTCTAAGGCAGAACCTCCTGGTCAGTTTAAAATTGCTCAGGCATTACAATTTGAGAATCAAATGAAACGAATTTCTCAAGAGATTGAGAAGCTAATGCAGATTGTCTCTCAGCATGGATTGAAGATTAAAGAACTCTCAACAGTTGCTGCCAGCTCTGTTTCTCAAGTAGAATTTATGTCTGCTATCACAACTACTCGATTTCAAGCATTAAATGTTGTAAAATCAATGAAAACAGAAAACCAACAGAAACAGTCAGAGACAGCGCCTCTCAGCTCTCTCAACGACAACTCCAACAATGAAGAGTCCCATGAACTAAAACATTTAAAACAATCACTTCAACAGTTAGAAAATGAACAGTTTAATCAGAACTTCAAGAATAACATGGAGAACAAGCGACTAGAGAACGAGGTGAAGAACACTAGGAAGGAGATGAACGACATGAGGAACTACATCCTTCAGTTAGAGCAGAAGTTAGAACTCTTTGTCGATGCAGTGGAGGATGCTGGTATTAATACGAATGTGAGTTTCGTCGGGAATCAAGAATCTTCTGTCGATGACGTCAGTCCCGATCAGCGGCCTTCGACAGCGCAGATGTCAGACAATAACCAGCCTGTACAACATGAAGCTTTACGCTTGCCAGAGGGAGTCGTGGAGCAGATTGTGCAGAGGGAGGGTGACGTGGTTCGTATGATGGATGACAGCATCAGTGACGTAGGCTCTCCCCTTGGCTCTCCTATCCCCACGATCAACAACAACACTAGCAGTGACAGACAGAGGGATCGCAAGCAATCAGCAGGAGATCTGACGTCACGTCCAAGAAAGATGTCAAACTCCTCTCAACGTCAGGTCATCAACAAATCGCCCGACACCCTGCCCAACCCAACCACCGACGATAATCCCAACAACAACAACCCCTCGAACCCTTCCTCGCCGCCACGTCCGTCGAGGTTTTCATCTTCTGCCGTGACGTCGTCGGAGCTCCGGCGACTAGAGGCTGACGTCACTCAACGCATCGATGATGCGATGCAGCGCGTTACGACTGACGTCATCGCAGTCTGTCAGGTGGATACAGCTGCCATCGTCAGAGAGGTCGTCAGAAGACAGGCTGACGTCAGCGCTGTTAAGTCTCTAGCAGAAACAGTGACGTCAGAGGCGATGGCATCGCTGTTGGGCGGGTTCTCTGCCATCTCGGAGAAGCACAGGAAAGCCCTGCCCGCCCCCACTACCTCCACTCCCTCGAAGGAAGGGAGGAAGAGGATGAAGGATAGAGAGGAGGTGGAGGAAGGAGGCGGTGACGATGATGATGTGTCAGAGGAGGTGCAGGGAGAGGGTGATGTCAGCGAGGAGAATAACGTCAAAGCCACTAAGACACGTCAGAGCAAGAAGTCGAGGAAGTCTGTGAGGACGTCACGTCAGTCCATCGTCCAGGGCAAGGGCAAAGAGAAAGGCAGTGTTGAGGTAGAGAAAGGAGGTGGTCGAAAGACGCCGAGACACGTCACCTTCCAGCGACCTTCGTCAGATGCGACGCCAAAACAAGAGAACGAGAACAGCGAGGAAGAAGAGGAGGAAGAGAACGAGGGAGAGGGAGACAGAGAGGAGGAGAGCAATGACGTCATTGTCGTGAAGAAAGACGTCACGTCTGATTCCAGGCCTTCCTCTCGTCAGGCGACGGCTGGGAAGCAACCTCCCTCGAGACAGGCGACACCTCCTCGGAGGGTGATCGAGGAGGTGAAAGAGATAGATGAGCAAGAGGATGATCGGATGACGTCAGTGACTGGCTTCAAGTTGCCTGAACACCTCCAGCCCCGCCCTCTAGTGCCCATGAGAGACGCTTATGACGACGTGGCGAGCGATGAGGTGCTGGGGCAGGATCTTGCCCTGCCCGACGACTTGCTCTCGGTATTAGAGAATGCGGAGTTCACAGAGCGTCTGAGTCTCCTAGAGCCCCTAGAACTTGAAGACCTGTCGTCACTCGTCAGCTCCATCGTTGAAGTGAACTTCGACCACCTGCATCTGCCCCAGACGAAGATCGTCCCTCACGTCCTCTCACTCGTAGACGAGGGGGTGGGCGAGGATGTGGTGGAGGAAGACAGCAGACCACGCACTACCCCCGCCTCCTCGCCCAGAGCCTCGGGCAAGGGCAGCAAGCCCAACACACCGAGGAAGAGAGCGAGCGCCGACCCGGCCATGCCCTTTGTGGGCGAGCAGGGCATGGACAATGAGGATGACGCAACTGATGATGCTCCTCCAGTACAACAGAAAGAGGAAGAAACAGTGGTCGAGGAGGTGCGACAGGTAGTAGTGACGAGGCAGAGTAAGAGAAAGGTCGATGACGTACTCATCATCACTGACGAGCTCAGTGAACATGGCACGCCTAGAGCCCAGACCGCTGCTGAGAATGTGAGGAGAGAGACTCTGACGAACACTCTGAGAGCGAGTAATACCCCTGCCCCACCAAGCCCTACGACCACCATGGCAACTGCTCATGCCCTCTCTGCTGCCTTCGCTGCTGCATTCCCTTCCCCGCCCTCGCCCACCCCCGCCAGCCCAACCAGTGCCATTAGCAATACTACTAAGCACTACGAGCTAGTGATCGACACTCAGCCAGTAGTGACGTCAGATGAACCTTCCAAACACCTTAGCCCGAAGCCCGCCTCTCCCAGGAACTCAAAGCCCAACTCTCCGCGAAACCTTCAACCCGCCCCTACCCCTGCCCCTACTCCTACTCATGCTCATACTCATACATCTGCTCATACCACAACCACTGCCACTGGCACTGATACGATCAATGACGCGAACAACCCTTATCCCATGAACTCGAGGTTTGAAGGACCTGTGCCCAGCCGACTCCACCTCTCCACCACCGCTGAAGTGGACAGCATCCGCCGCCCTGACATTAGACACACCCTCACTCAGAGAGGCTGGCTGACGAAGGAAGAGTGGGAGAAGGAGTTGATGACGTCATTCGAGACTCAAATCATCATGAAGGTCTATGACATCATTCAGAGGAAGCTGCAGCGCCTTTGTAATGAAATAAACGATCGTTTTTCGATCATCGACAGACATACGATCACTCTGATCGAACAGGGCAACTACGTCATCACAAAGGTCGAGAAGCTCGTGCAACATCAGCAGACAGTGCAACGAGTGCAACGTCATCTCTTGTCCACGACGCACTACCTGCAGCATCAGAGCGCAGAGGTGCAGACGATCAACAAAGACCTCGTAGACCCACTGCACGCACTCCTCTCCGCCCAGAGAGAGGAGGTGGCGCAGTTCGAGTCTCTCGTCCATGGCTTACGTCAGCGTGTTGAGAGTCTTGAGAGAGACAAGGTGACGTCAGGCTCTGGTAGAGCTACGATGCTACGTCAGCAGCAGCAACAACAACATCAACAAAACCAAAACCACGTCCTGCCCTCGCTAGCACTACTGTCGTCAGACCACGCGGCAGAGGCGGCGAAGGTGGCGAAGGAGGTGGCAAGAGCCGACTCTTTCCTGTATGAGGCGAAGGCTGAATCACTGCTCTTCGGCCTCGACTTCCTGTCGAATGAGATGAGGCGACTCCAAGCCACCTACCACGACATCACCACACAGCAGGAGGTGCTCACGAAGAAGGTAGAGAAGGTGGTGGCAGAGCAAGCCAAGCCCGCGCCCCGAGTGATCAAACCCTTCTCTCCGACGAGACAAGCCTCTGCGTCAGGCGAGAGGGAAAGAGTCGCCTCCTCTCTGAATGAGTCGACTCATCTGTCGAAAGAGGTGTTAGCGAAGGCTCTGACGGAGATGAATGTACTCGACCTGCCTTCATTCCAACCTCTAGTCTCTGACATCACTCACATGAAGAAGGTAGTGCAGATGTGCTATCACCTCCTCGACGCCCAACAACGGACTACGAGTAGTCAGGGCAAGTCTCGCCCAAGCCCGCGCCTGTCTGGCTGGAAGGAGTTCAACTTCCTCTTCGACGAAGATGCGGAGAACGAGGAGGTGGGAGAGGGAGTGGCGCCACCTCAGCATCGTCCGACGTCATCGTCGATAGGATTCAGTAAGAAAGGCAGAAACCTCAAAGAGGCGAAAGAGGTAGTGGCATCTGACTCACTGCCGACGTCAGTCGCTCCCTCGTCCTCTAAGGTGACGTCAGAGCAGAAGCGTCTCTTGCTGCCCAAAGCCACACCCACCAACACCCTCTCACAGCCTAACAAGGATGTGCAGGCAGCACTGCTGACGCAGACGATGCAGTACTTAGACTTCGTCAGGAAGGTCGACAGAGAGACCGAGGTGAAGTTCAGTCCGACGCCGCCGATCCGCCCGAGACCGCCGCCATACCTGACCAAACCCACCTCAGCGAACACTCCCTCGAACACCCCCTCGATCCCACTACAACTGTCAGACAGCTTCAGCAGTAACTCTGACTGGGTCATGACACCCAACGACTAAAACACATATGACGTCAGCGATAGAAAGAACAACAGAGAAAATGCTTAAAACTTGTAAATAACCCTACCACACCCTACCACCCTAACAAACTGAACGACAGTGAACTGGGTCACTCCTGCGCTATATTACTACTACGATGACGTCAGCAAGGCGACGCTATAGATGACTCAGCGTGTCTCGCACTCGCTGTATAAGTGCCGGGTCTGCAGTATCGAGATGGATGCGCTGAGCACTCGTCAGACACTCGTTGAGCATGCCTCGCTTGCGTTGGTCGATCGCGCCCTGACAGAACTTGATCCAGTACGGGTGCTGACTCACGAGGAAGTTCGTGAGCACTGCGGCGGTGTCGTAGTCCGTCAGCTGGGAGTAGTCGATACCCAGCCCGTCTGACCTCAGATGCTTCTGAAAGTCTTTGTGCATCAGACCAGACCGAACGAAGGGACACAGCTGAGTCGCTCGACGATCCTTCGTGTTGATGAGGAATAGCTTATAGAAGAGAGTCACGTCACGCACTAATAACCATAAGTCAATCGTATTATGATGATGTCAGTGTCGAGGGTGTGTCTCACCTGTCCCTAGACCATACTTCTCTAACTCGCTGTGGTCCCAGTCGTCAGGGCTCAGGTCAGGTGCTAGTTGGATGACGCCAGTGGTTCTTCGAAGGGATTTCATGCCATCACCAGCGTGTCCGGAGTTCTCCCAGAACATGTGAACCTTGTTCCTTCGACTAGAATGGACGGCATACTCATGGAAGATCACAGATTCCTCTGGCGCATAGAAGTCATAACCGTGCGTAAACCCGCGCACACCAATGTTAATCTCTTCTCCCTGGAAGACCATCGGTTGATAGGCATCATAAGGCACTCTGACGATGAAATGACCGCGAGAGAAGCTGAAACCCGCCGCCCAGTAAGGTTCTAATTGAGGCATTCCGTGCACTTCGGGCTCTACCTCAGGCTGTGCGCCGTGTCTGAGGTAGCGCGCTGGCATCATTCCTTCGAAATCACTGTTACACATAATCGGTCGGGTCTTCCTTGTGGAATCACCACTAGGGGTGATGGATCCTTGCACGTCAGTGAGGTATGACGTCAGGACGGCCATCTCGTTGCCAGTCGCTTTGAACTGCCCGACGAGTTTCGTGTCCCAGTGACGCACGAAGAGACAATGTGCGTCTAACTGCATTGCATAGTACTGTCCGCGATAGAGGCGATCTCCGACATGACGTGCGGTCACTGGACCCGAGGCCTTCGACGCGTCCATTGTAAAGAGAGTGATCTGCTGACGATAGCGACAGATCGGCTGACTGGCATCCTTGTCACAGGGCACTTCTAGGTCCAGACAACCGATATCACCGGCCACTACTTGGTCCACTGCACCGATGAAGAGTCGTTCGGGGTGATCAGCGCGTTGGAATGCTGACGTAATCGTCTCGCGACACTGGAAGTCGCGATATGACGCGATCATCACGAAGATCGTCTCCTCACCGTTCACATAGCTGCCTACTCTATTTAGGTCCACATTACTGGGAGGTGACCAGAATTTAGGCACTTTCAAGCCTGTGACTGGCATGATGTCATGGCCGTCGCTCTCTGGGAAAGAGCCATCAGGAAGCACTGGCGGCCATTGTAATGCGGAGGATTCGGAAGGCTGCTTTTGTGATGAGACTTTTGGGACATGTGGGAGAAGAAAATGACCGTTGCTTTCAGGTATTATAGGCAGGGGAGGAGGAATGTCAGGCACTGGGTTAGCTTGACTCTGCTGAGATACAACGATCTCTTGCCTGTCATCATCATCAAAAATAACTTTATAGGCAACGAATAACCAAGTGACAGTGAGAACGAAGGCTACTATCTTGTACAGACTTCTCATGATTGATCAAACAATTCAAAAGAGACCCACCGTATTCGATCATCGTATTCCCCACTTACTATTGTTCAGTGGATAAATACGATGAAGTTAGGAGAGTGAAATAAAGTAGATTATGTTACTATTATTGTATTGTTATTATTAATATTATTATCCATTAATAATCGGAGGAATGAATGACTGTGCTCTCTTCATTCACTCAATGGCAATTTCTTACAAATCAAAAACAAAAAAAATAAACAGAAATCAACAAAAATAACAACAATAGATCTCATGGATAGCCTGTCATACGTCAGCGTCTGGTTTGAGTGCTTTCAGGCTGAGTGGAGACAGCGCCATCATATACTCCTCCTTATCCATCATCCAATCCTCCTCCTGCTCTTTCTCGTCCTCTTCAACAGCAATCGCCAGGTCATCGCCCTTCTCTTCCAAGGCCAGCGTCTCTTCCTTCGACTCTCTCCCGAACAACCCAAGCCCGCCCTTGCCCCGCCTAGTGCCATTCCTCAACCTCTCTCTGCCTCTGACGTTGCCTATCCAGTCAGTTGAGAAGGGAGATAAAAACAAACTTTTAGTCTTCTTCTTCTCACTCTGAGAGTGACGTGGCTCTTCCTTGCCCTCCCCCTCATTCGTACTCGTTATGACGTCAGAGGAGGAAGCGCGAACAACCACCGCACTCGCATCACCGCCTTCCTTCTCACGTCTCCGTCGCTCCTCCTGTCGCTGGTGGAAGTCCACGTCATAGCCTGCAGCGCCAGCGCCGCCATCAGAGTCTCTCTCGAGCTGTCTCAGCGTCAGAGAGAGGTAGTCGAACACCTCCTCGCTCATGCCTAAACTACTGCTCTTGTAAGGCGCCGCAGGATCGGCGTCGACAGGTCGTCTGATGGGAGAGATGTTGAGGGAGATGAAGGAGGTGCCGTGATGGCTGTGAGAATTGCCTTTACGAGGAGAAGGAGAGGCGGATGACGTGGCAGCGGCTCTCTTTGCGAGGTGTGCGCCGCCATAGATGTCGATCATTGCTCTGACGAGTGTAAGAGCGATCTTTCTCTCGCCGCGGTCTCTGGCCAGGTCTAATGCCAGTCTGCCCTGCCAGTCCCGCAGGAACAACGGCTTCTGCGGCGCCATCATCGTCTCGTAGCCGCCTGTCTTATGTCGCGAGTGAGGCAGTTGCAGTTGACAGTAGTGGCGCCACTTCTCCCTCTCAACCTCGATCACTTGTGCAATGACTGCAGGATGTCTGTGCTCGACTGCGATGTGGTAGAGCGATCGTCCTTCGTTGTCCACCTCGCCGCAAGACACGCCGATCCTCAGCAGCATCGCCACTATCTCGGTGTGGCCGAACTGGGCCGCGATGTGCAGTGCTTGCTTGCCGCTAAGAGGATCTCGGAATGTCGGGAGACAGGAATATTGTGCGAGAGACAGAGGACTGGGATAGTCGCTCTCCTCGTCCATGACGTCAGGGTCGAAGTTCATTCCACTGATGGAGTGCAAGGATGCGTGGTGGTGTGTAAAGACCATGTTGCGCATCCCAACAAGTCCTCGCTGCGTCGTCATCGTTCTGATCTGATCGATGACCTCTTGCTCAGCGCGAGGGATGTCTTGTATCGAGAGCAATATCTCCACTAGCTCTCTGTCACCGTGCTCGCAGGCATGCATGAAGCCGGTGCGATTAGTTCGACTATTAATCGCCGCCAGGTTCGCGCCGGCTAGGAGTAGTTCTCGGATGAAGGAGATGCGTTGAGGCAGAGAGCAGGCGAGAGTAAAGGGAGTGTCGTCATTGCTGTCCTTCCATTCTAAGCAGTTATCCCACGTCAGGTTCTCATATAGCTGTTGCTGTTGACGATTGCCGCGTGCAGTCGGCGATCGAGGTCCGCCGCCATACTTCTTCAGGAACTTCTGAAGATACTCGTAGCAGAGAGAAGACTTCCCCACGATGACGTGGTGCAGAGGACTGGAGTGTTTCGGTAGCAGTGGCGGGAAGCACAGATAACCTGTGCGTTGTAATAGCTCTAACACTGACGTCGCATTGCCTACTCGTAGTGCGACTTCGAGCGGCCAGAAGCCCAGAGAGGTGGGCGAGGACAAAACCTTGGGCAATACGCCCCGCCACGCCAGCGACTTCATAACTTCAACGACCACTGGCGACGGAGCTTGAGCGACTAATATGTGAAAGTCTGTCATCAAGTGAGTGGAGTCATCATCGTCAGACGAGGGAGTGTTTGAGGTAGTTTTGAGGTGGGTAGGCGGGTTGCTGCTCGGGTGAGCATGAGAAGTGTTGCTATGGTGGTTGGGCGTTGTGAGGAAGGTTGTATGAATTGTTGGTTTCAGACAATTCTGCAGGAAGATCAGACGGAAGGACAGGTTTACCTTGATTCTGGGTTTAGGCTGCATAGGGCGAACTTGGGTTAGGGCAGGTCCAGCTCTCTGGGCTGTCGAAGTAGTGGAGGGGTTAGGGTGTTTCGGCTGCGCAAACCTTCCTCTCTTTGTATTCCATGATGACCACCACTCCATCCCACTGCTAGCCACTGTCTGGGTGTGATTAGAGGAGGGCGGGTTGCTCTGATGTCCACCGCCTTGTCGCGATGATGGCGCTGCTCCACTCCCTCCAGACATCCGCCGAAGCATATTAGGATGTACAGGAAGCAGATCTAGCTCCACAGGGAAGGAATGTAGCCAGTCATAGTTGGTGGAAGCAGAGAGGTACTGACGTGTCTTCTCTTGTCTCTTCTGCTCATCGAAGAAGTGCTGCAGTGACATCTTCTTCCTCGCCAGAACACTGCTCTGATAAGTGAAACTAGAATGCTTGCGCAATTCTATCTCTACTGACGTGGTACCATAGTAGTCCGCGAATTCCCACAACTCCGGTAGTGTAGAGGAGGTGCTGGAGGAAGTGCGTTGCGATGGCATGAACTTCAGACCGTAAACGACCTCAGACGCTCTTCTCCGAGGAGAACTCTGTCCACCAGCATTGACGTGACGTACAAGTTTGAAGGATCGAGATTCGCTGCCAATCTTCAGAGAGAGTGTGAAATAGTGGAAAGAGTCGGGGAAACAGCAGAGCCAGGACGACGAGGGCGCCTCCACGGAAATAGTCTTAGGAAGTCCTTGAAGTGAATGAAGATCACAATAAAACTTGATATCATAAATTAAAGGTGTCGGGGTCAGTAAAGCGTTACTTCCACCACGATTGTCAAAGGAGTTTGTGCGACGGTTCCAGGGTATTGGAGTCAAGTCATCATCCAGTAAACCGTGGTTTCTCCGAGCTGGTGTAGGAAAATCTGCATCAGGATGTATGTCGTGATGGGACATCGAGTGTAGGCTTCTAAACAGTTGTAAGTTGGAACGAACACTTTCATTAGGAACTGGTACGTTCGCGTTCAAAGCTGGAGGATGATCTAGCAGATCAAAAGCCAAAAACTCGTTTTCTAAATATTCTAAAATCTCAGGATCAATATCGTGGTTGTCAATCATTCGCTCTGAATCTGAGATGAGGCGATAAAAGAAGATGAAACAGACAATAAAGAGAAATGATTAGAAGTGTCACAGCAGTGGGGACGACCGTACAAAATAAACGGTAATTCCGTTTTCATAAAACCGCCAAGACATTGGCGTAAAACTGTGTGGCGGATGCTTCTTCAAGTTGTCGAGAGAGGAGCATCATCGAATTAGATCGATTAATAGCGATTAATTGATTGATTGATTGATCGGAGAGAATGCACGCGATTTTATCCGCTATCTTCCTTGCCTTTTCTTTCTTCCTTCGCATCCAGGCCACCCCCTTGGATGATTATGTGTGGAAGTATGACGAGAATTACAAATGGGTCGACATGGTAAGTTTTGTTGAAGATCTTCCACGTAAATTTTTTTTTATCACCGATATTAATTTTAGGGAAATGACTACATTGGCAAAGGAAAATTTATGGACAGAGGATATACCTCTTACTTACTCAACATGACTTCTCAACGATGGTTAACTGATGCTGACTTCTCCGCTGGCTCAGAATCTGGAAGCATCTGGTGGCATTACCTTGTTGTCATCGTTCCTGATGAAATCAAATACAAGCAAAACGCCTCCCTTTGGATCACTGGTGGCTCTCAACGCTCCGGTCTTCCAGATCCTCACTCGGAAGATGTTGCCTTAGCTGCCGCCCTCGCTATGACCACTGGAACTATCACTGGCTGCTTGTTCCAGGTATACAGTTCTTGTATCTTACCTGTATTTCTTTGGGTAAATGATCTTTTCTATAGATCCCTAATGAGCACACCACCTTCACCTCCGATCCTATCCAGAAGTCCCGCTCTGAAGACGCCATCATCGCCTTCACCTGGGACCACTTCTTGAACGACCCATCTCAACCTGAATGGTTAGTCAGATTCCCTATGGTCAAGGCCTCTATCCGTGCTATGGATGCCATTCAGGAGTTCGTGCGTACCAAGCTCCCTGAGACTGGTGCCACTGTTGACTACTTCTCTGTCTCTGGTGCCTCAAAGAGAGGGTGGACAACTTGGCTGGTCGGTGCTGTCGATCCTAACCGTGTCAAAGTCATCGTTCCAGTTGTGCTCGATGCCATCAACTTCGTCGCTGTTGAACATCACCAATACCGCAGTTACGGTGGATGGACTTATGCCCTCACTGATTACACTGACATGAACATCACCTATCGATTCGATGATCCCAACATGCTCACCTTATCTGAAATGGAGGATCCTTACTTCTACCGTGATCGCTTGACCATGCCAAAGTTAGTTGTTAACGCTGTCATGGACGAGTTCCAACAACCTGATGACACTCACTACTGGTGGAACGATATGCCAGAGCCAAAGCACTTCTTAATCGCTCCTAACGCTGAGCACTCCTTAGCAACTGGCATCTTTGTTGCTGTTCCTTCTATCTCTGCTTTTATCTCTGCTCACTTGGCCAAGAGTACCTTACCTAAGTTCACATGGACCATCAACAAGGAAACTGGCGAGATCGTTGCCACTGTCACTGAAGGTGTTGTTCACTCTGCTAACGTGTGGTGGGCTTACTCATGCGGTTCTAATGCTTGGGATAACGGAAAGTTACGCCGCGATTACCGTGTTGCTCACATGGACAATCCATGCGCTTGCGGTCCTTTCGCTGAAGGATACTGCGCCAACCTCAAGAGCGTTTGGAATAAGAAGTCTTTGGAAGCAACCCTTGTCAAGGGCAAGCGTACTTACTCTGCTAAGTTAGATGCTCCTGAGGATGGTCGATGGGTCGCCTTCATGATTGATTTCAAGTTCAAGAACCCTAACATCCCAGCCGGATTAGATCCAACTGACTTGAACAAGATCTGGAAGTATGATGCCGAGACCCCAGCTGGCAAGATCGCTATCGAATACAGCCGCTACTTCGAGAACTTTGGTGGCTTCCCACATGATTTCGGTCACTTCCATGAGTTCACCACTGAGGTCTCCGTCTTCCCAGACACCTTCCCATACGAAGATTGCAGCGGAGCTGCCTGTGGTGATGCTCCTTTAGTGTAAGGGCTATTCTATTGAAGCAATGTCTATCTCAATAGGCGTTAGTTAAACGAGGTTTTCCATTGTTACGGATTATCCCACACAAATCATCCAGTAACTCACATTATCAAAGATTTGTTTTTTAGTCGTCGTAATGTTGTAGTCGTCGATCTTGCGATTATGTTATGTTCTTATTGAACAAAAATTCGTAAATCCACAAATAAATTAAGCAAAATAAAGTAAGATGGTAGAATGATCGATGATCATCCCGACCTCTCTCTCTTCTCTCTTCTGCCGAAAACACCACCTGAACAACAAGGAAATTCGATCGTTTTCTTGGAATTGTAGAGGAATTTCGAAGGAATTCTCCTTCAGTTAGACTAGATCTTTGGCTCTTCGATCCACTACAACTAAAAGACATCAAAAACACCCCTTATCCCTTCAAACAACATGCTTCTCTCGTCAGACAAGACAGAGAACCTCAATGGAGACGGTATTACGGTCTATAAGGAGAGATGGTCGGTCTTGGCTGTCTTTGCCGCGCTCGTTATGGCCAACGCTCTTTTATGGGTGACCTTTGCGCCGATCTCTGACTTAACTCAGCACTATTTCAATGTCAATAGCTCTTATGGCACGACAACATCAGTGAATATGCTTGCTAACATTTTCTTGATCTTGTATGCGCCTGGCAGTGTCTTGGGTGTGATGCTGGTGAAGCGCTATCAGCCACGCAGCACCATCCTCTTCGCCAGTGTCCTCACTGCTCTTGGGGCACTTCTGAGATATATTGGAACGGCCTGTTTCAATGATATCGGATATGCTAATGCCTATATCATCGTGTTTCTCGGTCAGACGTTCGCAGCGATCGCTCAGCCGATGTTCTTGAACTTCCCGCCTGCCTTAGCCTCGATCTGGTTCCCGACCAGCGAGCGAGAGATTGCCACGACTATTGGTTCGATGTGTAGTCCAATAGGCAATGCAATTGGTCAGATTATTCCGATAATCTTTGTGGAGAAGACTAATGTGGCACCAGGTAATACCACACAACACCTCCTATAACACCCCTCACTACCCTCTCTGTAGATGACGACGATGTCTATGATGTCACTGGTATGAGCGATCTGATGTTAGTGGAGTTCATCCTCTGTCTCCTGCCTCTCATCGCCGCCTACTTCATCTTCAAAGACGCGCCACCCACCCCTCCCTCCCAGTCCACGAAGCTCAAGATCGACCAACGAAAGGTCAACCGAGAGAGACAACTGCTCACTGTCATCGCAGAGGAGGGCGGTGACGATGAGTCAGACGCGAGTCGCTCTCTCGTCGACAAGTCGTCGTCGTCGTCGTACACTAGGGGCACAGGCCCAGGCCACGACAAGACAGCGCTGATCTCAGAGTCCTCGTGGTATCTAGTGAAGAAAGAAGTGGCTCTCTTAGCGAAGAACAAGGACTACCTCATTCTCTTCGTTGTCTTCTCCATTGGCGTTGGATTCTTCAATGCGATTCTGACGTTGCTCAATCAGATCATCGAACCCTTCGGCTACAGCAATGACGATGCTGGCACATTTGGTGCAGTGTTTATTCTCGCAGGTCTGGCGGGGGCAGGCGTGGTGGGCAAGATCATGGAGACGACGAAGGCGTATAAGACGCTGCTGCGGATAGGCATCGCTCTCTGCTGTGTCTTCACTACCTTGCTCCTCCTCATGCTCTACTCGGATAACTTCTGGCCGCTGTGTGTGGGCTTCGCTCTCATGGGCATGTTCGTGCTCCCCCTGCTGCCTGTGATGATGGAGAACTGTGCTGAGTGCACGTATCCTGTGGCAGAGGAGGTGTCGATGGGCGTTCTCTTCGCTGGCTGCAACATCCTCGGCCTCGCTTTTATCTTTGCTATCCAGGTAACAAATAACATCACTCGACCTCATAATACATCAGTCTGACGTCTTTCTCTCGCTATAATAGTATCTGATTGAAGTCCCTCGCTTCGCTCCTCCTCCCTTCCTCCCGGCGAACTTCTTCATGCTCGGAGTGCTGCTAGTCGCCGCCTTCCTCCTCCTCTTCTATGACGGCGAGTACAAGCGAATGAAGCACGAGAAGATGGAGCACATGGAAGACTCGTCACATGCAGGAGAATCCCTCGCCACGTACCACCCTCCGAGCTCTTCTTCTTACTCTGCGTCAGGCGCATCATCGCAGGCAGCGGATGACTCGTCACTCGTCAGAGTCACCGACAACACCGATAACTCGCTGAATCAGTCGATGACGAATAACAGCACATCGATGAACTTCTGGGTAAGACATGACGTCATCTCATCTCCCAACTACAACACTGACTGACTGACGTCACCTGATAGAACTCTCGCTCGACGAATGACCTCAGCAGCTCTCAGAAGCAGAAACGTCACAACCCTCCCAAGGAGGTGCTGGTCAACGCTGCGAACAGTCAAGGGGGTGGAGGAGGTGCAAGGAGCGCTGAACCATAAGAAGCCACCGCCACGTCACTTCTTCCCGTCCTATAAGAAGCAGTGGAGAGAGAGAGGAGTGGCGGATAAAGTGTGAGGAAACACGTCATCACACGCTCTCGTTA
>VFQN01005916.1_pt1 | contig 14499 bp, 10 predicted proteins | sample 3512371 | NCBI WGS metagenome assembly VFQN01 (sample SAMN10412370, study PRJNA504923) | tailings metagenome | isolation source: Replicate 2 from Balatoc abandoned mine | place: Philippines: Itogon, Benguet | collected 2017-08-28
AAGCGCAGCCGGTCGCGGATCTCTTTCAGGATGCGGACGGCGATCTCGTTCTGCTGCTTGTTGAGCTTGGCGGGGATCTGCTCGAACCATTCCGCGGCGCGCCGGATGCTCATGTCGGAGACTTCGCCGATATGCAGCCCGCCGATCTTCACGCACAAGGCTTCCGGCTTGAGGCGGAAGCCGTTGCAGGCCTCGCAGGGCACGTCGGTGAAATACTTGCCGAGCTCCTCGCGGGCCCATTCGCTCTCGGTCTCGCGAAAGCGGCGCTCGAGATTGGTGATCACGCCCTCGAACGCCTTTTTCGTGGTGTAGGAGCGCAAGCCGTCATCATAGGTGAACTTGATCTCGTCGTCGCCCGAGCCGTACAGGATCGCGTCCTGAACCTTCTTGCCGAGCTTGCTCCACTTGGTGTCGAGCGTGAACTTGTAATGCTTGCCGAGCGCGTCGAGTGTCTGGGTGTAATAGGGCGACGATGACTTGGCCCAGGGCGCGATCGCGCCCTTGCGCAGCGTCGCATCCTTGTCCGGGATGACGAGTTCGGCATCGATATGCTGCTCGACGCCGAGGCCGCCGCATTTCGGGCAGGCGCCGAACGGATTGTTGAACGAGAACAGCCGCGGCTCGATCTCGGCGATGGTGAAGCCGGAGACCGGGCAGGCGAATTTCTCCGAGAACAGCATGCGCTCTTCGGCGTGCGAGCCCTTGAGGCGCTTGCCCTCGACCGCGGCGCCATCGGCGAATTCCGCGACCGCCATGCCCTCGGCGAGATGCAATGCGGTCTCGAAGCTTTCGGCGAGGCGCTGGGCGATGTCGGAGCGCACCACGATGCGGTCGACCACCACGTCGATATTGTGCTTGAACTTCTTGTCCAACACGGGAGCGTTGGCGATCTCGTAATATTGCCCGTCGATCTTCAGCCGCTGGAAGCCGCGCTTCATCCAGTCGGCGATCTCCTTCTTGTATTCGCCCTTCCGGTCGCGCACGACCGGCGCGAGGATGTAGAGCCGCGTACCTTCGGGGAGCGCCAGCACGCGGTCGACCATCTGCGAGACGGTCTGGCTCTCGATAGGCAGTCCGGTCGCGGGCGAATAGGGGATGCCAACCCGAGCCCACAGCAGCCGCATATAGTCGTAAATCTCGGTGACGGTGCCGACCGTCGAGCGCGGATTCTTCGAGGTGGTCTTCTGCTCGATGGAAATGGCCGGCGACAGGCCGTCGATCTGGTCGACGTCCGGCTTCTGCATCATCTCCAGGAATTGCCGGGCATAGGCCGACAGGCTCTCGACATAGCGGCGCTGTCCCTCGGCATAGATGGTGTCGAAGGCGAGCGAGGATTTGCCGGACCCGGACAGTCCAGTGAACACCACCAGCGAATCGCGCGGCAGGTCGACGTCCACATTTTTGAGATTGTGCTCGCGCGCCCCGCGGATCGAGATGCTGCGGCGGTCTGCGGCCGGCCCCAACGGGCGGGCAGTCTTTTTGCTGGAATCGAACAGGTCGTTCATGCGGCCGGTCTTTAGGGATCAAGGTCCGGCGCCGGAAGGCACGAACGGACTCGCGTCGGGATTGGAGCGAACATAGTGAGAACGTGTGCGCCGCGCCAGAGCCGTCCACGCATAACCCGCTTGCTGTCGGCCGGTTGGGGACAAGTCCGTTCACGATTTCCTGCCAATGTAATGCCGGTCGCTCCGAATTGAAGCGGAACCGCCTTGGCGTAAGCCGCTTTATGACCTTCAATAGCATTTCAGTTCCGTATCGAGGTTCCTATGCCCACGCGTGCGTATTGGTCGGGCCGCATCAGGCTCGCGCTGGTTTCGATACCCGTCGAAGTCCTGGCGGCCACCAAATCGACCAGCCGGATTTCGTTCAACCAGATCCACGAGCCGACCGGTAAGCGTATCCGGTACGAGAAGGTGGTGCCGGGTGTGGGACCTGTCGACGCGGCCGATATCGTCAAGGGCTACGAGGTCGAGAAGAACAAGTATGTCCTGCTCACTGAGGAGGAGATCAACGACGTCAAGCTCGAGGCGAAGAAGTCCATCGACCTGACCCAGTTCGTCGACGAGGACGCGATCGATGCCGTTTATTTCGACCGGCCATTCTACATCGTTCCGTCCGAAGAGGATGAAGACGCGGCAGAAGCGTATATCGTGCTGCGCGATGCCTTGAAGAAGACCAAAAAAATCGGGCTCGGCCAGCTCGTCGTTCGTGGCCAGGGTTCCATCGTGGCGATCAAGCCGTATGGCAAGGGCCTGCTGCTCGAGACGTTGCGTTACGCCGATGAGATCAAGAAGGCAGACGTCTTCGACGAACTTCCAACTAAAAGGGTTGACGCCGATCTCGTGTCGCTTGCAGAGGAACTGATCCAGAAGAAGGCCGGCGACTTCCAGCCGGAGAAGTTCAAGGACACCTATACGGCCGCGTTGCGCGAACTGATCAAGGCGAAAGAAGAGAAGCGACCGCCGCGCGAGATCGAGGAAGCGCCGCCGGTCTCCAACGTCATCAACCTCATGGACGCACTCAAGCGCAGCGTGGGGAAAGGTGGTGCCGGGAAAGCCAGCGGCAGCGAAGCCAAGCCGTCCGCCCCGGCGGCAAAGACCAAGACCCCCTCACGCAAGACGAAAAGCGCCAAAACCAAAAGTGCGAAGACTGCCAAGAAGACCAGCCGCCGCAAGGCGGCGTGACGGTCGCATGTTTTCGTGCGCGCCGCACTTTCTTCACCTCCCCCTGAAAGGGGGAGGTCGCTCGACAGAGCAAAGCGAAGAAGAGCGGGTGGGGGTCAATATCGTCGAACTTCTGCAGCATTTGACCCCCACCCCAACCCTCCCCTTTCAGGGGGAGGGAGTCTGACCAGCGCGTGAGGATCGAACATGGCCCGCGGATCGCTGCGCGAGTATCACGCCAAACGTGACTTCGCCCGAACCGCGGAGCCTAAGGGTGCCGTCGGCAAGCACAAGACATCCAAACTCCGCTACCTGATCCAGAAACATGCCGCGCGCGCGCTGCATTATGATTTCCGGCTGGAATGGAACGGCGTCTTGATGAGCTGGGCGGTGCCGAAAGGCCCGAGCGAAAACCCCGATGACAAGCGGCTCGCCGTCCGCACTGAAGATCATCCGCTCGACTACGGGTCGTTCGAAGGTACGATTCCGGCAGGCGAATATGGCGGCGGCACCGTGATGCTATGGGACGTCGGCACGTGGGAACCGCAGGAGCCGGATGTCGACGCTCAGCTCAAGAAGGGCAAGCTTGCCTTCATCCTTCATGGCAAACGGCTGCACGGCAAATGGGCGCTGGTGAAGTTGCGAAGGCGCTCGCCGAAGGACAGGGGCGACAACTGGCTGCTGATCAAGGAAATCGACGATTATATGCGGCGCGGCGGTACGCCGTCGGCGGAATCAGAGCTGACGAGCGCCACGACAGGCCGCACGATGGACGAGATTTCCGAAGGGAGCGCGGTTTGGCATTCAAATCGTAACAGCGGGTCCGGACGCGGCGATAGCGTGGTCGTTGCAGGAGGGCGCACAGCGGTCGCGAGCAAGTCGCCGACCGCAAAGGTGGCGAGCGCCAAGCGGGGCGGCTTAAAAAAGTCCGCGGCAACCGATCCGCTGAAGAACTCACGCAGAAAAAACCCGTCAAACGCAAAGCTGCCAGCCTTCGTCGAACCGCAACTAGCAACACTGGTAGAAGGACCGCCCGCCGGAAATGATTGGCTGCATGAGATCAAATACGACGGCTATCGGGCTGTTACCGCGCTCGCCGGCGACAGCGTCGCAGTCTTCACGCGCAACGGACTGAACTGGACCGACCGGTTTGCGCGCCTCGTCCCGGCGCTTCGTCAGCTGGATTGCGATAGCGCGCTGCTCGATGGCGAGATCGCGATCGCTGATCCCAAGGGACATACCGATTTCGGTGCGCTGCAGGACGCGCTGTCGAGCGGCAAGGGCAGCCTGACCTATTACCTGTTCGACCTGCTGGAACTCGATGGCCACAATCTGCGCCGGCGGCCGCTTGCGGAGCGCAAGGAGATGCTGCGCGACCTGCTGCATGACGTTGCGCCGCCGCTGATCTATTCCGACCATGTCGTCGGCAATGGCACGAAGGCGTTCGAGCAGGCCTGCGCGATGAAACTGGAGGGCCTGATCTCCAAACAGGCCGACACGCCGTATCATTCGGGGCGCACCCGAAGCTGGCTGAAGAGCAAATGCGGCTTCGAACAGGAGTTCGTCATCATCGGCTGGCGCCCGTCCGACAAGGCCGGTCGGCCATTTTCATCGCTCCTGCTTGCGGTCCGCGACGGTGACGCCTTCCGCTATGCCGGACGGGTCGGCTCGGGCTATTCGGGCGAAGGGCTCGATCGCCTGTCGAATGCACTCAAGTCGCTGGCGCGCAAGACGCCGCCGGTATCGGATGTTCCGCCTGCGATCGCGCGGCGCGCACGGTTCGTGGAACCGAAGCTCGTTGCGGAGATTGCCTTCAGGGGCTGGACCCGCGACGGGCTGGTGCGGCAGGGCTCGTTCAAGGGTTTGAGGTCCGACAAGCCGGCCACCGAGGTGGTTGAGGAGACACCGATGCCGACGCGCAAGGCGACGCGGACGAAGCGGAAGGCTTCAGCCACAACGTCCGTCAGGTCATCGTCCGCGAAACCGTCATCCTCAAAGACGTCATCGGCGCGCAAGGCCGGGACCCGCAAGAGGTCGCCACGCCAAGCGGTGACGACGAAACCGACGGCCACTCGCTCGCTCGTGCGCAAGGCCAGCCCTCATGTTGCGCACGCGAGCGGCGACGCTGAGGAGATCGCCGGCGTTCGGATCACCCACCCGGATCGGGTGATGTATCCGGATTGCGGCATCACCAAGCGCGACGTGATCGCACATTACCTGTCGATCGCAGATCTGATGCTGCCGCATGTTGCGGACCGCCCGTTGAGTCTCGTGCGGGCGCCGCGCGGTGTCGGCGGAGAGACGTTCTATCAAAAGCATGCCTCCGAAGGCTGGCCGGACGAATTCAAGGCGATATCGATCCGCGAGAAGTCCGGCTCGGATAGGTATCTCTACATCGAGGACGAGCGCGGTCTCGTCGCCGCCGCCCAGATGAGCGTGCTCGAACTGCACATCTGGTGCAGCCATGTCGATGAGGTCGAGAGGCCGGACCGGCTGGTGTTCGACTTCGATCCCGATGAAGGTCTCGATTTCGAAAATGTGCGCCAAGCGGCAAAAGATATGCGGGGTCTTCTGAAAGAAGTCGGCTTGCAGTCATTCCCGATGTTGACGGGCGGGAAGGGAGTCCATGTCGTGGTGCCGCTGCGGCGCGGCCATTCCTGGGACGAGCATCGCGAGTTCGCTGAAGCGCTCGCACGGGTGATGGCGGAACACGACCCCGATCGCTTCATCGCGACCATGTCGAAGGCCAAGCGCCGTGGGAAGATCTTCGTCGATTACCTGCGCAATCAGCGCGGCGCCACCGCGATCGCGCCGTTTTCGACCCGTGTGCGAAAAGCGGCTCCGGTCGCCGTGCCCGTGTCATGGGAACGGCTGGCCCGGCTCGACACCGCGCATCCGGTCGCTGTCGGCGGGGTGAAGCGATTTATGGGCGCGAAGGATCCGTGGCCGGGCTATTTTGAGTTGCGGCAAGGGCTGCCGAAGCTGAAGTGAGAACGTGGTTGCATTACTGACCGCGACTTGATAAGAACAAACAGAGAACAATATTGGGGCCTGAGCCAATCCCGGCGTCGCACGGCTCCGACCTGAGACAGCCGGCGGCAGTTGTGGAAAAGGGATTTTCGATGCGGCTTCCGCAAGCCGCGGGGCGGGCTTCGCACTAGGGTGCGGAAGATTTGGAAGGCGTTGAGCGGCGGGGATGGTCGCGGCGCCGTGTTCGGAACGGAGATATGTGATGGCGGGTTCGGTCAACAAGGTGATCCTGGTTGGGAATCTCGGAAAAGACCCGGAAATCCGGCGGACGCAGGACGGCCGGCCGATCGCCAACTTGTCGATCGCGACGTCGGAGACCTGGCGCGACAAGGCCACCGGCGAGCGCAAGGAAAAGACCGAGTGGCATCGGGTGGTGATCTTCAGCGAGCCGCTTTGCAAAGTGGTCGAGCAATATCTGAAAAAGGGCGCCAAGGTTTATATCGAGGGCGCACTGCAGACCCGCAAATGGACCGACAAGGACGGCGTCGAGAAATATTCGACTGAAGTCGTGCTGCAGGGCTTCAACTCGACCCTCACCATGCTCGACGGCCGCAGCGGTGGCGGCGGTGGCGATCGCGTGTCGGATTACGGCGGCGGCAGTGATTTCGGTTCGAGCGGTCCGACCAGTGGTGGCGGTGCACGCCGGCCAGCGATGGCTGGAGGCGGCCGTGACATGGACGACGAGATTCCGTTCTGAGCGGAAGCCGGCATGCTCGACGCCGGGGCCTAGCTCTCCTGGGATGAGCGGAGTTTCGGTTGCCTCACTTCGACCGCGATTTTCGCGCTGACGATTGCACGGCCGCGATTGCGGTGATCCGGACATGACGCTCGAACCGCTCCTGAAGGCCGCGCCTGCGATCCAGCTTCACGCCGCGGCCGCCATCGCGGCACTAGGCCTCGGCCTCGTGCAGTTCGCTGCGCCGAAGGGGACATTGCCGCATCGCGCCGTTGGCTGGGCCTGGGTCGGGCTGATGACGATCGTGTGCGTCAGCGCGTTCTTCATCAACGAGTTGCGGACCTGGGGCACGTGGGGACCGATCCACGCACTTGCGGTGTTCACGCTCGTAATGCTGCCATTCGCCGTCCTGCATGCACACCGCCATCAGGTGGACGCTCACAAGCGCGCGATGACGAAACTGTTTCTGGGGGCATTGGTGATCGCCGGTATCTTCACGCTGTGGCCGGGGCGGATCATGTATCAGGTCGTGAGCGGCAACTGACGGCGACGTTCGATCGGGCAATTGTCGCGCCCGTGCGCTCATGCGAGACTTCCGCATGGCCAGTCTCGCAACCGCTCTTCTGCACGCGCTCAAGGCCCACGGCGCCCGCGAAATCTTCGGCATTCCGGGCGACTTCGTGCTGCCCTTCTATAAGGCGATCGAACAATCCGGGATTCTTCCGCACTACGAACTCAGTCACGAGCCGGCGGTAGGGTTCGCGGCGGACGCCGCCGCGCGGTTCCACAGCGGGATCGGCGTTGCCGTCGTCACCTATGGCGCGGGCGCTTTCAATGTCGTCAATGCGGTGGCGGGGGCCTATGCCGAGCGTTCCGCGGTGGTGGTGATCGCGGGGGCGCCCGGTGCGCGCGAACGACAGAGCGGCCTCCTGCTGCACCATCAGGCCGCAACGGTGGATACCCAACTCGCGGTGTTTCGCGAAATCACCTGCGATCAGGCCGTCCTGACCGATGCCGCGACGGCGCCTGCGGAGATTGCGCGAGTTCTGCGATCGGCGCGCGAGCGCTCGCTGCCGGTCTATATCGAAATCCCGCGCGACATGGTGGATGCCGAATGCGATGAGGTTCCCGTGCTGCCGCGCGCAAGCGTCGATCAGGAGGCGCTAGCCGAATGCGCGAACGAGGTGCTTGCGCGTATCGCGGCCGCCGAACGGCCGGTGATCGTGGTCGATGTGGAAATCCGCCGCTACGGCATCGAGGACAAGGTTGCCCTGCTGGCGCGCCGGCTCGGTATCCCGGTCGTCACCACCTTCATGGGACGTGGTCTGCTGGCCGATGCGCCCGACATCCATGTCGGCACCTATCTCGGCGCTGCCGGCGAGGCCGAGATTACGCGGCTGGTCGAGGAGGCCGACTCGCTACTGCTGCTTGGCGTCATCCTGTCGGACACCAATTTTGCGCTGTCGGGACGCAAGCTCGATCCGCGCCGGACCATGCTCGCAATCGATGGCGACGTGCGCGTCGGGCATCATGTCTATCCGGGCATTCCGCTCGACGAGCTGGTCGAGGCACTTGTGACGTGGGCACCGGAAGCTCCGCGCGCGTTGGCGGTGTCGCGGCCGCAGGTGATCTACCCGCGCGGACTAAAAGCCGACGCCGGCCTCGTCATGCCCTCGGACATCGCCTGCGCGATCAACGATCTGTTCGACCGTCACGGTGCGATGCCGATGACTGCGGACATGGGCGACTGCCTTTTCACGGCGATGGAGATCGAGAATGCCGAGCTTGCTGCGCCCGGCTATTACGCCGGCATGGGCTTCGGCGTGCCTGCCGGGATTGGTGTCGCCGCGGCAACCGGCGAGCGGCCGATGATCCTGCTCGGCGACGGCGCGTTCCAGATGACCGGATGGGAACTCGGCAATTGCCGCCGCTATGGCCTCGATCCGATCGTGGTTCTGTTCAACAATTGCTCGTGGGAAATGCTGCGGGTGTTCCAGCCGGAATCGAAATTCAACGATCTGTCGGACTGGAATTTCGCGGCCATCGCCCCGTCACTCGGCGGGCATGGGGCGCGCGTTTCAACGCGACTGGAATTGCGCGATGCGCTCGAGGGCGCGGTCGCCCGGCGCGGACAATTTTCGCTGGTCGAGGTGATGCTGAAGCGCGGCGAGACCTCGCATACGCTGCATCGTTTCGTGACCGGGTTCAAAGCCGCACGGGAGCGGATGGCGAGGGGCTAACGGCGGTTTTACGGGTGCAGCGGGGCGATGCCGCTTCGGGGAGCCGGATTTTGCATCTTACGTCTCTATTGACGGCGGTGGAGCCCAGGAAAAGCCCCTGACCGGCGCTGGCGAAACCGGTCCCCGCGGGCTCAAAAAAGGCAATGCTGAGGCAGTTGCGGAGGTGAGCCAGACGCCCCCAATAAGGCACTGAAATAGCTATAAAAAATCGACCCGTTGCGACCCGAAAAGATTGGCGTTGCGAATATGAATCGGCTATTGGTGCGGCCGATTTAGACGTCCGGACATCCTTTCTTGGCCGATCCAGAAAATCCCGCTTCCGGAGGCGCTTTGCCGCCGGACATTCGTGCCGTGTCGATCACGGACGAGATGAAGCGCTCGTATCTCGATTACGCGATGAGCGTGATCGTGTCGCGTGCGTTGCCGGATGCGCGCGACGGCCTGAAGCCCGTGCATCGGCGCATCCTCTATTCGATGCACGAGCAGGGCCACACGCCCGACAAGAAATACGTGAAGTCGGCGCGCATCGTCGGCGACGTGATGGGTAAATATCACCCGCACGGCGACCAGGCGATCTACGACTCGCTGGTGCGTATGGCGCAGGATTTCTCCATGCGCCTGCAACTGATCGACGGGCAGGGCAACTTTGGCTCCGTCGACGGCGATCCTCCTGCGGCCATGCGCTATACGGAATCGCGTCTTGCCAAGCCCGCGATGGCGCTGCTCGCCGATATCGACAGCGACACAGTCGATTTCCAGCCGAACTATGACGGCAATGAAAGGGAGCCGGTCGTCCTGCCGGCGCGTTTCCCGAACCTGCTGGCCAACGGCGCCGGCGGCATCGCCGTCGGCATGGCGACCAATATCCCGCCACACAATCTCGGCGAGCTGATCGACGCCTGCGTGGCGATGATCGACGATCCGGCGATTACTATTGCCAATCTCAACACTATCGTGCCGGGCCCGGATTTCCCGACGGGCGGCGTCATTCTCGGCCGCGGTGGCATTCGTCTCGCTTACGAGACCGGCCGCGGCTCGATCATGATGCGCGGCAAGGTCGAGATCGAGACGATCCGCAAGGAGCGCGAGGCCATCGTCATCACCGAAATTCCGTTTCAGGTGAACAAGGCGACCATGGTCGAGCGCATCGCCGAACTCGTGCGCGAGAAGAAGATCGAAGGCGTGTCGGACCTTCGCGACGAGTCGAGCCGCGAAGGCTATCGCGTGGTGGTCGAACTGAAGCGCGAAGCGATCCCCGAAGTGGTCCTGAACCAGCTCTATCGCTACACGCCGCTGCAGACCTCATTCGGCGCCAACATGGTAGCGCTGGAAGGCGGCCGTCCTCAGGTGATGAACCTGAAGGATCTGCTCGCGTCTTTCCTGGCCTTCCGCGAAGAGGTGGTGTCGCGGCGGACCAAGTTCCTGCTCAACAAGGCGCGCGATCGCGCCCATGTGTTGGTCGGCCTTGCCATCGCTGTCGCCAATATCGACGAAATCATCCGCCTGATCCGCGCTTCGAAAGATGCGAACGAAGCTCGCGAAGCGCTGATTGCGCGCAACTGGCCGGCCAAGGCCGTCGAAGCGATGATCCTTCTGATCGATGATCCGCGCCATCGCATCAACGCGGACGGCACCTACAAGCTGTCCGACACGCAGGCTCGCGCGATCCTCGATCTGCGTCTGCAGCGTTTGACGGCACTCGGTGTCGAGGAAATCCAGGAAGAACTCGACAAGCTCGCAGCCGAGATCAGCGACTATCTCGATATCCTGCGCTCTCGGGCGCGGATCCAGGGCATCGTCAAGGACGAACTGGCCAAGGTGAAGGCTGACTTTGCCACGCCGCGCCGTACCGAGATCGTCGAACAGATGGACGAGGTGGAGGAGGAAGACCTCATCCACCGCGAGGACATGGTGATCACGGTTTCGCACCAGGGCTATATCAAGCGGGTGCCGCTCTCGACCTATCGGGCGCAACGCCGCGGCGGCAAGGGTCGCGCCGGTATGCAGACCCGTGACGAGGATTTCGTTGCGCGGTTGTTCGTGGCATCGACACATGCGCCGATGCTGTATTTCTCGTCGCTCGGCAAGGTCTACAAGCTGAAGGTCTGGAAACTGCCGGTGGCGGCGCCTCAGGCGCGCGGCAAGGCGCTGATCAACATCCTGCCTCTGGCGCAGGGTGAGCGTATCACCACCATCATGCCCCTGCCGGAGGACGAGACCACCTGGGACGCGCTCGACGTCATGTTCGCGACGACGAAGGGCACCGTCCGGCGCAACAAGCTCTCCGATTTCTCCGACGTCCGGCCGTCCGGCATCATTGCGATGAAGCTCGCCGAAGGCGAGGGTATCGTCGACGTGCAGATCTGCCGCGAGACCGACGACGTTCTGCTGACGGCCGCCAATGGGCAATGCATCCGCTTCGCGGTGCCGGACGTTCGCGTCTTCGCCGGACGCTCGTCCATGGGCGTGCGCGGCATTTCAATGGAGGAGGGCGACCGGATCATTTCGATGACGATCCTGCGCCATGTCGATGCGAGCGCCGAAGAACGCGCCGCCTATCTGAAGCGTGCGAATGCGGTGCGTCGTGGCGACGATGCGGATATGGCCGAGACGGACGACGAGGCCGATGCGGAGGAGGCCGCAGCCGACACGATCGAGCTTGGCGAGAAGCGTTATGTCGAGATGTCGGCGGCAGAGCAATTCGTGCTCACCGTGACTGAAAAGGGCATGGGCAAGCGCACCAGTTCCTACGAATACCGCATCACCAATCGCGGCGGCAAAGGCATCGTCGCGATGGGCATCCTCGAGGGCAAGAAGGGCGCGAAGACGATCCGCAAGAAGACCGGCAAGCTTGTGGCGTCCTTCCCGGTGGAAGAGGCCGATCAGATCATGCTGGTGACTGACCGCGGCCAGTTGATCCGGACCAAGGTCGAGGGCATTCGCATCGTCAGCCGCTCTTCGCAGGGAGTTATCGTGTTCGACACCGCCGAAGACGAGCGCGTTGTTTCGGTCGAACGGCTCTCCGACGACGGCGACGACGTGTCCAACGGGTCGTAATGGACCAACGGGTCGCAATCGGGCGCGCGAGCCCGCACATTCTCTAGCCAAACACTTCTGTCACGTCCGTGGTGCAAACGCGCCGCGGCAATTTGGAGTGGTGCCATGAAGGCCGAAGATGCCGGCGAACTGATGGATGCCGAGCGAGCCTCGAATACATTCAAGCAGCGTGCGGCAGTCGCGATCGCATTTTTTGCGATGTTGCTCGCGATCACCGGGCTCGGTGGACAGAATGCCACGAAGGATGCCTTGAACAGCAACGTCGAGGCATCGAATTACTGGAATTTCTTCCAGGCCAAGAACATGCGCCAGACGGCGTACGCACTCGCGGCGGACGAAATCGAGGCCGCATGGCTTGCGACGCCGGGCCTATCCGAAGATGCGCGTACGGCGCTCAAGGACAAGGCCGCCAAATATCGCGCCACCGTGGTGCGATACGAGACCGAGCCGGCGACCAGCGAAGGCAAGAAGGAGCTTGTCGCACGCGCCAAGCAATTGGAGGCGAAGCGTGATCACGCATTGCGGCAGGACCCGTATTTCGACTACGCCGAGGCGTTGCTCCAAATTGCGATCGTGCTGATATCAGTCGCGATCGTCGCAGATGTGGTCTGGCTCAGCTTCTTTGGGGGAGCAATAGGAGTCATCGGCGGCCTGTTGATGATCAACGGCTTCACGCTCTGGATCAACGTCCCATTCCTGAGTTGATCGTTCCCGAACTGAATGCTTGGTCGACACTATCGAACCGTGCGCCGGATGAAGTCGCCTGCCGCCAGATTGAGCTTCGCTTCATCATAAGTCATCATCCATCCGGATGGTGCAACCCGATCTGACACCGATGCGGATTCCAAAAGAGCGGCGCGGCTAAGCCGGGCCGTGGATGGGCCGGATGCTGCATCCAGTTCGGATGGCGAAATTCGGTCGAGAGCGACGACGCGCACGTTGACGGAGCGGCTGGCGTTTCTGGTTTCGTCACGCACGCAGGAACGGGCGTAATACGGCCAGCTCCTCAGTTCGCAGTCGCGAAGATCGGCTATGTCGGCCTTCTGGCCGGGCTGCGGGGCGCTAGCACTCACGAGTGCCGGAATGGTGACGAGGCTGATTGCCGCCAGCGCCGCGGCGGCTGCCACTGCATATACGGCCCTCAGCATCGGATAGCTCCCCTCTTACAGCCTGAAGTCATTGGGGTCTCGCCCCTTCGCCCATCACAACGGCTCAACCATGTTTTGGTTCGTCGCTCCCGAAATTGTGAGGAACCTGGAACGGAAGCCGCGCCAAAGCGTTTTGGTGCCCTTGCGGCGCAGCCGACCCCGGGCTAGACGGGCTTTATGCCGCGCATCGCCCTCTATGCCGGGTCATTCGATCCGGTAACCAACGGCCATCTGGATGTCGTCCGTCAGGCGGCGAGACTCGCCGATCGGCTTGTGCTGGCCATTGGAGTGCATCCCGGCAAGACCCCGATCTTCTCCGCTCAGGAGCGGATGGACATGCTGGAAGAGGTGTGCCGAGCCGTGGCGCGCGAGGCCGGCTGCGAGATCGGGTATCTGACCTTCGACGATCTGGTCGTGCGCGCTGCACAGCGTGAGAACGCCACGCTGCTGATCCGCGGCCTGCGTGATGGGACCGACTTCGACTATGAGATGCAGATGGCCGGGATGAACGGCGCAATGGTCCCCGAGGTCCAGACCGTGTTCCTGCCGGCGTCACCTGCCGTGCGCCCGATCACCGCCACACTCGTGCGCCAGATCGCGAAGATGGGCGGTGACGTTTCTCATTTCGTGCCTGCCTCGGTTGCCGCCCGGCTCAAGGCCAAGTTCAAGTCCTAATTCCGGAACGCTCAGGGAATTGTCATGATCCGCATTCTTGCCGTGCTGCTGGCTGCCCTTGTGTTTGGAGCGCCCGTGTCGCCCGCGCTCGCTCAATCAGACCCGCAGAATGCTCTGGTGCTGGAAACGACGAAGGGGCCCGTGGTGATCCGCCTGCGCAGCGATATCGCTCCGGCCCATGCCGAGCGTATCAAGCAGCTCGCGCGCGACGGCTTTTACAACAACGTGCCGTTCCATCGTGTGATTCCGGGCTTCATGGCGCAGACCGGCGACGGTGACCGTGGCGATGGTCGCGGCAAGTCGAAATATCCGAACGTCAAGGCTGAGTTCTCGCAGGTGCCGTTCCGCCGCGGTGTCGTGGGCATGGCCCGCGCCAGCGATCCGAACTCTGCGAATTGTCAGTTCTTCATCACCTATGCCGATGCGCCGCATCTTAACGGTCAGTACACCGTGATAGGCGAAGTGGTGTCGGGTATGGACAATGTCGACAAGATCAAGAAGGGCGAGCCGGTGCAGGATCCTGATCGCATCACGCGCGCCTATGTGCAGGCCGACAAGAAATAGGGAGACCCCGCTATGGCCGATCCGGAAAACACACTGAAGCTCGAGACGACCAAAGGCGATGTTGTCATCGAAATGCGTCCCGACCTTGCGCCCAACCATGTCGCGCGGATCAAGGAACTGGTGCGCGAGGGGTTCTATGACGGCATTGTCTTTCATCGGGTGATCGACGGCTTCATGGCACAGACCGGCTGCCCGCAGGGCACCGGCACAGGCGGCTCCGGCAAGAAGCTGAAGGCAGAGTTCAATGCCGAGCCACATGTCCGCGGCGTGGTGTCGATGGCGCGCGCGCAGAACCCTGATTCCGGCGACAGCCAGTTTTTCATTGTCTTCGACGACGCCACCTTCCTCGACCGGCAATACACCGCCTGGGGCAAGGTGATCTCCGGCATGGAGAATGTCGACAAGATCAAGCGCGGCGAGCCGGTGCAGAACCCGGACAAGATCGT
>VFQN01005917.1_pt1 | contig 14498 bp, 21 predicted proteins | sample 3512371 | NCBI WGS metagenome assembly VFQN01 (sample SAMN10412370, study PRJNA504923) | tailings metagenome | isolation source: Replicate 2 from Balatoc abandoned mine | place: Philippines: Itogon, Benguet | collected 2017-08-28
TAGCGGCCCCCCGGATGCTGCTTTCGCACCTCCTCCATCGAAAACCCAAGGGCCTCCCACGAACACAGGCCCCACTTGTCCCGTAGCCGCCCCCCGACACAAAAGCATCCCTCCATACCAGGCAGGCAAACAAGGCAGGGTAGGCACAGTACGCCAATGCAACATGCGAATTACGAACTCCAGACCTCCTCCTCCCCCTAGCATCACGCATGGCCACACATGTGCCCACGACCCATAGTGCCATGGCCATACAAGCCTTCCGTTAAGGAGGGAGAGCGCCCCCTCACTCCCTGCACATCGATCGTAGCCAACGGTTCTTGGAAGCACACTAGTGGAGCGCACCGCAGCCCCACTGGGTGCCTACCGCAGCGGCCCCAAGCTTCCTTGCCGCCGTGAACACCCTTAAGCCCACCGCTGACGCCTACCGCACGAGCCGCTGGTCAGCGCACTCCGCCTTGTCCTCCGTCCAGATGCTCCCAGTCTCACGTACGACACGCCAAGGCCACGCGTGCACCCGTGTCGGCCAAGTCCGGTCCAGGAACTCGCACCTGCTCGCACATCACCTCCGGTCCCACCTCCACATCCTCCGATTCCCCCGCAACCGCGCACGACCGCGCTACTGCGCGGCTTGCCCTCCCACCGCCCCGTCCAGGAACTCGCACACCAGCCGCACCGCCTCCGCCTCGCACCCCGCCAGGTTGTGCGGGGCGCCGCCCACCACCTCCAGCCGTACGCCTGCGCCCGCCAGCTCCTGTAACGCCTGCGCCCGCTGTACGATGTCGTGCTGCTGGTCGGCCGGCACGCACTCGTCGGCCCCTGACACCAGCAGCAGGCAGGGCCGCTGAGACAGGGGCGCCAGGATGGCCTGGGGGGCAGAGGGCAGGGAGGCAGCATGATGTTGCATTCATCACACTTCCACATGTTCAGCGCACAGTTGCTCCCCCCGCGACGTCCCGAAGCAAAGCGGCAAAGAGTGGTACACTGTGCCGGCGTGTACCTAGGCCCAGGCGGCCTGGGCCCGGTACTGACATACCGGCACACTTGCTCCTGCTGCGGATTAACCTGCCAACCGGTGCACAGCCGCATTTCGCATGCAAACCAGCGCACCTTGACCTTCTCCGGGGCCAGGTCCTGTGAGAACATGTCGTCGTCGCCGCCCAGCTCGTACAGCGACAGGAAGCGGGCGGCGGTGATGGGGGCGCCGTCAGCCACGGCCATGCGGCCCACCACGCTGTCGCCCTGGCCGCCCGCCACCAGCGCGCGGGCGGCCTGAGCCGTGTGGGTTAGCTCAGGGTAGGAGGACAGCCACTCGTGGTCCGACACCTGCATGCACGGGCGGTGCAAGGGAGCAGGCGGTGTAAAGAGGTATACCGTGCTGGGGCTTGAAGCTACGGAGACGTGGTCAGTCCGGGCGTGAGCATGTGGATTACCAACGCGGCAACGGAAGTAGGACGTGCTTATGGAGCACGTGGCAAGGCGATACCATGGTCATCCTGCACGTGGCATGGTAGCCCCAACAACCAGCCAAGCATCCGATTTCATCCGCTGATGCAGTACCAGTGACCAGCAAGTAACATTCTGCTGCTCAGCACTGTCCTGCCTGCCGGCTGTTGCTGCACCGCCCCCTGCTCCCTGCACCCACCGGAGCCTGCAGCACGGTGGCCAGCAGGTCGGGGTACGTCGCCGCCGCCGTGTCACTGCCACGTGCCGCCGCCCGCCTGGCCCCGGGCCCGTGCCGCGCCACATACCTCACGATGTCCTGGCAGCCGGTGGAGTGGCCCAGCAGCGCCACGCCCCGCACCCGCGCCCGGGCCCCCAGGTGGGCGGCCAGGGCGGACAGGTCGTCGGCGTCGCGGTCCAGGCTGCCAGTGCCGTAGCCCTGTGGAGTGTGGACAGAAGACAAAGAGCCGGCCGTGTGCAAGTACTGTAGCGTACAAGCTATATTTTCGTACGGTCGTCTGGCATGTGGGCCCAAACTGCCCATAACGCCGTGTTGGCATGTGTTGGGAAATAGGGTGCCGATTCAGCTAGGTTCCTTGCGTTCCAGTATAAAAGATGCCATTGCCCTAGAAGAGCCCTATCCCTGGCGTGCATTAACCCTGAGGGTTTAATTAAAACGCCTTACCCCCGCTTCGCCCCTACCCAAATACTTGAACCCCGCGTAAACTTAATTTTACCCTGTGCCTTGTACGAGAGCCTCTTGCACCTCACCGGGCGGCAAGGAACGGCCTTTCCCCGCTGCCTACCTTGCCCACATGCAGAAGCATCGGCCTAACGCGTGTTGTACCGTACACCCGCCTTGGCACTCAGCGCCCTGTCTCACCGTCCACGACGACTGCAGCGACGCGTGTACGACCATCCAGCCCCTGGCGGTCAGCTCCTTAGTCATGGGTACGACGTACGGCGCGTACAGCAGGCCGTCCGTCAGGCCGCCGATGAGGATGAGGGCGCGCGAGGCGGAGGCGGGGCCGCACAGCAGCGCCACCTGAGGCCCCGCGCTACCGTAACGCACGAGCGTGCCGGGAAGCGCCATGTCGCCGTCCATCGTGGAAGCTTTACAGTTGTACTGAGTTTTATGTGATATGTTGATGTTTTGGTTCAGTCGACGGTAAGGTTTGGACACGGGAGTTCCGCGCGGAGGGACGGGTTGCCGAGACTGGCTCTCGCGCGCTGTGACAGGGGGTCCAGCCCAATGCAAATGCAGCATGCTATGCACACAGTTACAAAGCAATCCTGTGCTGGCAACAGGTGGGTCCTTGCGTTGCGCGAAGAGTGCAGTACGGCGGGCATGACAGCTAGGGAGTGCTCGGCAGCTCGCCGGTCCATGCAGCCGGCCCATGCCTCCCTGGCTCAGATGCCGGTACCTTGTGTCTAGAGGAAACACGGGGGGGTCAGGGCACATACGCGGAGAGCCATGTACTTCGTCCATTGCAAGGCAGGGCAGGGGCCACGCGTGCGCGGCCAAGGGGCCCAGGGACGGCAGGCACATGCATACCTTTTCAGTGAGGGCCCCGTCCCGCCCTGTGACGACGTTTTAAGCCTGACTGCCTGAAGCTCTTAGGTGAAGGTAATACTATTTGGTACAAGGTGAACCGGGCCAAGTGCTACAACCTAGTAGAGCCGCCGGAATCCCCATCTTCGGGCGGGGCTCTGGCACGTGTTCCCTCCCGCGCCTCCCACCAGCTCCCACCGCTCAGCCATCGACTACGGCCCTGTCCACGCTTACATGGCAGCTTGGCTAACATCGATGGCATGGTGACATGACGATGCGGCGTCGGGGCAACAGCCACCACCTTCGCACTGAATGCGTGATAGAGTGGCCCATCGCGGTGGCCCACCATTTGGCATTTTGTGTTACATTCCAGGTGGTGTGGCCACACGGTCCTCATTGGTCCCGACCACACCTATCAGGAACTATTATCAGGTTGTGTTGCGTCGCTGCTGTACAGCAGTAAGGAAACGTCCAACCTTAACAGGGCAGGACCAACGCCTGCCACGTGCCACGGCCAGGGCACGGGCACGGCGCACGCCGCTCGCCAAGACACCTACACCGACATCTGCCAAAGCTTTGTGCGGCATGCCGGTAAAGACATTGCAGAAAGCCAGGAGTACAGTACCGGCACACACCACAGGCCACACCCGTTATAGGTGTTGCTCCCTCCTAAGATTGTCCCGGTTTCTATATCGCCCGACTTGGGATGGAATCGGCCCCGCCCGTCTGCATGCAAGCAGCTAGGAACCTATGCCTGCTCACATCTGCTACAGACCTAGGCTCTCGGCCTCCCAAGGCATCTGGGCAGGAAAGACGCCCCCGCGGTTCTTGCTAGGACCCACACTGAGCTCGCACGGACCCACACCGCACCCCAGTACACACTGCATTACCGGCACAAGTGCGCGGTGCGAGCCACTGCATGCTCCAAGCAGGTCCGTAGTATGCGGTGTGCTATGTCTGATATGCGCAATCATCACTGCATGCCCATCGCGCCAATACACGTGTTGTTTCGTGCGACATGAAGTCAGACCGCCATTCAATGCCCCCATGAATACCCAAGATGCCATGCTCTGGCTGCGCGCCCACCCTCCTCGCACGCCAGCACGCGCAGGGTCCGCCTCCCCGAGAACGGTACATCCCCGCATGCACCCGCATCAGTCCTTACCACGCTCGCCTATAATCGCTCGAGCAAGACGGGGCCACCATCTGGCCAACCCGAAACGCTCCCACCCGCCCAAGCCTACACAGCAAAGGAGGTACGCAGGACATAGCTCCCACCTCGTTTTTTCATCTGCTGTAAGCCTACGGAAACAGTCGGCCATGCCCGTACCTGCAGCTCAAGGTCACTGCGCACCGCCTAGCCATGTAGCCTCTCGGCACTCCACCTAGAGCAAGTCCTTGTGCCTTCCCAAATAGTTCAAGTTCCTCCGCAGCAGGTGCAGCAACAGCACCTGCAGCACCGAACTCCACAGCTCCAATCTAATGCCTATGATATCTGGGTTTCCACGCCTCACAGCTCCAGCTTCTCTGCCGCATCCAGCAGCACCTGCAGCCGCTGCAGCTCGTGCTCGATGGCTCGCTCGCGCTGCTGGTGCAGCTGCGTCAGCAAGGACGCGATGTACGGCACGGTGGTCGGTATGACGCCCATGGCGCGCCGCACGCCACGTGCCAGGTACTGCCGGTTTCGGAGGCGCTCCATCTCCGCACGGATCTCTTCGGGTGTGCCTGCTGGCACAGGACGGAAAGGCGGGGGGCAAGGCAGAAGGGGGCCAAGTGGAAAGTAGGTCGGGAGCTGGGCGGTAGCCAGAAGTGCACGCGGGGCGGGATGCGGGAGGTGTTGCGTCAAGAGATTCGGCAGGTGGGCGGGAGGGCGGGCGGCGACGGGTTGCGCGGTGGCATGGGACGGCGGGGGTGGGGCCGAGGTGGTATAGTATTTGGGGCAGAAGGAGACTGGTGGCATGTGATGCCGTGTCTGCACAGAGCAGTGCCAGCCGACCGCCTACTGGAAGGTTGATACCAATGATACGAGACCGCACAACTGCAAAAATGAAAGACAAAACGCACAGGTATGCGTCTCCTCGCCTGTGGCCCTTGCTTTGGCCGCCCCACCTCGCCCCAACATTGCCCTGCAGCCTGTGCCCCGTCCCTTGAACACACCTGTGAAGTCCTGGAAGTCCTCCGACTCGAATGCCTTGTAGGGCTGGTGCTGGTGGTGGTCCACCGCCATGAGGCGGGGAGGGTCGGTGAAGGTGTCGATGAAGCTGCGGGAAGGTGCGGTCGTTCGGAGGAAGGCAGGGGAAGGCATGGAGGCAGGTGCCGAGGTGGTGGTCAAGCAAAGGGGCAAAGGATGCACTCTTGCCGGTGAAATGAGGGTTGTAGACGTCCGCTGCTGAGCGGTGATGCCGCGCCTCGCTGTATTACTGCAAACGGCAACGCGGCCTTGCTGCCTTTGCCCCGTAACAGCTAGTCGCTCGTTTCCGCATGCCGCCGTACCCCGGTACCCGTGGCCTTGCCCGTACCCGCACGTACCCGTAGTACAGCAGCAGCTCGTCCGACCGCATGTTGCCGTACGTGATGGTCACCTCCTCCCCGGCCTTGAGGTCCTTGCCGGCCAGCAGCCTGCAGGGACACGGTCAAGGAGTGGAAGGGGGCGGGGGTTATACACCAGGGGAATGGCGAGCAACTGCAACACGCTGCTGCACGCCCCGGCTGCAGGCATAAAGGGAGGCGCAGGTGTGCATCTTCAACAGGGCGGTGGACCCTTCCGGTCCCTTCTTGACCCTCGTTTCCTTTGACCACATACTCCTTCGCGGCGCTGCCGTTGTGGCTATCCCAGAGCGGGCCGTGGGCCGTGTATCCAACCCTGCACAGCGCCCTCCTGTGCACAGGGCACGCTGGGCGTCTCCCTCCCCCCTGCTCACCCCACTCCATCCTGCATGTGGTTGTCCAGTTGGTTGATGTCCCGCGGGTCGTGGTTGGCCATGTCTGCAGCAGGATGCGCACGGGGGAGGGACGAGCGGAGGGCCAGTGTGAGTAGCAGGCTGGTCGGTGCATGCAATCCTTGTAAGCATGGCGTACTGGTGTAAGAGGCCGGTGTCCCGTGGATCGTGGTGCGAACGCCGGAAGGGCCAGTGAGGGCGGCATACAAGTCATACATGCAATTAGTATGGAATACCAGGAAGCGGTATTGCATCGTCTATTAAAGATGCGTGTCACGGGGGTCATGCCTGCAGCGGGGTGGGTGGGGTACATGCGTGCGGGGAGGGGCTGGGTGACGTGGCCACTGACCATGCTGCTCCTCCTGCCCATGGTTTGTGGCAGGCCTACAGAAGGTTGTGCGCTCCATCAATCCCGCCTACGGTCGATCCACAGCTGGTGCCTAACCTGTTGTCAGCCCCCAAGACACACCGTCCATCCGCCGGACACGATCCACATGCCCGCCACCTAACCTGCCGCCTTACACGGCTCCCTGTAATAGCAACCTGTTAATGTTAACAAAAATGTTGCGAAGGGAAGCGCTACGCCCACTACCCACCCATGATGGGCACCATGGACAGCGCGGCGGTGCGGACGCTGAACGTACGGGAGGTGACCTGCGGGGGCGGGCAGTCGACCAGGTGGGCACAAGCAGCAGCACGCGCAGCACCAACCGGCGGCCCCACGTCGGCGTTGCATTGCTCGGGTGGTGGTAGGCCAGGCCTGTTAACACCAGGGGGCACCGTAACTCCTGGAAGCGTTGTAGAAAGAGGGCAACAGCCAGGCGTGCCAAGTGCATGCACAGGTATAGACGGCGGTCGGCTGGGCAACAGCTGGGGCCCCCGCAGCAGCCCGCTGTCGCTGGGCCACGCGGCGAACAGTGCAACCGCTGCCCTGCCCCCACACCCTTTGCACAAACACCACCACAAACCGTGCCGATGCTAACTCGAAGTCCTGCAAAACACACCGCATCAAGAGACACGGCGTGCGTACCCGTCCGGCATTACGTTGGCACGGCCTGCCCTTAACCCACGCCCATGCACAACAAACCGCACCAGGGACACGGCGTGCTGGAACTCCTCCAGCGTGATGTTGACACGGCCCACCGCCTCGGGAAGGGTCATGTCCTGCATCCAGCACGCAGTTTGCATATATTGTACGTATTGTACGTATTGGATGCGGATGTAGGGCTTTAGTGGTTTGTCTAGATGGGCCATGCGGCGCAGGAGCCTTACCACATGCAGGAGGGCGCCCATAGTCTGTCCGCAGCCCGCAACAGTTCCCTTGACTTGTTTCCCGCATTGCCAACCCTACCGAGCACAAATCATAAAGCGCTACTGTTTTCAGTTTTACATACGTTGCCGCTTTGCGGCCACCCGCAGCCATGCCGCACCCTCACCATGTTGTCGTTGTTGTTGCCCAGCCACGTGTTCTTAACATGCTTCAGGAACGAGTGACGCACATACTCCTCCTGCACAGCGTGAAACAAGGGGAGGAGACGGCACCCCACGCCGCCCAGTTTGCCAATCGGACAGAATTTGAATGAAAGCCGCCCACCCTACCGTACTCCGCAACCTACGGTCCACTAACCCAACCGTAGGCCCTCGAACCCTGGCGACCCAGGGACCCCAGCGCCCCTCAGGGGCCCCCGAACCCCATGGCGCCCATGTTGCGCGCACCATGTGCTGATCCCCCAAGTACGGCAGGTACTCCTCCGGGAAGTTGTACCCCGTCAGTACGCCGCCGGGCTTGGGCAGCACGTCCATGTACGGCCGCAGGCGGGAGCAGGGGGAGTACATCTCCTTGAGCAGTACGGGAGCGGTCTCCTGCGCGCGGGGGCAGGGGGCAGGGGGCGAGAGGCATGCTGGGTTCAAGGCACACGGGAGGGGAAGAGTGGCTAGCGGCTGGCTGCGCTGTGTTGCAGTAGCAAGTCTTGGACGAGCGAAGGCAGTGTTCCATCGTCTTGGCTCGCGACTGTGAACACCTGCGGAGCTGCGGTACTGTGCAGAGGCACACAGGTGCCCCTCCCGCCACGCTTCGCGGTAAAGCACGGGCACCAGGTCAGCCCGTTGCGGTCCGCCCGCGCCCCTGGCCTGCCTCCCTCGCCGTCACACGTCTGTCGTCGCGCTGCTTGCCCCTGCGCGACTGCAAACCCCCATTTCATCCTTGCTCCAGCGCTCGCCCCCCGCCGCCCCGCAAGGTGTCGTCTGCAAATACCGCATTATGTTGATTGTGTTGTGGAAGTGACGGTCCGTTGGAGCGTCGCAGGGTTGGGAGTAACAGCCCCGTGTGGAGCGCACAGGTCTCACCGAGGCTGGCGCGTCCTTGACGGACAGCACCAGGTGGTTGGGGATGTAGATGAGCTCCTCGCCCTCCTTGACGTCCTGCGTCGTGAACAGGCCTGGCGGGATGTGGGCGGAGGGGCGGGGAGGGCAGGGGGAAGAGGTGCTGGGGTGGGGAATGGGCCGCTGGCTAGAGAGGAGGGGGACAACGTCCTAAGCTAAATGCAGTGGCAGGAACGCAGTAGCATACTATAAGGCAGGTACCGAACTAGTGGAGGGTGAAGCCAGTGGCATGCCGAGCGATAACGAGGCAGGCTGCGGCTGCGACCTGTTAATGGGCTAAAGGGGCTTGGCTGGGGGAGACAGAAAAACGTGTGTGACGCAGGGCGGGTTGTTGATGTGGATCAGTGTGGATACTAAGGCTGTGCTGTGAGTGAGTGACCCATAACAGCCAATTGGTTACTTAGGAATGAACTGATTACATACGCCAGCAAGAGTGCCTCGCACAGGGGCTGTACCCGCGGGGAAGGAGTGCGCAACTAGCGACACACACGTGCCACGACCAGTCACATGTCGGTGACCAGGGCATGCGTGCAAGTCCGCAAGCGGCGGTTCTGAGTGTACCCACAAACCCTTGTGTTTGGCATGTTTACGGAAGGCGCTGTACTACGCAGCTGTGGCCCGCAAGCCCCTCGTGTATAGCACGGGCGCACTGCACCATCCATCGCCCAGGCGCAGCCAACCCACCACGGACGCCCTCCTTGTTGCGCGATATGGTGACGCGCAGCCGTGCGCCTTCTGATACAGCCCAGTCTATAAGCCGTTGCTCCTCGGGGGTTGTGTAAGTTGCCGATGCTGGGGAAAGCGCAAAGGCAACGACAAGTAGCAACAGCCCGATGGGCACGCAACCGCGTGCCTTGACTTTCATTGTGCTCTGTATTCCTGTTCTGTACCGCTAAAGCCAGCTGGATAGCCCGGTATTGATTGGGAGGGTACAGTATGCATGTGAGCGTCATGCGCATTCGCGACAGACTGGGGACTTCGCGACAGAGTAGCGTAACGCTACAGATATATACCCAATGTTAACGTAATCACCATGAGCCTGAGAGATTTGTTGAACCTCTTGTATGACAAGTTTGTCAACTGGCTCCATAACGCGCCCAGCGGGGCACTACCTGTAACAGGCATCCTAGGGTTAGCCCTTATTCTATACGGCTTCTTCCAGTACCGTGGGGCTAGCGACAACCGAGGCGCGCGAGCAGCTGGTGCTGACGGTGCTGCTGCAGGGTCGTCGGCCCAGCGGCAGCATGCCTCGGCAACAACGGGCACGCGCGAGGCTGTAACAGCTGCCACATCTGCGCAAGCAGCTAAGCCCGCTGGGCAGTGCGCTTCCGCAACTCCCGTGGGCCGGGCCGTGTCCGCTCAGCTGTCGGGCATCAAGCGTGTTACAGTCTCAGTTCCCGGGATTATATTCGAGGAGGCTCTGCCGTCGCAGCTACAGGAGGCAGCCACTGTGCGGCCAGAGGCGGTGGAGGTGTTGCAGGAGATGTCGCGCATCTCCGACGTCTACCTCATAGCGCAAGTGGACGACGACGTGGGGCAGGCCGTAGTGACGGGCGCTCTGGAGTCCGCGGGGCTGCTGGGTAGCGGTCCGGGCCAGGTAAAGGCGCACCATGTGCTCTGCTGCTCCACGTTGGAGGGCAAGGTGCCCATCGTGCGCCAGCTGGAGCCCGACCTGCACATGGACGCACACACGGCGTCCGTGGAGGAGCTGAAGCGCTTCCTGCCGCAGCTGCTGCTAGTCAGGGAGGGCTCGGGCAGCCAGCCCGCGGGGGCGGCCAACGTGGCGATCGCGGCTTCGCTAGGGGCGTTCTTTGGCCTGCACTGATGCAGCAGGCGCTTCACCGGTGCAGGAACGGAGAGCGGCCTGATGTGAGTTCGTGAGCGGAGGGGGATGGAGGGGTAGGGTTTGCGACAGGCGTGTACATGCTGCGTGGCATTCGCATCTGTTGGCAGTAAGATGACATGGCCAGGGTGGGCGCCTGGGGCGGTGGTGGCTCGGTTCGACAGGGTGTAACGCTGCATCGATGTTTCCTTCCACTGGCGCACGTGCGGTACACACGCATGGCTGGGACAGTGTGGCTGTTGTGTTGAGCAGGCCGTAGGTGCTGAGGGGCAAAGATGCGGCGGGTTGCCGGGTACGCATGGCCCCTTCCTGCTGGCGGTTAGTGCAACGTTGTAGGTGTGTGCACATGACGCTCGTGCCTGCTAGCGGCATGACAGACGTGTCGCCGGAGTGGCGCTGTGTGCCCACCGGCCGGGGTTGTGGGCAAGCAGCCGCCCCCACGTGCCGCAGACACGGCGTACCGTTGTTCTAAGCCACTATGCGTGTTGCATGTGCTGCGCATGATGATTGCATGTGCGCAGGGCACCGTGTGTCTGGGACATCGCTTCATGCAGCGAACAGTTACATCATGGTGTAACGCAGTACGTGAAGAGGTGTACCCTCCGAACAGTAAGCCTGTTGCCCAGCGTGCCGGTATTGTTGCGCAGGGGATGCCCTAGATGTGCGCCTCGCTGCTTACGGCAGTACCCGTCACACACTACATGAAGCAAATCAAAGCCAGGTTTCTGGCCCATCCTAGCCCTTTTTCATCAGCCTGCGCTTATAGCATCACAATCGCAGCGTTGCCCGCATACCAGTAGTACTGAACGAAGCTTGAAAATGGAGTTTACGGGTCGCCTTACCACCAAGGTCCACCAAGGTCCACTCATCAGCTATGCCTGCTTTCAGCCCTCTCATCTGACCATATACCCCTGCCATGTACCGTACACCGCCGTACACGAAACACGATTCACATTCCAGTGAAGCGTTGACCCTAGAACGCTACACGAAATGCCATCAGACTCCCTACCTACTCCTACCTATCACCGCTTTCACCAACACGCGGTACGCTGTAGAACCAACTCCCCCGCGGCACTACACCCATGACGCCGCCCCAACGCCGGCCGCTGTCTCGGCCGCCCTCAGTTGCAGATGAAGTGCCCGTAGTAGCTGGCCGCGGTGTTGCCCTCCCGCTGCGTCACGTCCGTGCTGCCCAGCGTGCGGCGCGCGGTGGCGCCCGGCGGCTCCGGCTTGGGCGCGTGCCAGCCCACCTCCTGCGCCGTGGTCAGCGGCCGCGCCAGCGTCTGCTGGTGCTCGTAGCCCACGCGCGCGTGCCGCAAACCGTCTGCTCGCTGCGTGTCGAAGCTCGAGTACTGCACGGGGGCTGCGGTGGAGGCGCTGAAGGCCACCACCTTGTCCACGCCCTGGGGGTGTGGGTGTGGGTGTGGGTGCGGGTGTGAATGTTGGTGTGGGTGTATGTGTGGGTGACATGGCACAGAGCTGCAGAGGAGCATGGGGATCAGGAGCAGGGGTACCGTAGTGCTACAGCGTGGGGTAGCGGGACCGACAGCACACATGCAGGTTCAGGTCATGTGGTCTGGCTATGTGGACTACGTGGCCCGTACAGCAAAACGGGTGGAAAGCTCCCCGTCTCCCTGTCCTTCGCCCATATGGTGAATGGCTGGGCTTTGAGAGCGGGCCGAGCCTGTACTGCAAGAGCTGCATGCAGGGCATGATGCGGGGCATGGCAGCGCGCAGTGCCCACCATGCCGTGTGTGCTACACAGGTGTCCCTCTGGCTGCCAGTCAAGTGCAGGCCCCTCCAGGCCCCATCCGGCTACTCCACTCCTCCTTCCCCAGCCAGCCCTCAACTTTACCTCTAGAGGGCTTTTAAGGGGCCTCCTTATACGCGCACCACGGCTGCCCACTGAAGGCGGGCCCCTCCCAACAGCCCCACCTCCCCCCTAGCCCCACCTTGAAGTATTCCTCTATCCCCATGACCGCCGAGCGGTCGAAGTCCAGGTGCGTGAACCAGCAGTCCAGCTCGAACTTGCGGGGCTGCCGGCCCAGCAGGTCCTGCGCAGAGCAAGGACGGTGCACAGGCAGCAGCAAACATAGGTACGTGGACCAGTCGGTGTACGGTAGCGGAAGTGGCCGGGAAGCAGCCGGCACGCTTGCCCTTACGAGTCGGTATTGCTGGTGTGCAGCACACGCAGCATGCGGCTGTACATGAACGTGTAGTACACGCCGAAACCAGTCTGGCTGCCTGCAGAGAAGTGAGCCATAGATACACACCGAAGCCCTTCACGACGACACGTGCGTAGGGTTGCATTCTAGGGTACCCTGCTTGAGTAATAGGATGCAATGACGTTGCGGAGGGGCGTAGCCTAGCTTGCGCGTCCTCCCGCATCGTTTCTCCCACCCAAACCCCCTCTTCCCCTTGCATCCGCGGCCCAACCCCATCCCCAGCCCAACCCCCACTGGGCAGCAAGTGAAGCCCACCCACCTTGAGCAAGTCTCCTAGCTTTGCTCGTGGAATGTGTGTGCTTCCATCAACTTCCAGCGCTATGGAAATGTCTGAGTCGCCTAGGAGGTACTTGTTGAAGACCTGAGGGCCAGGATGGTTTACGTTCAGCCAGCATGTACGGCATTGGCTATGTGCCTTGTGTTGCACGCCCCCCTGCCGGGCGCCAGTCGCAGGAGTCATGGGCATACCAGGACGACTTTTTGATGCCGTCAAAGCTGGCTGTGTCTCATGTTGCATTGCACTTCTGCATGAACGGCACTAAGACGATGTCCTCTACCCCAAGCCCTGCCTGCTGCCTACCTCCTCATACTGCTCTTGTGGGATCGTGTGGAACAAGTACTCCTTGTCTGTTTTTGTGGCGTCTCTTATCGGATCTGTTGATCCTAGAGTAGTCAGTCCGAAAAACGCCTGCGTGGTGGTTCAAGTGACAAATCGGCCTTTTTGGAGGTCCATGGCGATGGAGGCTTGGGGGCTCCAAGGCAGTTCCCATATGCACCGTGCTCATTGGAGTGCAATCATATTTGGTCATTCTCCTCCGAACCCACCCACCATTCGAGGTGTCGTCCTCACTTCCGCGTGCTTAACCTAACAAACCACGGCAGTCAATGCGTATATTATCTTGTGCTTGGTTCAAGGTCGGTGGGCTTTACGACTTTACTAGCACGGCCTGTACGCGAAAGGTATAAGGGCTGTAGTCCCTAGACGCGCTCGTAACAGAACTAAATAGCAACACTCATCATTTGATCCGTATCTTACTTGCGACTCATCTTGCATATCAATCCTTCGGATCGCAGGACAATCGCTGCTCGGGTTGTACAGGTGCCCCATGCGCCATGCCGCCGCAGGGGGCAGTGGGCTGCGGGGGCTTTCGGCTTTGTGGCCTTGCGCATGAAGAAGCAGAGTTTCACGACCCGAAGGACAGCTGAGGGTGTGGTGCTGCCGCACATCTAGGAACTTGGCGCAGCTCACAGGCATTCCCCTGCAGGCACTGCGTGACTACGCAGCAGGTATGGCCTGGGGGAGTCGGATCTGGGAGGCTCAGGTGTGATGCAGCAGAAATACCAGCTGACTTGCCTGTGCACCACGTCAGCCAGGGGATCTACGATAAACTCTGCCGACGTGGATAGCAAGGGGTGACCTAGATTGACCCAGGTTGCCCTCGGCCCATTCTCCATAACCAGCCATTGAACCCTCAAAGCTGCGCCAGGTTGTACATGTCCATGCGTGACCTCATGACAGGGTAGGCGGCGGGAGACCATTGGAAGGTGGCATGGCCGTTCCACGTAGGGTCTGCCCAATGCCCGACCGACGGTGTCTCGTCTCTTCTGCCCGGTGTGTTGCCTCCTGGGTACATGAGAGCATTACCCCGTCATCGTGCCCAGTGTTCCTGCGTCGGTACGGCCAGATTTGGTCTACTCCAAGCTTGCTTCACCCCTCGAAGTCGTCGGAGTTGGTCCGGCTGTGGTTGGGTGACGCCATGCACTGAAAGTGCTGATTGACCCGCTGCATTCGCGTGCCTCACGCTGCACCCCACATGTCCTGGACTTGCATGCACGCAACGCCGGATGACGTGTGCCGTCCTGCCGTGCCGTGCTGTGCAGCGTGAAGTGGCCCATTTACTAAGGTATGTCCTTCCTGTCCACCGCTCCCCTACCCGTACTGAGTATCATTGTGAGCCTCTGGACCCTGGCAACATGATGGTGACCTTGCAGTACCGGCTGGTGTATTGTATGGATTTACAGTTGGCTCGCCCATGTTTGGAAAACATGGGCGAGAACATAGAGATGGGGTCTCTTCCGGTTGTTGCCTCGGGCCGAAATTAGAGGTGAAAGGGTGA
>VFQN01005918.1_pt1 | contig 14497 bp, 15 predicted proteins | sample 3512371 | NCBI WGS metagenome assembly VFQN01 (sample SAMN10412370, study PRJNA504923) | tailings metagenome | isolation source: Replicate 2 from Balatoc abandoned mine | place: Philippines: Itogon, Benguet | collected 2017-08-28
CCCCCTCAACCCCCTTCGGCCCGCCCGCCCCGCCCCCCCGCATCACCGCAGCCAGCGAGCCCCACACCCCCCGCCCCACGCCCCCACCTCCCCTGCCCCCCCCCCCTGCCCCCGCACCCCCCTCGCCGCCGCTACCCCCAGGGCTCCTAGGCGCCACAGCCCGGTGCCACAGCCCGCCACCGCCACTGCCGCTGCCCCCCGACCCCGACCCCGAACCCGCCACGTCCCTGCCTGGGGGCAGCGCCAAGGGAGACCCCGACCCCGAGCGCCAGCCCAGGCGGGATGCGGCGGGCGCCAGGGGACTCCCCTGCAGCTGGCTGGTCGACACGGCGCTCCGAAACTCCGGCCGGCGAGCAACCCCACCGCCCCAGCCACTGGCGTGGTCCCCTGGTCTCGGCCCCCCGCCACCCGCAACCCCTCCCGCCTCGCCGCTGGCCTGCCGCGTGAAGGCGCGCCGCAGCGCCTGCTGCAGCCGCCCGCCGCCGCTCTCCCGCTGCTGCTGCTGCTGATGACCGGAGCTACCGCCGTACGCCTCCCGCCCGCCACTTCCACCGCGACGGCGAGGCGACGACGCGAACAGGTCGTCCAGCAAGCCGCCGCCGCCACCGCCGCTGGTACGGTGGTTTTCCTCGCCGCCGCCGCCGCCGATTGCGCCGCCGCTGGCACGGCTCTGGCTGTCGTTTTGGTTGGCCACAAACAGGGGATTGAGGGAGCTGGTGGAGACGCCGCCGCTGGTTTCAAGCCCGAAGCGCCCGCCGGCGTCGCCGCCGCCGCCGCCGCAACCACCGGCGGTGGCGGCGGCTGTGGAGGCCATGGCCGCCAGCTGCGTGCCCAGGCCCCCGCTGTGGGAGTGCGCGGGGGGCTCCGTGCCGCTGGCGGTGCGGGAGGGGCCCCCCTGGTGCTGGGCGGGGCCGTGGCGGCTGGGCGGGTTGTGGTTGCTGCCGCTGCCGTTGCCGTTGCCGTGGGTGCTGTGCTTGTGGGGGATGAGCGCAGACAGGACGATGCTCTTCCTGCGCCTGCGGGGTGGCAATCGAAGGCAGTAACCACATGGGGCGCGATCACAAACGGAAACCGGCAATGCAATATCACGAAGAGCAGGCTGTTGATACCCAGCTGGAGCCTTGGCGTTCGCTTCAAGGCACGCCCGCGGCCTTGTAGCGGCACTGCCACCCACCAGAACTACTCCTTACATCCGCGCAGTCGTCCAACATGCACCCACGCTACCAGCTACAGCCGCAGCGCAAAAGCCACGACATGCAACGTTCTGCCCTCCAACGAATCCCTTGGCCCCAATACCCACGTCCTCCGCCGCTCCTTCTCCACAGCTCCGCCCGCCGCCGCCTCGCCCTGCCCTCCCCCCTCGCCCCCTGCCCACGCCAAGGCCGCTCCCCCCGCCCCTGCGCCCGGCCCCGCGCCGCCCCCGCCCCCTCCCCCGTTGCTCCCCCCCGCGGCCAGGGCCGCCTCCGCCGCCGCCCGCCTCTTGGCCTCGTCAGCTTCCTTTAGCTTCTCAATGTTGATCCGCAGCATGCGCACGAAGACGCGCAGCGCGATGACCTTCTGCATCACCGCCGTGAACTGGTTGGTCACCAGCAGGCCCTCGGACTGCGGGGGGGATGCAGAGGGGGTATAGTGGTGAAGCAAAGGGCGGGCCAGCACTTCAAGGCAAACCCATGCCCGGTATACGCCGAGTGCGTCGTACCCTGACCCTGACCCGTACCCGGCCCCATGCCTGGACCCCATGCCTGGACCCGTCCCCACCTTTGCCGCGTTGATGAAGTTGTCCAGCACCACGGCGATGACCAGGTTGAGCATCACGAAGTTGGCCAACACGATGAAGCTGCGCGTCAGGAGTGGACGGTTTGGAAGCAAGGGGTGGGGTGCAAGGGGGGCGGCATGAGTGGGCGTGGGGCTACGGAGGTGGTGAGGACGCGCAGAGGAGATTTGTGCTGCTGCTGCGGCTGCCGAGTGTGCATCGCGACAAGCCGGGCTACACGCGTGAACCATGTGGGTCGACAGGCATGACGTATCCTGGCCAGGGACGGGCGGGTTGGCGTGACCATGCGCCTGGCCGCTGTGGCGGATGCATGCATGCACCCACTGCCCCGCTGCCACAGCTACGCCCTTCTTGACACACTTCCTGCCTCCCACACGCCCCGCACCTGCAGAAGAACAGGCACGCCACCACCGCCTGGCCGCCCGTCCTGCACTCAAACTCGCCCAGCAGCTGGCAGCCGGACGCAGTGGCCATCACGTCGGACCAGCCGTCGCCAGTGAACACCTGGTGGGTGCGGGCAGGGCGTGGGGATGGGTTGCGAAGCGGCAAAGTCACATAAGGAAAAGGTCATCCAGGGCGCCGTGTGAGGACCTGAAGGGCTGGAGCTCACACGCAGGGTGCGGGCCGCACGTACGTCCATTCCAGCCCTCGCTCCCCGCAACCGGGCCCACCGGAAGCAGCGCCACCAGCGCCGCACCAAACACATCACCCGACCGCTGCCGCGATGACCCACACTCCCTACATGCCCGCCCTTCGCCGCCTGACCCTACCCAGGAATACCCCATACCCCTTGGCCCGGATGCCCCTACCAACGGATCCGCCACCGCAGGCACACCTCAAAAGGACAATACTTGCCTCCAATACTCCGCCTGGGGTTCAGGATATAGGATGCGGTCACGCCCACCTGGAACAGCGCCACCAGCGCCGCCCCGAAGTTGTTGAAGTTGGTTGCGCTGCCCGCCGTGTCGAAGGGGTTGCCCCAGCCCCCGAACAGGTTCATGCCCAGCACCGCGTACATGAACATGAGCAGGAACAGCAGGGAGCCCACGTTGGCGATGGCGGGCAGCGAGCTGATGAGCGTGTTGAAGAGCGTGCGCAGGCCCTTGGCGTTGCGGATCAGCTTGAACATGCGGCCTGGGGGTGAAGAAACAAGGAAAGGTGTTGGGGGGCAGCGGGAGGCATTTCGGGACACACTGCAAGCTGCAGGGCGTGTGTTCCAGCTACAAGCGCGCTGCCTGGCGTGTGGCGCCACGTGCGCATGGCCGGACACAGTGGACGGTGGCAGGCCTCCCGAGGCTTTGGCGCCCGGCAGCTCGCTTCGCACCCTGCATTGCTCCAACACCATTAACCCCAGGTAAACGTATACATCTGGCGTTGCCGCTTGCCGCGAATACCCGGTACTCTGGTGAACGGCTAGCCACAAAAAAGCGGGTCGCGCCGATGCGCAGGATACAGGGCACGGGCCCCGAAGGCCCCCGCACACACAATGGCGGCGTGCAACCACTACACGATGACATGCACGAAACCCCGGGCCCCACCTATGCGCAGGATGCGGAACACGGTCATGACGCCCGTCCCGGCCCCCAGCGGCGCCACCAGCGACAGCAGGTCGGGCAGCGAGGTGGCCACGATGAAGGCGTCCAGCTTGTTCCAGTGGTCGGACCAGTACCGCCGCAGGCCCATGGCAGCAACCTGTGCAACGAAACCGTGCGCAGTGAGAACGAGCGAGTGTTATACCAACATACTGAGCGGCTGCGCCTTTAGATGCTGCGATGGCAAATGGCCCGCTAGGAGATGAGGCTGGTCCTTCTACGTATGACCCCGGCGAAGGCCGGCGGCACCTGCACATGGTGCCATATGTCACGGCGTCACTGCCTGGGCCCCCGCCGCACCTTGACTGCCGCCTCGACTATGAACACCAGGGTGAAGGCGGCGTTGAGGTACGTCAGCGCGGACTCGAAGCCAGGTGTGGAGCCCTCGTGGGGCAGCGCCTGGCGGGGGTGGGGCGGGGTGGGGGGTACGGAAGAGGGAGAGTCGGCAGCGGGGAGGGCACACGCCCAAGCCAACACCTCCCCGAACCCGCCCGCCCACGTTGCATGAACAGCATGATGAGCACGCTCGTGGTGGTGGACCAAAAGAATCCTAACCTCGTTGCGCCATTTCCTGAGGATAAGGTACAACCTTTTTTAAATCAGCAACTCTTGATATTGGTTTACGCGTTGTTGAAACGCCACCCATGCGACCAGGTCCAGCGAGGATGACTCCCATAACGAACTGGTAGGACTACAATCGCCCTACACCGCTGACCCAAACACACGACACAACCCCAGCGACACTGCACCGGCAACAACGATGCAGCCGTCGACCTGCCCCCTACTTGCTGTGCCCTGCCACACCCTGTCTCATAATCCTGTTTGCCTGTAGTTGCCTCAGGCTCATATGCCTGCATCCCGCACAGCATCCGCTACACGGCACAACCCCCACAAGCACCCACGGCCGCACCATCACTAGCATGTTGGCAAGGTTGAACCCCATAGAAGGCGAGCCAAAAGCACACATGCCCAGTATACCCACACCAAAGCCACCCACCATGACCAGCACGCCGGCCCGGTCAAGCCACAGCCGCAATCCCCCAAAACGCTGACACCACAGCTAACCCACGCATATCGCTCATACACACGCGAGAACCCACCATGACCAGCACGTTGGCCAGGATGACGCCCATGATGAGCTGCTCAAACCAGGGCGCGCTGGCCACGTCCCACGCCCTGCCGCGCAGGGGCCCCGCCGGCCGCCGGATGTGGCGCCAGGCGTCGGTCTGCGGCCGCCCGCTGAACTGGAATAGCTTGATCCATTCGCGCGTGCTCTTGTCCTATGCGTGAGGGGCGGCGAAACGGTACATTGGTGGGAGCGTACGTGTCGAGAAGTGCGCTTTGGGACGACACGAGGCGCAGGCAGAATGAGCAAGCGCGTTGGCTGCATGCCGGGCGCTGTGAAGGTGCCCGCACAGCGCACACCTTCAGCCCTTCACGTAGCTGCGCTGTTGCAGGCCACAAGTACATGCTGGTCTAGTAGCCCAGCTCCTGTAGTACTCCTGTGGTACCAGGCAGGTCCCTGCCCCCCGTGGTTGTGAGCTGGGTGCGGGTGCGGATGGCAAGGCCCTAACCCACGCCCTACACACCCTCCTATCATCACGCACCTGCAGCAGGTCCTCGTCCTCCATGACCAGCCGGGAGTAGTAGTCGATGATCACCTGGGGGACATACGTGTGGGTTTAGAGGTTGACCCAGCAGAGAGCACAAGCCCCCTGTGCCACGAGCCCTGCCGCTGCGCACGTCGTACGCCCCAGGCGGGACGACGGCGTGGAGCTACGCTCGACCTCAGTCCTGAGCTCCAACGCCAGACCCTGACCCGTGCCTCACCTCCGCCACAAGACCTCCTTGACACCGGGAGCGCTCTGTGCCCTTCGACCGCCAGCACCAGGATTATGTGCTAGGACAGGGACGCTGCCGTACCCCAGAACAGGGACCCGACTGCTGAGCCCAACATCCCGGCTCATGAGCCCTAAACCCACACCCCAATCGACGCTGCAGCACCCACCAATGCGAGCGGCCGCCCACCGTGCACTGCCCCCATCTCTCCCTCCCCCTCCCCCTCCCCACGCACCGACACCAGCAGGTTGAGCCAGAAGAAGGAGCCCAGGAACACGAAGCCGATGACGAACAGCCCCATCCACGGGTTGTGGTTGGGCCGCGGCTGCTGGTCCACGCCAACCGCGTCAACGACCTGGGGTGGAGCCGCGAGCGACGGGACAGGAGAGGGCAGGCTCGGGGTAAAACGCACTTGTTTGTCGAGCGAAAAGGGCAGGCCCACAGAGGCATACACCTGGTAGCTGTCGCCACGCAGTGCCTGTGCTAACAGCACCGGCGATGTGCCGCCGTGCTGCCGTCGCCGCCTGCAGCACGCCCAGGAGCCGTCAAGCGTGGCCGCGACTGTGTCCAACAGTGAGTACACACGTAGCCGTTAAGTAGGCGCACTCGGTAGGTACGGTAGTGCTCGCCCACCAACACAGCAGTCCCCCCCCGGTCCCTTCCTACCGCCTGCAGCACGTCCATGTAGCCGTCCAGCGTGGCCACGATGAAGAGCGTCAGCAGCGAGCGGCCCACGTGGTCGAACGACGCGAAGGGCGTCACCCAGGACCGGACAGCGGGCTCGCCCTCGGCCTCGCACAGGTCGGCGGGCGTGCACGTGAAGTTGCCGGGGATGCACTGCCAGCGGGGAAAGGGAGGCAGGAGAAGGCCAGGGCAGAGGAGCTAGGGCTGCGGGTTGCATGGGCAGGGGGCCACACGGGCCAAGGCAGTCGTGTGGCTTAGGTAGAAAAGCTGGCAGGATGCCGGTAGCCAGGAGGCGCTAGCAGGCCTGTGCCCTTGCAGTAACAACCCTTGTGAGCTGGTCTAAAACCGTCGCAACCGCAAGCAGAAGGGTAGCTGCAGTCTTCTGACGTGCATCCACCCCAACATTTGCCCCCGGTCCTACCATGGTCCTGTTCGCCACGAGCTGTCCGTCCGGCAGCTCCTGCTGCGTGCACCTGCCCAGGCGGCCCATGAACAGCTGCGTGCCCAGGATGGCGAAGATGCCGAACAGGAAGCTACGGGGCACGGTGGGGGGAATGGGTTGCGGGCCTCAGTACCAGGGTACGGGCGTACGGGTTGCAGGGGGACTCGGTAGGGACAGCGTGTGGGAGACAACCGAGCACGATGCGTGCAGCTGCAGATGGATGCAGACAGTGTGATTGGGCACGGGGCTGGTAGGAAGGACCCCGGCAAGCCCCGCCACAACCCACACTGCATGCGAGTACGCACCCTCCGAACAGCACCACGTTGGCCACCGCGGGCATGGAGCGGATGAGCGTCTCCACCACCAGCCGCATGCCCCGCACGCGCGATATCATGCGCAGCGGGCGCAGCACGCGCAGCAGGCGCAGCGTGCGGAAAAAGGCGATGGACGGCGCCGCCATGGACACGAGCGACGTGACCACGATGACGCCGTCCAGCACGTCCCAGGGGGTGCGCCAGTAGGCGCCCGGGTGCAGCAGCCAGCCCTGGGGGTGGGATGGGGGCAGAGCACGTGAGTAATAAGGAGGGGGTCACTTGGACGGTACCACTTCGCTTCAGCGCACCTATCCGGATGAAGGGCTTTCCCATTTACTTGAAGCGTGCGAAAGCAGCATGCATGCACACATGGTCGCGCCCATGGGGCGGTACCGGCCGCACACCTTGAGCGTCAGCTTGATTGCCATCTCGATGGCGAACAGCATGTTGAGCGCCCACTCCACGCCCGTGATGGCGCGCGCCGCCGCCCCGCCGGCGTCCAGCTTGGGCGCGTCCAGCGCCAGCATGACGGAGGACAGCAGGATCAGGAACATCACACAGCCCTGCGCGGGGAGGGGGACGATGGCAGCATATCCAGCGTAGGCATGTGAAGTGCATGTGAACTGTGAATCAGAGTTTGCTACTTCGGAACGACAAGTGCCACCAGGAAAAGCTCCAGCCGGGCAAGGTGAAGCAGGTGCTAAGTGAAAGCCGTGTCAAGTGCACCGGAGGCAGGGCCAGCAACAGCGAGGACCACCGGGTGAGGGCCATGAGCCGCAGCCGCTGGGAACGCCGGCACAGCGCATGAATGCAGGCGCCAACGCCGACGCCTGCGCGCCGCGAGAGAGCCTGCAGTGGTAGAACGCCCCCACGCCCGCCCGCGCCGCCCGCCGGCCCCTGCCCACCTCGAACCACTTGTTGGCCACCAGCGCCTGCAGCCGCATGCGCCAGGGGTGGCGCGGCCTCAGCAGCCACATGCTGCTGGCCTCCAGGTACACCGCGACGCCGTCGGGGGAGCCGCCGGGGCCAGCCGCAGCTGCATGCACCAGCGGAAGGACCAGGCGCGTATCAGCAGAGTAGCCTGACGCCAGCCACAGACACACACTGATGATGGACATCTTTCCAATTACGCAGTATTAGCAGTCGTACATGCGTCAGCCCACGTAACCCACGGCTGGCAGGCACCGCCGCCAACCTTCCCCAGCCTGCTCACCCTTCTTGGCCTGAACGGCAGCCCGGATGCGCGCCCGCCGCTCCGCCGACATGGCCGCCGCCGACGCAATCGGCGCCTCCGCCACCGGGCCAGCCGCCGCCGCCAGCGGCTTCCCCGCCGCCCCCGCCAGGAGCTGCCGCCGCTGGTGCAACCGGGTCCCCCTCGCCGCCGCCGTCGCCGCCGCCGCCGCCAGCAGCACCTCCCCCAGCCGCCGACCCATGGCTCCGCCACTGCCACCGTCGCCTTGGGCTGGCTGTACGGCGAATGACCCGTCGTACGGCCTGCCTTCGCTATCGTGCCCGGCGGGCCGCCACCACCAGGCCTCCTGCTCCGCCTGGCGCCGCTCCGCGCCATCGTCGCCGCCATCGCCGTGGTGCTGGTGGTGCTGGTGGTGGTGGTCCACCTGCTGGCTCCCGTGGTGCTGGTGGCAGTAAGCGTGATACCGGCATCCCGATGGCGACAGCGGCGCCAACCCTGCTCCGGCTTCGGCTCCGCCACACCACCCAGCCACCGCCGCCGCCACCTTCATCCCTTGACCACACTCCTCCGCCTTAACCGCGGGACGCGAGGGTAGAGGCGATGGGGGCGGTGGGAGCGGCGCCGGCGGCGGTGGCGGGGGCCCAGGCAGCAGAGCTGACGGCAGCCTGGCACCGCGCCCCTCCTGGTCCAAGGCCGTTCCGGCAGAGTGCAGCCCCTCCGCTGCCTCGCCAGTACCACCCGCTGCTTCCGCGCCCTCCGTCAGCACTTCCCCGCCGAGCGTGGGTTGGCTGCGGGGCGTTCCGCCGCCGCCACCTACACGGCCGCCGCCAGACGCCATCATGCCCCGTTCCTCAGCTCCTACACCGCCTCCCGCTCCTTCAGTCCCGTAGGCTCCCAAGGTGGACGCCAGAGCTCCCGCAGCCTCAGATGCTGCTGCGGCGGCGGCAGCGGTGGCGGACTCGCGCATGCGTGTCGGCACGTGGTGGTGCTGGTGTCCGTGAGGGTGTGCCGGCACCCGGCCGGTCGACCAGCTGCGGGGCAGGCCGCCCCGCACCACCTGGCCGGGGCCGCTGTAGCCCAAGGGCCCAGGGGCACCCCGGGCCAGGGCCGCGTGGGGTGGTTGCTGCTGGTGGTGCGTGTGGTGCTGATGCTGGTGGGGAGGGTACGGGTTCGATGGCGCTGGCTGTTGGTAAGGAGTCGATCCCCCCTGCCCAGAGTCCCGTGCGGGGGCCAGGGACAGCGGGCTGCGGGGCGAGCGCGCACCGCCCCTGGGGCTCCTGTGCACGTGGCCGCCGCCCCTGCCGCTGCCGCTGCTGCCACCGCTGCCCCCGCCGCCGTGCACGCTGCCCAGACCCGGCCGCAAGCCCAACGGAGCCGCGGCGGCGGCGGCGCTTCGCCTCCCCCGGCCATCCGCCGGCGCCTCCGCCCCGATCGCAAGAGCCGCGGTCGCCGACTCAGCCGAATCAGACCGCTGCCGGGCCGCGGGGGGCCCACTCGCCCCTGCGGCACCTATGTCCGGCGTCGCCGGACCCTCCTCCCACTGGCCCCAGCGCCCAACCGCCCCATGCGGAGACGCGAAACCGCTTCGCAGCTCGTCAGGGTCAGACAAAGCGCCGCCGCCGTCGTCAGCGCCCCCGCCGCCACCGGCCGCTAATTGTACGGGCGACACGTGGCGGTAGCCCGCCGCTGCCGACGGCGACGGAAGCGCGCTGCTGCCGCTGCCGACGCGGATGAGCGCGCCGGCGCCAACGGCGGCCGCCGCCAGGCCGTCAAGGCCCGGCATCAGCGTCAGCGCAGCCTGTCCGTACAGCGCGCACTTGAGTGCCGTACTCAGGGACATCTGCGAGGCGGGCACCCCGGCGGCCAGCGGTCGCTGCAGGGCCAGCCCTACCGCGACGGACTGAGCGTCGAAAGAGGTGTTGCGAGCAGGCGGGAACGCAGGTGCCGAGCCTGGGGCGGGGGATTGCAAGGCGTCGCCGCCGCTGCCACCGCCGCTGCCGCCACCGCGGGTTGTCCTGCTGGTTGCTGGTGCAGCTGCCGCCGCCGCCGCCGCTGCATCCACGTCGTCAAACCAGTCCCTCCACTGACGCACAAAAGCGGCCCTGCGTCGCCTCTGTGGCGACATGTCGTCCGGCCCCTCCTCCTCCTCCACCTCCTCCCCTTCATCCCCGTCCCACGCGCACGCCAGCTCCCTACCCCCCGCCCTCGGGCGCCCATACTCGGGACCGCCTCCCATGTCCGACCACCCACGACCCATGGCACCAGGCGTGCCAGGCGCCGACATGCGCATCCTCCGCCTCATGCCTACGCCCCCTTGCCGCCCTGCCCCGCCTTGCCCCTTCTGCCCCCCTCCCTCGCCAGGGCCTGCGCCCACAACCCCTGCCAGCCCAGACTCCGAGGTAGACCCTGCACGAATGAGCGGCACCCGCTCGCCTGCCACCCCGCTGTCCGACCGGTGCCACACCCGCCGCCGCATGCGCAGCCCCATGCCCCCCGCCGCCCCCTGCAGCCCCACCAACCCCTCGGCAGTGGTTCCATTAGACATGAGCCCCCGCCCGCCTGTGCCCACTCCCGGCCCGGTCCCACTCGCCGTCGCTTGCTGCGACGCGGTTCCTTGTTGTACAGCAGCCGGCCGGCGTCCGGCTACTGCCGTGCCCCCGTCCGACATGCGCCACGGTACGGCAGCGCGTGCGCCTTGCCGTACTGCGGCGATGGCGGCGGCCACGGAAGCGGGGAGGCTGAGCCGCAGGGAGGGTGTGGCCCGGGGCGAGTCGGAGGGCAGGGGCTCGTAGGGGCCGTGGTGGTGGGGGTAATCATGATGGGCGTCGATTTCGGGGTCAGGGGTGTGGTCGGTGACGATCGTGATCGCGGGCGACCGGTGGCGGGTGAGGGAGGTGTGGTTGCGGCGGAGCAGGCGCGAGGCGGGGGACTGCGGGGTGCAGGGAAGGGGCGAGAGGGACCCGAGCGGGGCATGAGACAACACCGGTAGATGGTGCGTGGCTAGCTTCCCGTGTAAAATACCGGCCTCAAATGCAAAGCTGGTGCTACCGGTAGCCTGCGCCGGCTGTACGAAAGCGTTTTGACAGGCCCTGACTCAGGGTGCGCAGCACGACACGGCGTAGCCCACCCCCTCCGGTTTCCCCCTCACGCCAACCTGCTTCAGCGCACCCTTGGCCTCGAAGCTACTCACCACAAGCCCCCTTCCGCCGCTGCTTCCACGCTCCTCTCCACCTTCGCCCTCCGGCACAGACGCCATCGGCGCCCCGCCGCCCTCCGTCCGCCCTCCTCCCCTCCCTGCCCCCACTGCTCCCAGCGGCTCCGACCTCCTGCCCAGCGCCTTCCGGCTACCCCCCGCCCCCCTGTCCGCCCCCCGGTGCACCAGCAGCGGCTGCCGCATGGTGCCGTCGTCCGCCGCGGCAGACAGCCCCCCGAAGCTGTCCACGGGGTGCAGGGCGCGCCCGCCCCCCGACGACCTGTCGGCCAACGCCAGCAGGGGACCCTGACCCTGTCCCTGGCCCTGCCCCTGGCCCTGCTCCTGCCCTGGAAACGTGGCGGCTGGGTTGGCAGGGCCCGCGCGTTGGCCGGCAAGGCGCGACAGGCGCAGCAGGGGGTTGCTGGCGCGCTTAAGGCCGCCGGCGGGGCCGGGTGAGCCGGCGGCGGCGGCGGCGGCGCCCGCCTCACGAGTGTCCCTGGCGGCGGCGGCGGCGGCGGCAGGAGAGAGGACACGGCGTCAGGAAGCAGCTTGCGGGGCTGAGCTGGACAGCCGGAATGACCGTGTGGAACCCTAGGCCGAGTCGGTCACGCTTCGACCGTCACTGCAATGTATGCCAGTTGACGCCAGCGGCAGCTGGGCAGCTTTTTTTTCGCAGCAAGGTTGGATGCCACACCTTGCACCCACGAGCAACCCACCCACGGCCCCAAGGCAATCCCACCCCCCCTAACCTGTCGTCTATGTCCAGCACGCAGGGCGCCGCCCCCGGCTCGAAGGCGGCGGGCGCCACCGCGTACAGCGCGTCCAGGGACTCGGCGATCTCCTCAACCTGCAGAGGAGGAGGGAGAGGGCGGGGAGGCAGCGGTCAGGGGCGTCAGGACGTGGGTGTGGGCAGAGCCAGCTGGGTTAAGGGCGACTAGCTTCAGGTGCGTTGTGAGGCCACAGAGGCAATGGAGCACAAGGCTAGGGTGGGTTCCAGGTTTGGATTATCAGTAGGGAGGTCGTACAGCGAGCCGGCACTGCCGTCAGCCCACAGCGGTGTGTCAGGGCAGCACGCTTCCTTCTTTCTACCGCTGCACGCACCTCCCTGTGCTGCATGCCGTGCGTGTAGCCCGCCAGCACCATCCACCTCTTGACCTTGTGCACCTGGCCCGCCTCCGTGCGGCCAGCGATGCGCTGCGTCAGCGCGTTGCCCGGCCCGCCGCCGCCTGCAGGGGATGATGGGGGCAACCACGTGAAGCATCGCGTTGCGCCGCAGAACCTGAAGGCTGAACCTGCCGGCAGCGAGGTTAGCCGCAGGGCTAGGGATTGCGGGTATGGGGTGAGGGTGGCTTGAGACGACGGGACCCGGCGACGCCAGCTCAAAGGAGTGCGGAGGAGTTTTACATGGCCGCGGCAGGCCCGGGCGGTCGCTAGTCGCTTGCAGCCATATACGACCAGCGGTTTCGCAGCCGCGTGCAAGGCGGCTCCGTGAGGTAGGGTGTGCCGTACGACGGTGCAGGGCTGCTGCCGGCCTGCCGCGCGCCCCAGCCCCGGCGTCCCCCACCCACCCGGCCCGTCCTCCCCTCCGGCGGTTGACGCGAACACGGTGGACGCGGTCTCCGACTGGTCGTCCGGGGCGTAGGGGTTGGCGGCCAGCTCCTCGGCCGTGGGGGCCGTGTCCTCGTCACTCTGCATCCGGGTGCAGGGGGCGAGGGGCAGGGGTGGTTGGCGCTGCCGTACACGCACTAAACTTGTGCCCTCACACCTATCATCAGATGCGCAGAGCGCGATAGTCTGCGCAGTTTCACATGCTTCCCCATGCCGCACCTGGAAGTTGGTAATGAGGATGGCCAGGAACAGCGTGAGCAGCACGAAGTTGCCGATGACGATCCACGCCACGAAGTACAGGCAGGCGGCTGTCCCTCGCGCCAGCATGCCGTCCCACGACACCGACACCCAGCTGTCGGCTGGGGGAGGGGAGGGGGGGGGGTTACCGGGAGTTAGGACAGCTGCAAGTGCCGCGATCGGCATGAAGTCAACAACGACGAGGGGGAAGACACGAGCGGGTGCCGCACGGGTGTGGGTGTGGGGTGCACGCCGTGACGCCGTGCAGCCGCGCTGAGGGCGGTGGGCCAGCGCACGCCGCGCACCTGTGAGCAGCTGGAACACGGTGTACCCGCTCTGCCACAGCGTGTCGAAGCTGGGAGTGTACCCCAGCATGTTGGGCCCCGGCTCGAAGGCGGGGCTGCCGCCAAACTGCTGCAGCCCCAGGATGGCGAAGATGAAGATGAAGAGCAGCAGCAGCAGCATGAAGTCCTTGAGCGCCAGGAAGCCCTGCGCAAGCGGGTGCGGGGAAGGGTGCGAGTAGATGGAGGTAGTCCGCACCCTCATCAAGTCCGCACCGTCAGCACCACGCGCACACGCTGGCCAGCTCGTGCGGTTCTCCCGCTTCCCCGATGTCCAGCACAGGTGCTAACACGCTTACACGCACGCTCACCCACGCCCACACACGCGTGTCACACCCACCTTGAGCACCATGCGCATCAGCTTCCGCAGCGCCTCCACCCTTGCCAGCAGCTTGAGCGAGCGCAGTATGCGCAGCAGGCGGAAGGTGCGCAGGCTCTGCGTGTTGGCGCCCGAGCCGCCCGCCGCGGGGCCGTACGTGAGGCCGATCTCCACCAGCGACAGCACCACGATGGCCCCGTCCAGCACGTTCCAGGGGTCGCGCCAGTAGCCCACAAGCCCGATGCCCAGGTGCTTGATGGTGAACTCCAGGATGAAGCCGCCCGTCAGCACTGGTTGTGGGCATTGGGGGAGGCGCGGCAGGCAAAGTGGATGTGTGGCAGAAACACGATGGCCAGTCGGTGTGGTTCCTCATGGGGAGCAAAGACGCTCCCGCACCCAACCTCAAAGCATCCAGCACAGTAAATGCGAGGCACATAGGAGCATGAGGTGCACGCACCCTCCGCGCCCACGCACCCAGGTTGACGACGTCCAGCACGCGCTGCATGCCGGCGCTCATGCCGTAGTGCTCCAGCGCCAGCGTCACGGTGTTGGCCAGGATGAAGCCCGTCATGGCGTTGTTGAACCACACGCTGCACCGCGGAAGAGGGGCGCCGCAGGAAACACGTTTTACAACCAATCCCCAACAGCGCTTTGAACAGAGGCCGCATAACAAGCCCCGTACGGGGCTGCTGAACCACGTGGATGGAAGACCTGCATGCGCCACGACACGATGTCACTGATAACACCCTAGTTCTTGCCACGTGTCTGTTGCCCACGAACGCCATCTTCCAACCCCCAGATTCCCCGGCGACCACCCCCATTATCCACCAGGCTGCGCATCTCTCCGGTCGAGCACCGCCCACCCCTGGCCAACGCAACATATCCCCCCCCCGCCCCCCCCCCCCGGCCGCGCCCCACACCCCGCCTCCCACTTCCCTGCTCCCCCCCCCCCCCCTCCCCTC
>VFQN01005919.1_pt1 | contig 14496 bp, 22 predicted proteins | sample 3512371 | NCBI WGS metagenome assembly VFQN01 (sample SAMN10412370, study PRJNA504923) | tailings metagenome | isolation source: Replicate 2 from Balatoc abandoned mine | place: Philippines: Itogon, Benguet | collected 2017-08-28
CCTTGGGGGCCTTGGGAGTCGGGGCGGGAGCAGCGTCGGTCGACATTTTTGGTTGCAGGAGGGTAGACTGATGAGATTAGGGTAGTTGAAAGCTCAATAACTTTGTTAAACAATCGGGGCGCTTCCGAGGCTTATCTATGGGACAGCGACTTTGAACGCGGCGAGCAAAATGCACGACGCTCGTCCTCCCCGTACAGGGTCGCTGGGCCACTCGGTGTCAACGGGGCACGATAGCTGCGCCCCCGCAATCGCACTGCTGCGAGGCAGCTGTGTATGGCTCCTGTGCGTGCGTCGGTGCATATAGCTGCATATTCTTCACCCAGTCCATGCTCAGCGTTTCGGTCCGCTTCAGCGTTCAGGCATCCTAACTGGTCCTAACTGCGGTGGCCGGCGCCGGCCGCCCGCAGCCCAGGTTTAATGCACGGGATTAACGCTGAGCGTATCAGACTGTACCCAGAATGCGAATGTATGGTGTGTGTGACTCTCTTTGAGAGGAACTCCGGAAGGTTGTGTGCTGCATACGTGCCTGGAGGAAGTGCCCCTATCCTGTGTGTGCATGGGAGCGCCTGGCACCGCGCACTGCCGCATCGAGGATTTCATGAGGCCTCTTGCCATACGACATGCAGCATTCGGTGCCTGGCAACCGGATACATGGCAGAGTTGTGGGTGCAAGTACCAGCGTAAGGAAGCTCCTGTCCTGTTCTGCACGGAGAATGGCTGCTGCGTGCTGAGCAGTCCCACCAACTCCCACTGCTGAGCAACCAGCGAACATGCGTTGTGCCCGCTGCGACATGCAGTCTGTGTGTTGGTCAGCCAGGGATGAGGCACGCCTGGGCTAGTGGACCCCTTCGGGAGTCGGGGCTGGCCCCTGGTACTGCCCTCACACTTTGCCATAATTGTCAAAGGCTGTCATACGGCAGGGCTTGCGCGATGTACGGCGGTACCGAGACCATGTTATGGTACTATTCAAGCGTGTCCGCACGCACATTTCTCGTCAGCGTCTCTTGCTCATGCCACTGCCGTACGTGTTCTTCGCTGTGGGAAGGTTGGCTGCTTGCCACGTCCTGCGGACCAAGGCGTGCTAAGCTGGTGCGGCACCATTACACGTGTTGGCGTCAGCAGTACTCCAGAAACGTACATGCGCGTCAGTGCCGGTCTGGGCAGAGGCACATTTCCTCGCACGCAGTGTACGGCCTGATAGAAATGCGATATTGCAGGGTCGTCTTGCCCCAGCCGCGGAAACCCCTGTGGGTCTAATAGCGCATGCCTGTGGTGTTCAGGTGCCCGGGCATGTGAACCAGCATGAAATGGTATTGTTTGCGCGCACAGAGCTGCGCAGAAGTACGAATTCTTCAGTGTTCCCAGGTGCTCCCCAATAGGCGGCTCCGCCCATTGCCAGCACTGCACCTAGGTAGCCTTGCTGGAAAGGCACCAGAGACCAGACCCGCATGCAGTGACACCAGGTGACACACGCACATGCATATACGGTACGTCAGCTCTTGCTCCTAGCTACTTGGTGTGCAAGCGACCACCCCCATGGAGCTGTGCTCGCCGGAGCGCCACCTGTGGCTGGGTTGGGCCCGAGAGGTGCTGTAAGATGAGTTTATATCACGCTGAGGCCGGTATCTATGTGATTCATAGGGTTGGCCCCTGCTCGATTTGGCACAGCCCGCCGCTGCCCACATATAATTGAAGCGTGACCCATATCGCCCAATGGGCGCTGTATCAGGAAAAGTGGCGGCGGCCTGGTATGTGGGGCTGGGAGACTAGGTCGAAGAAAAAAATGGACAGGACCAGGGCTCTTCTTTACAACAGGTACCAGGTCAGGCCTTCGTTGCCGTACCTACGAGCAGTACACAGGAACAAACTATACTGCAAATAAGCCGTGCACTGTCTGCCTGTACCGGCATCACGCTCGCAACCCAGAACGCATATTAGCACCCTGTAACGGCATGCGACTCGCCCGGACTTTGCCCCACAGTAGCAGTGGTGGCCAACACGAGTGGTTTAACACATGTTCACATGCATTGACACAAGGCACCGCAGGGCAGCCCCACGTCAACATGGGGGAACAATGCAAACACCAGCGTGGCCATGCGCAGCGTCCACCATGTATACCATTGCTCACAAACGTCTGACCATCCATGCCTTTTTTACACCCATCCACCTTGCTCCTCCTGCCGAGCTACCCCAAGGCAGCGCTTGCCCAGGCCGGCGCTCCTTAGGCATACGGTACCGTCAGTCGCCCGCTCTTCGCCGCGTGCCTAGCTGCCTCACAGCGCCACTAGCAATGGAGTCCGCTGCAGTCACCCCTCCCCTCACGCCGGTATCCACATGCCGCTTTTGGTACGCAACACCGCATTGCCTGCGGCCCGGGCCCCTCACAGGTCCTTCAGCGCCTCGCACACCTGCTGGAAAGAGGGCCGCCGCTTGGGCGGCAGCTCCGCGCACCGCTCCGCCAGCGTGCGCAGCGCGGCAGCCACGGACGCCCCGCGCCCCGCCTGCCGCCCCATCCCGTCGGCCGGCTCCTCGTCGCACCGCTCCGCCACGTCCCGCAGCATGAGGCCGAACGCGCGCACCTCCATGGCCTGCCAGAAGGGCTGCTGCTGCGGGTCGTAGCTGTACGACGCGCCTGCATAGGGCAGGGGGTGATTGCGGAGTATGTGCAACACAGGCAAACTCGGTGGCGGAGATAATTGTGAACCTTTGCCCGCATTGGTGTGCAGCAGCCGGCTCATATAACAGGACACTGTGCGCAGCAGAGAGAGGCGCTCCACGCTTGACGAGCCGCATCGCGCTGGATGCCGGCGCTGGTGTCCCGTGCAGGCCCGCAGGAAGCAGGCGCGCGGCCAACAGTGGCATGCAGCGGAGGACACCTGTTCACGGTTTGAGACGACACTGCCACTGTGCCGCCCACCGGGGACGCCACGGCCGTAGTAGGAGTTGCTGCAGCAGCAGGTCGTTTTGCGCTGCACTCCACCACGCGGCGCCCCTGCAGTGATGCACACCTAGCCCTGCCAGCAGGCCCTACAAGCCCGCCCCACCTACCAAAGTCGCACAGGGTGACCGCCTCGTCCTCGTCCATGAGCACCTGCAGCGGCACACAGCCGGCACGCCGCGCAGGGGACGTGTCAGCCCCAGCCGCAAGACACAGTACACGTTGCGTATCAGGCCCAGCTGTGTGGCATGTGCGTACAGGCCCCACGTCCATTCCACCATGTGCACCTCGCGGATGACATGCACACGGTACCGCCGGACATGTCAACCACTACGCCAAGACCAAGTTCCGTTCGGCGACCTGCATGATGGCTTGGATTTAGACTGACCAAACACACGGTACCGCGGTACCCGACGTTGCTTCGGCCCCGGTACCGTGTGCCTTCACGTCTGCGCTAGGCTACCAGCATGTCATGCACGTCAGGCGAATACCCTTCTTGGGTCACGTTGCAACAGCAGCGGCGGCCTTACGTTGTGCGCGTACACGTCGCCGTGGCACACGCCCTGCTGGTGGCAGTAGCGCAGCGCGTCCGCCACGCTGCGCGCCAGGGCCAGCGCGCGGCGGGGGCTGAAGCGCACCTCGTCCGCCCACTTGCAGCGCAGCAGGTGCTGGCTGGTGGGCTTGAGCGCCAGCGGCTTGCCTGCAGCGCACGTGTGGAGGGCAAGGTGAGGCGGTAAGACACGAAAACAGTGCGCGATTCGACGCAAGTCGGCAACGAGTAGACAGACAAGGTTTGCGGATTGACGGAGGTCGATGGTATGAGTCGAGGAATAATCCGTAAGCCAGCCCACCAAAAGACCGGCCAGTAGAAGCGGGCAGGATATGTGCCTCTGCTGTGCGGGCATTTTGGCAGGAGTGGGTTAGGACAACCCGCAACGGTGCAGTGCAGGGCGGGTGCAGTACGGGGCGTGTGGGCTGTGCGCGAGGATGGGGAGTGTGGCTGGCCACCTTGTGCTGCCCAGTGAGTCGCTCCCTGGGGCACTCCAGCTGCAACGGCGGAGCTGAAAGGCAGAGGGGCCGCATTGTACTGCACAATCTGGACACGCATGCGTTTCCGCCCCCTTCTGCCCTCCTGTGCTGCCGTACTTCCGGCTCTTTACTACGGCTGTAATGCATCGTCTGCCCCTTCCCCTCGCACCGGTCTCCAAGCGCAGGACCAGGCCGTGCGGCTCACGGACTCGGGCCAGCACCTGAGGGCGGAGCGGGGTGGGAAGGCCAACAATGCAGGATCTCTTGTGTAACGCATACGTATGGTGCTGGCGACGTAATGGGCACACACAGCAGAACTTCCAGCTGGTTCTCATACGCGTACCCCTTGTGCTCGCCTGCGTGAGGTGGGGGTGCTGCAGCCCAACCGCCAGCGCCACCTCGTCTTCTGTGCGGCCATCCTGCAAAGGCAGGAGACGCGGCAAGGGGAAGACCCGCGGTTTGGTTCATGCAGCTCCTTGCCGCTCGAGCTTGGCAGTATGGCCTGCCGGTGGCCACGGGCCCACCGGTCTGTCAAACAGAACGTTTCCCAGATGCGACATATGGCTGCACACACTCCGCAGCATGTCAGCGACACTCACCGGCGACACATCCGCGCGGAAGAATTTGACCGCCACCAGCTGCCCGCGCCACACGGCTGCGGGACACGTGGCAATGGATGGGGTGGGGGTGTGTGGCAATATAGACGCTCTGGGGCGTACCAGCATTGCTACCTGACCCGACCACCGCTTGCCGTCCCCAGCAGGGCCCAGTACGTGTAGCACCTGTGCACACGCAGCTCCCGCACACGTGTACCCGCAGCACGTGGCACGCAGCCGTGGCACGTGGCACGCAGCCGTGGCACGCAGCCGGCAGCCGTGGCACGCAGCCTGCGAGTCGCACGCTCCGCAACGTGCGCCTCACACCCTTTAACCCCGCATCACGTTCTCCAGCCGCCAACCTACCCCTAAATACCTCCCCCGACGCGCCGTCCCCCAGCTTCTGCCCCAGCTCCAGCTCCTTGGCCTCCACCAGCGGCATGGCGGGGTCCGGCCGCGGCGGCTGCGGGCACACGGGGTTGCCCGCCACGCTGAACCACGCCAGGCGGGGCAGCGCGCCGCCGTCCAGCAGCGGCCGGCCGGGGGGCAGCGCGGCGATGGCGCACACCGCCACGCGCAGCAGCTCCAGGCGGGGCAGGCGCAGCAGGCAGGGGGGCACGGCTCTGAAGGCGTTGAAGGAGGCCTGCAGCTTGACCAGGGAGGTGCAGCGGGACATGCCTGTGGGGGATGGAGGAATTCCAAAAAGTGAACGCTGCGGGCAGGAAGTCAGTTGAAGGAGGTTGGAGGAGAGGGGGTGTTTCAGGGAAGCGGTTGGGGGCGGAAGGAGGTTGGGGCCCGGGGGTGCAGGGTGAGGGCCGGCCACGTGGGCGGCGGGCATGGCTGCGTGCCGAAGCGAGCTCCCCGGAGGTGGTGCGGAGGGCAGGTGCTCATCCTTGTTGCTGCTACACGGGACAGGGATACGGCAGGTACGGGCGGGAGTGGACGGCGCCAGGCCGGCACAGGTGGCCGGCCCCCTTTCCCCCCACCCCACCATCGGGCAGTGTCTCCAGGCGGTTGTCGGTCAGGAAGAGCTCCACCAGGCCTGTCAGCTGGCTGAAGCTGTCAGGCAGCGACACCAGCTGCGGGCACGAGGGAATATGCGTGGGTAAGGGTCAGCTGGAGGCCACGTCAACCGGGAGTCGTAGGGGCCTCGAGGTGACGCGTGCGCTGCATCCTGCACACCGTGACCTCGGCTTAGGTCCTACGTGCCTATGCGCTACCAGTAGGCGGAAGGGTGCTGCTGCCTGCCCCCCTCCACTGGGGTCTGACCTTTGTCGCAGCGCTCTTGCGCCCTCGCCATTGCCGTCACGCTCACTACGGCAATTCCCTCACCACCCCCTAATCCTGCACCTACACCTGTACCTTGTTGCTCTTGAGGCCTATGAGGCGCAGGGCGCGCATGTCCCCGAAGTTGTCCGGCAGCTCCGCCAGCTGGTTGGCCATGAGGTTGAGGGTGGCCAGGGAGGTGAGGCCGCGGCACGCCTCGTGGGGAACTGCGGGCAGGCGACAGGGTTTGGGGAGCGGTGGTGCTGCAAGAAGTCGTACTACGCCGGCAAGAGGACTGCGTTGCAGTTCAAGGTTCCTTGCATAACTGGCTACACTGGCGGATGAGCGCGCTGTCATGGGTGCCAGTGCGCAGGTGGTGCGGCGGAGCTGGGCCAGCGGTAGGGTGAAACCGCTTCGGACTGGTCCAAGCGAGGCTGCTTGCGAGGAAGGGAGGTTCCTAGGCTGGTGCAAGTCGCCGGACGTCAACGGGCGCATGTGCCACACGCCCACACCCGTTGACACGTAGCCAGGCATGACACCGAAAAAAGCGCGGTGCTCCAACGACTGCCCCATCTTACGCTGCCCCAAAACTAGCACAACTGGATTTTGTCCTGTATTACGTTGCCGCTCTGCGGTAAACCCCACGCCACACTACTCACACAACGTGAGCTGGTTGCTGGCCAGGTCCAGCTGCGTCAGGCCGGACAGCTTGCCCAGCTCGGGGGGCAGATCTGCGAGCTGGTTGCGGGCTGCAAGGAGAACCTGCGGGAATCAGCCGGCAGGCACATCAGCACCTGCTCGGGTGCGCCACGCACGTATGAGGGCGCCCGGTGTGCGTGCGTGTGCGGAATCAGCGAGAATTAAAAAATCAGTGCCCAGTGCACGTGTATTGTCATGCCACATGTGGTCCTAGCCGAAGTCTAAGTTTGATATTACCTGCAGCGTTCCGAGCCTGGAAATGCTTGAGGGCAGCTGTGTGAGGTTGCAGCCGGACACGTCCAGGCGCACCAGGTGCAGGACCTGCACCAGCTGCTCCACCGGCACCCCGTTGGGCAGGGATCGCCCTTTAAGGTCCACCGAGGCAGCCATAATAGCTTTAACAGCATCTCCCTCCTGTAGTATGTTGAGAATCAGACTGGGTTAGCGACACAGAGCTGCACGCCGCGACCGTCCTGCCACTGTCCCAACACAACGTGCCTTTGGATGTGCCTGGACGCCAGCCTGGCCTTGCAAGCTATGATCATTCCCTAGTCTTTTGCGAAAGACAAAAGCAATATGGCCATTCGATACCAGGTATACTGCAGCGCCGATGATACCCACTGTCACTGCGCCCCCAAGGGCTACGACAGGCCCTACGCGCATCGTTGTCTGCTAGATTATAAGTTGTCACTGCCTAGCATGTGTAGGGCCAAAGAGGCACGCTGAACATGCACTCAAGAGTGTGTGGGGGCAAGCAGCGGTTGACATCGAAAAATTTGAGCACATATGACATGACAGTCGGCAGCAGTCAGCTGCGAGCGTACACTACCCTATTACAGCATCTACTAATAAATATAAAATACTAAAACTCCTAAGACACTGACAGGTACAGCTGACTGAAATGGCATCCGTCGCGACCACTACTGCAAACTGGAACGCTTAGCCTACTCAGTCTCAACATGGATTTTTGGGACGCGGTTGAAGGCCCCGCCGGCAGCAAGGCTGCGCACGCGCCCCGGCCGTTCCTGCGTCGGGGCGAGGGCGTAGAGCGACGCGTATTTGCGTCCAAGTTCCGCAAACCCAGCAGGCCAGCAGCAACATTAGCAAACGATGGGAAGGTGGGCGAAGAAAGTTGCGCAGGCGATGGGTTGGCGACCCGCCAGGCGTGGGCAAGCAGGCGGTCGACAGCTCAAGACGTGGCTCCGCCATTGGACCAAAGCCAGCCGCAGCACAAGAGCTCTTACGGCGCCTGGGATGCCAAGATACAGGAGCTAGCAGCGGATACTGAGCTTCTGAGCTTGGATGGGCATACAGGTGAGGTTGCTTGAGTGGGATACGTTTGTACGGCACCTGGGGGGCTTCTCTCTGCAGCGGTCCCCAGCGTGCCATCCTGGCGATGTCCATGCCAACGGTCAATGGACATGTGGACCATGTACCCGCCCATAATGATAAGCATGTCCACCTGAGCTATGAAGCCTTGCCCCCATATGCAATACTCGCCTTCAGTGTCATCCTACCTAGCCCGCCTTGCAGGCGACGCACCGGGCGGCGAGCTGCCCGGCAACCCCCTCCTCCGGAGCTCCACGCATGCGGCGTGGGCCCGGCAGCAGGCTGACGAGGTACGTGCACCGGCGCCGCTGGCCGCACAGTGGTAGGCCCTCCAAAGAAGTGCAACATCCATGTGACACCACCAAGCATTGGCTACATATCGGTTGGTCTGAACCTTGGCCCACCTCTCTATGTTGTGCGCCGCCCCCTGAATTTGCTCCTCTCTGCGTCTCAGGAGCTGGAGCTGGAGGAGTTTCGGGCGCTGGAGTCGCAGATCAAGGCGGACGTGGTTGGGCTGGGCGTCGGGGCAGCCAGGGCAGGCGGCGGCAGCGAGCGGCGCCAGCAGCAGCAGCAGCAGCAGGTAAGGGCTAAGGCGTATGGAGGACGTTCGTACGCAGTACTCGCACCACACCAAAACGCTGACAGTTCAGTCCGGCAACAGCCATGCACGGCGTGTTGCGTGTTGACACCTGCGCCACGTCTCCCTGTCAGTACTCGTGTGTGTTGCAAGCTCGTGCGTGTCGGGTCCGCTACTAGTACAACAGCGATAGCCGGCGCTGCGCCACGCATACCAAAGCGTGTTTTGACCGCAGGGCGGCGGCAACGCCTTTGGCACCACCATCCGCGACGCCGCCCCCGCGTCGCGCACGTATGCGGCCAAGCACACGCAGCGGCAGAACCCCCAGCCGGCTCTGCCTCCACTGCCGGGCCGGCAGCTCGGCCGCACTGTCGCCCAGGCCCAGGCTGCTGCTGGCCCCCCATCCGACGACGACGATCCAGCCCTGGATGACAATAACGCCTGGGGCCAGAGCTCCTCGCAGTTCCTAGGGTCGGGAGGCTTCCTCGGGGGCCAGGAGCAGGGCGTGGCGGGTGGCCTTGGCGGCGGCTTTGGGGCGCCTGCAGGGGCCAGGACCCAAGGCGCCGGGCCAGCTTTCGGTGTGTTCAGGCCGTTTGGGGCCGACCCACGGGACGGCGAGGAAGCAGGTCTGGACACGGGGCAGCAGGAGGATTTGGGCGAGGGGCAACGGGCGGGTGGCCCGGGCGCAGCAGGTGGGTTTGCCGCACCTGCTTTTGACGACAGCGACGCGTGGGATGACACGAGCAGCTTCCGGGGCGCCGGGGCGGGCGGGGGTGGGGGCGGGCTTGGCCGCAGGGCGGGTGGAGGCGGCTTTGGGCAGCGGGCCAGGGTGGGCCACGAGCTGCCGAGCCACGACCAGGTACGTTGGCAGGCCGGCACACGTACATGTCCCTATAGAGTGTGCGGCTTAGAGCTCCAGCTACGCCTTCCGCACCTGAAACATTGTCCACTGGCTCACCGGGCTGCAGCCACGTGTTTTGCAGGCCGAGGCGCTGGACGATGGCGGCGAGCAGGACGATGAACGCGGCCCGGACCAGCCCTTCGTACGCGCCTTGTTCAACAAACAGAGGCAGCAGCAGCAGCAGCAGGGCGGCAGGGGCCCCAAGGCGGGCGCCAAGGCCAAGCCGCAGCCGGACGCAGGGCCGTCGGCCGCAGAGCTGGAGCGCATGCAGGTAAGCGCTGGCGACCCGCCGCTCGCCGCTCCCCAGGAGGTCCAGGTGTTGTGCTTCCCCCATCTACAATGGCCCTGCACCTCAGGGTGAAAAATACAAACTGGCTCCGTTCCCGCCGTGCTGTGTTGCCGTGCCATCTTGAAGCCTATCAATTGCTCTTCCTTGACGGCGTGTCGCCATGGACTGCCCCTGCCCCTACCCACAGGCCCTTGACGAGCAGCTAGCCGCCGTAGCTAACGAGCGCGCCAACCTGGTCCGCATGCGCACGGAGCTTGAAAAGGCCGCCAACAGGCTGGAGCAGGAGAGGCAGGCCTGGGAGCGCACGCGGGTGGGTGGATGGGGTGGGCGGGCATACCGTACGCAGGCGGGCAGCTGCAAGTTGACAGCACGGGTCGTGCGACACCATCAACTCACCGTGCGCTCAGCGGCTATGATACGTCTAGTGGCGCCACAACTCCGTCGCAACCTGCGCGGCTGGATGTGTGTACACGCTGCGGTGCAGGCTGAGGAGCAGTCTCGCTGGGATGCGCAGCGCGAGGCGGAGGAGGCCAAGCTGCGGCGCGACAGGCGGGTGCTGGAGAAGCAGGGCAAGGCGCTGCTCAAGCTGCCCAACAAGAAGGAGCGTACAGCCATGGAAGGTAGGCCCAGGACGTGCTCTTGACCTTGAAGTGCCAGTAGCTGTTTGCCTTGAGCTATGCACAGATGCTCGTCCCCCCTCCCCTATGACACACCAGCCTCGTAAGCTATTGCTGAACATGTCGGCCTGACAGCCGCTGCTGTCAGACGTGTCGAATCCCTTTTTGCACCCATAAGCTGTGGGGGGTCTTGCGTAGTGCCCACAAACACGACGCCGGGTGCCCGCGCAGCTGCGGAGGCGGCCCTGGAGGCTGAGCGGCGGGAGGGCCGGGCACGCGAGGCGCGGCACAAGCTGACGGTGGAGCGGCTGCGGAGGCAGCTGCTGGAGCTGCAGGTGGGGGGAAGGGCGTAAACCACGACGCAGCGTGCCCCCTCCTGCCTGCACAGAGTGCACTGTAGCGTTTTATTATCAGTACTTACGCTTGAGCTGATTGCAAATGCATGCTGTGCTTCGTGACAACGGTTCTGTGACATGTGGTATTTGCCCGCATGCGGACATATTGTGCCAACAGGAGAAGAACCACGAGCTGCGTGAGGAGGTCCGGTGGCACGAGGCGCAGCAGCTGGAGCGGGACTGGGACCCGCAGCGGGTCGCTGGGTCGGGGGCCGGCTCGGGGCGCGCCAGGCCGTGCCGGGCTGCCTCCACCCAGACCGACCCGCTGCCGCACCTCCAGCCCCTGGACCCGCCACAGCCGTCCCCTGCAAGCTCCCTAGGAACCCGGGGCCGCGGGGGCGGTCTGGCCGACGGGTCAGGCCCGGCAAGCTCCGGCCGCAGCCTCGGCCCTGGGCCTCTGGCCACACGAAGGTCACAGGGCAGCGTGGGGGCGCCGGCCATGCGGCCCCGCTCCAGCGGTGCTGGCGTGGTGGGCGCACAGCGGACCGGGGCTGGCCGCGTGGGGACGTCGGCAGTGGACGGCCCGGGGGCTGGCGTGCAGGGGCAGCCAGGGCAAGGCAAGGTGTATGTGGAGCGGCCGGGCGGAGGTAGGGGCGGCCGGGCGGCTGTGCAGCCACATGGGCCGTCGGGGGCAACAGCGGGCGCGCGCAGGGGTGGGTATGGTGCACACGGTACGTTCGTGGATGGAGCTGTGTGGGATGGGGAGGAGCCGGATGACGAGCTGTGCGGCGAGACCATGGTTGGGGGGGACGGAGAGTACCATGTCTTGAGGCCAGCAACCGCAGGACGGCAGCAAGGGCGTCGACCGCAGCAGCAACAACAGGGCCGCTTGCGGCTGGGGATGGGACGTGCGCCTGAAGGGTGGGGACCGGTGGCGGATGAGGATTACGGGGAAGAGACCGGGCTGTTTGGAGGGCAGGGCGTGGAGCAAGACAGCCCGGGGTGGACTACGGGGAGGTCTTACGGCGGTGGCGACTTCCAGGACGACGCGGGCAGCGGCACGGGGGAGCTGTCCCCGCAGCACCACAGCAGCTATGCCCAACTGGACGATGCCGAGGTAAGGTGCAGACGACACCCCCGACCAGGTCATCTGTGAAAACGCTTTCTGTCGGCTACAACAATCCAGCGCTACTCCACTAAACCCACTGTGTGCAGTGAAGGTGCACGGCCACGTTCCATGTTGTCATGGTAATCTTACTAGGACCAGCATCGTCTTGCATGTGTTCCCGCCAGGTCCCAACGGACGAGGCCAACGGCCACATGCATGGTGAGGCCCTGGGCAGCGACAGCCTTGCGGAGGCGGCCTGGCAGCAGCACCAGGCCTTCATGGCGCAGATGGGCCGGGAGGGACCCGGGAGATCGGCGGGACCGGGGCTAGGGTCGGACGTCAGACGCACGGCACGGGCAGGGCAGCAGCTGGTGCAGCCAGGTGTCGGCTACCAGGCCCATCCTCCGCCGGCAGAGCCAGATGTGCAGCCGCAGTGCTTCGGGTTGCAAGCCGCGGGGCTGCCGCCTCGGGGCGTGGGGTCGGTGCAGCAAAGGGGCAGCGTGCAGGGTACTAGGTGTACGCGTGGTGCTGGTGCTGGGGGCAGCGCGTTCTTCTCCGGTAGCCACGGGCACGGACAGGGTCCCGGGGCAGCTCACCCGCATGGGCAGCTCAGGCACGAGCAGGAGCAGTGGCATCCGCAGCATGGCATGCCTCCAGCACAAGACAGCGGCCAGCAGCAGCGACCGGATTTGCTATCGGGGGATTCAGGGCTTGAAGGAGTGGGCCAAACTCTTGCGCTGTTGCGGCAGGGCCGGCAGCAACAGCAGCAGTCACACAGCCTCGCATACGCTTCATACCATAACGGGTGTGAGACAGCCGAGCGGGCAGGCTGGGAGTCTCCGGCCGCAGGCGCTGGCCCTACAGCTGGGCGAGGCGGCTGGGCACAGCAGGACACGCGAGGCCCGGGCGCCACTGGGCAGCTGGGGGGCTTGCGTGCTGGCGCCTCTTCCTATGACGCTGGGCCCGGGCTGGGGCATCACGCGGGGTACGTTGCACGTGGCTTCGCGGATGGTGCCGCGGCGGTTGCGCACACCGTGGCCTCCCGTCAGCTGCATGGGGACCAGCCCGGGCCGGCAGGTACGGTCACAGGTCCAGGGAGCCGTGCCCCGGCGTACCCCATGCGGGAGGCCCTGCAGGGCCCGGGACCTGGAAAGGTCCACTTGGAACGTGCTGACGGCCAAACGCACAGCGCTGGGGGTAGCTGGGGTGACGGCGGGGCTGATGTTGCGGGGCCTGGAGCGGGGGATGCGAGGCAGGCGGCTGCGGCTGCCGCTGCGAGTGCGCAGCAGGTGCGGCACGCGGACGGCAAGCTGGAGCGCGTGCATCCAGACGGGCGGAGGGCGGTGCTGTTTCCCAACGGCACGCGAAAGGTGCGTGCATGCCGATGTGATTCGCAAGCTGCAGCCACCTGCCTTATGTGCAGCTCTGACATCTGCGCACGTGAGGACTGCGCCAGTATCGCTCAACTGGTGAGAAGGTTTACACGCATTTCTACGCAACCGAAAATGCATAAACACCCTCCCTCCTGGCACTCCCCCTCTTTCCCCTTTCCCAGGTGGTCCTGCCGGACGGCACCTCCCGCGTGTACTTCACCAACGGCGACATCAAGTGGACCGTGCCCGCCTCCGCCTGCGGCCCCTCTGCCCCCCGGGGTGCGGTGCACTACTACTATGCAGAGGTGGACACGTGGCACTCGACGTACGGCAGCGCTGAGGGCGGCAATGCGGGCACGGATGGAGGGGCAGGAGCGGGGTCTGCAGCCGGCCTGGAGGTGTTCCACTTCCCCAGCGGCCAGACTGAGGCGCACCACCCATCCGGCTTCAAAGAGATCATCTACCCCGATGGCGTCGTACGGGTCGTCATGCCGGACGGGTGAGGCGCCAAGGGAGAAGGTCTATTTGTAGGCCACTTTTCGTTGTGCTCCACGATGTGCAGCCTTGTCGAGGTGCCGTGGACCGCCTTGGCCTAAGCAACAGCGAAACCTGCACTCCCTACTCAACCCACACCGTACACAACACGCACGGTGTCTTGTGTGCCATGCAGGCGCGAGGTGGACGCTGCGTGGCAGGACTTGTCGTGGGCCATTCAGCAGCCGCAGCCGGACGCCGGCGTGGCGGCGGCGGACACCGCACTGCTGGCGGGCGTGTGAGCAGGGGAAGCTGAAGCTGCACAACTGACTCCTGTGTATGGCATCCCCGTCGAACGTGGACCTGTACTTACCGTATTCTGTATGTGGACTAGTGTGTTATGTGGCAAGACAAGCGACATAGACATGAGAGGGTCAGGTGCGGACTTCGCCCAATGCAATCTAGCAGGTGACACTTGGTGACGAGCTGGCCAATGAGAGTTGCAGGGCTCGAAACGCAAGTGCGGGCGGTGGACTTGACATATTTACGGCTTCATCATGTTGAACACGGTGCGCACGAGGACACGGGCAATCTTGGGCATACGATCCCCATCGTTGGGGCAACCTCCAACTGGGCGTGTGGAGTGCTTGTTAGGGCTATTGCATCGTAATCCTTTGTGTAAAACGTGGTGTTGATAAACACCGGGTTAGGTTGGTACGTTGCAGTCACGTGCCGTCAGCTGTGGCGCGTTTACACGGGGGCGCTGCCGTCCTCGGCCTTGCCGCCCTTGGACTTCTTGGGCAGCAGCACGGCGTGGATGTTGGGCAGCACACCGCCGGAAGCGATGGTCACCTCGCCCAGCAGCTTGCCCAGCTCCTCGTCGTTGCGGATGGCCAGCTGGATGTGACGAGGCACGATGCGGTTCTTCTTGTTGTCGCGAGCGGCGTTGCCGGCCAGCTCCAGCA
>VFQN01005920.1_pt1 | contig 14496 bp, 15 predicted proteins | sample 3512371 | NCBI WGS metagenome assembly VFQN01 (sample SAMN10412370, study PRJNA504923) | tailings metagenome | isolation source: Replicate 2 from Balatoc abandoned mine | place: Philippines: Itogon, Benguet | collected 2017-08-28
AAGAAGAACCGGGCGAACCTCAAGGCCAGCGTCGAAAGCCTCGTCCCCACGGCGAAGGCGCTCGCCAAGAACCAGGGCTCGCTGGACGAGATGATCAAGCTCGCGCCGCTGCTCCTGGGGAACCTGAAGGAAGCCTACGACCCCCAGTACAACGTGATCGCGGGTCGCGGCAACGTCAACGAGGTCTCGCTGTGGAGCAAGGACGGCCTCACTGCCAAGACCTCGAGCAAGGCCCCGCCGACGATGCTCGGCGGCGGCGAAGGGACGAGCCGATGAATCGCCGCGCACGCGGATCCGTCGTCGCGCTGCTGGCCTGCCTGGCGCTCCTCGCCAGCGGGTGCAGCCTGGGCAAGGACCTCTACTCCACTCCGCTGCCAGGCGGCGCCGACGTCGGGGACAACCCGCTGGAGATCACCGCCGACTTCGACGACGTCGTTGACCTGGTGCCGCAGAGCAGCGTCAAGGTCGAGAACATCGCGGTCGGCCGCGTCGACTCGATCGAGCTCAACCCGGACGGACGCAGCGCCCGGGCCACGCTGCTCGTGCGCGGCGACGTCGCCCTGCCTCAGGGCACGACCGCCCGGCTCCAGCAGACCTCGCTGCTGGGTGAGAAGTACGTCGCCCTGATCCGGCCCGAGGAGACCGACCCGGGAGCCGGGCTGCTCGACACGGGCGCCAACATCCCGATCGCGGACACCAGCCAGGTGGCCGAGATCGAGCAGGTGCTCGGCGCCCTGTCGCTCGTCGTCAACGGAGGCGGGCTCGCCGAGTTCCGCAACATCTCCCGGGAGCTCCAGCAGGTCTCGGCCGGCCGGCCCGAGGAGATCCGGGCCTTCCTGCGCAACACCGAGGCGTTCGTCAGCAGCCTCGACGAGCGCAAGGGCGACCTCACCGCGGCGCTGGACTCGATGGAGAGGCTCTCCGCGACCCTCGACCGGGACCGCGAGAAGATCGCCACGATGCTCGAAGATCTGAGCCCCGGACTCCAGGTGCTCGCCGGCCAGCGCGGCCAGCTCGTGAAGATGCTGAAGGCCCTCGACAAGCTCGGCGAGGTCAGCATCCGCACCCTGGACGCCTCCCAGGAGGACATGGTCGAGGACATGAAGCTGCTCGAGCCGATCCTGCGTGAGCTCTCCGAGGCGGGTGACGCGCTGCCCAACTCGCTGGAGCTGCTGCTGACCTACCCCTTCCCGGACTCGGTGCTCGACGCGATCAAGGGCGACTACCTCAACGTCTTCGCGACCGCGAACTACACGTCCCTGCCCGACAGCTGCACCGGCATCGGGTGCCCGTGGCCGCAGTACCCCGACACCGAGTCGCTCCCGCCGGTCGACCCCTTCACCGACGGGGGGCCGTCAGCGGCGGGTGCCGGTGTCTCCGTCGAGGGGTCCGCGAAGCAGCAGCCGAAGAAGCAGCAGCCGAAGCAGCAGCCGGCGGCGCCCAGCCTGCTGCCCGCCACCGACTCGGCACTCCCGGGGCTCCCGGCGCCGACGGTGCAGGTGCCCTCGCCCTCGGCGACGCCCTCCGCGAGTCCGTCCGGGACTCCGTCTGGGACTCCGTCCGGCAGTCCTTCTGCACCTCCCTCCGGGACGTCGAGTGCCACCACCGAGCCGTCCCCGACACCGAGCCAGGAGGACTGATGCTCTCCCTCATGACCAAGGGCAAGGTGGTCGTCTTCGTGGTGATCTCGGCGTTCACCATCGCGTTCCTCGCCGTGAACTACGTCGGCCTCGACCGCTACGTCGGCGGCTACCGGATGACAGTCGACCTGCCCGACGCCGGAGGCCTCTTCGAGGGCTCCGAGGTCACCTACCGCGGCGTCCAAGTGGGGCGGGTCGAGTCGCTCTCGGCCGACGCGGACGGGGCCCGCGCCACGCTGCGGATCACCGACGGCGCCCCCGAGATGTCGGCCGACGTCGAGGGCCGGGTCGTCAACCGCTCCGCGATCGGCGAGCAGTACCTCGACCTGCGGGGCGGCTCGCCCGAGGGCGAGCAGTTGGGGGAGGGCTCCAACCTGACGCTCACCGCCGCCGACCTGCCGCCGCCGATCGACGGCCTGCTGCGCAGCAGCCGCGACATGATCGAGTCGGTCCCCTCCGACGCGCTGAACACCGTGATCGACGAGGGGTACGAGTTCACCCGCGGCAACGGCGTATACCTGGCCAGGCTGCTGGAGAGCTCGACCGCGTTCGCCCGTACGGCCGACCAGAACTTCCTCACCACCGTCAGCCTGATCGACAGCTCCGGCACGGTGCTGGCGACCCAGGAGGCCACGGCGTCGAGCTTCCAGAGCTTCAGCAAGGACCTCAACCTGCTGGCGCAGTCGCTGGAGGAGCAGGACGAGGACTGGCGCCGGGTGCTGCGGGCGACGCCGGCGTCAGCCCGGCAGCTCGACCGGCTCTTCAGCACCGTCGGCTACCCGCTGGGCCAGCTGATGAGCAACATGATCTCGACCGCCGAGGTGTTCGGCGTCAACTCCAAGGACGTCAAGGAGACCCTGATCCAGCTGCCCGAGGGCATCTCGATCACCTACGCCGTGATGACCGGCAAGGGCATGCGGTCCGGGATCCAGCTGTCCTTCTTCAACCCGTTGCCGTGTGTCGAGGGGTACGAGGACACCGAGATGCGCGAAGGTACCGACACGAAGCCGGGCAAGCCGTTCAACACCAAGGCCGGCTGCACCGCGCCGATCTCCTCGGGGATCAACGTGCGGGGCCCGCAGGCGGTGCTGGGTGACGGTCCGACCGTGCGCTCGGCCGAGGATCTGGACGACCTGATGGGAGGTACGCCGTGAGCGACGAGCAGCCCGAGCTGCCGGCCGACGAGCCGGGGGTTGACGATCCGGGGGTTGACGAGCCGTCGACCAATGAGTCCGAGGCCGATGGCGGGGCCGATGGGGGGGCCGATGGGCCGGGGGAGGCGTCCTCGGCCCGCAGGCCGCGGGTCGGCCTGGCCGCCTGGCTGCTCCTCGCCGCAGCGGTCGTCGCGGTGGTGGCGGCGTACCTCTTCTGGCGCAGCGCCGACGGCGACCCCGACCTCGAGCGTGCCGCGCTGCGCGACCAGGCCCTGATCGACGGCACCCGCGCGGTCGAGACGATGACCTCGATGGACCACCGGGACGTCGAGGCCGGCATCAAGGCGTGGCAGTCGGTCTCGACCGGCGTCCTGCGCGACCAGTTGATGGCGGTCACCGGCGAGGAGCAGGAGATGCTCGCCGACCAGGGCAAGATCGCCTCCGGCCAGGTGGTCAAGGCCGCGCTCACCGACCTCAACGACCGGACCGCGACGCTCATCGTCGCCGTCGAGGTCACCGTGCGCGCGGACGAGGCCGAGAAGGAGCCGGCCGTGAAGCGCAACCGGTTCTCCGCCGACCTGGTGCTGGTGGACGGGGAGTGGAAGATCGAGAACCTCACACAGGTGGCGGTGAGTCTGTGATGGCACGTGCTGCTTCCGTCCTGCGTCGCATCGCGACCTGGCGCGGCCTGGTCGTCGGCGTCGCCGTCGCGCTGCTCGTGGTGGCCGTCGTCCTGGCCTGGCAGGGCCGCTCGCTGCGGGAGGACTCGGCCCTCGACAACCAGGCCCAGCTGGACCAGGCCAACCAGGAGCGCGTCATCGCAGACGTCTCCCGCGGCCTGACCCAGGTGCTGAGCTACGACTACTCCCAGCCCGACGCCACCCGCGCCTTCGCCGACCAGGTGCTGAAGGGGCAGGCGCGCGAAGAGTACGACAAGCTCTTCGAGGTGCTCCAGGAGCGCGCGTCCGGCCAGAAGCTCACCATGGCCGCCCAGGTGCAGGTCGCCGGCGTCCAGGAGCTCTCCGCCGAGAAGGCGACGCTGCTGGTCTTCGTCGACCAGTCCAGCACGCGGGCGAAGGACGACGAGTCGTCCGTCTCCGCCGCGCAGCTCGCCATCACCGCCGAGCGGGCCGGCGACAGCTGGGTGATCACGGGGTTGGAGCCGCTCTGAGCCATCCCGGGCGACCGGCCGCCTGACAGGATGAGGCCGTGATCGACCTGCGCTCCGACACCCTGACGAAGCCGACCGACCAGATGCGTGCGGCGATGAGCCGCGCGGAGGTCGGCGACGACGTGTACGGCGAGGACCCGACCGCCGCGCGGCTGGAGGAGCGGGTCGCGGAGCTGTTCGGGCACGAGGCGGCGCTCTTCACCCCGACCGGGTCGATGGCCAACGTGCTCGCGGTGCGCTCGCTCGTCGGCGCCGGGCAGGAGGTGCTCTGCGAGGCCAGCGCCCACATCGCCCGGGCGGAGCTCGGCGCGCACGCGGCGTACACCGGCCTGACGATGCGCACCTGGATCCACCCGCGCGGCCAGGTCGACCTGTCGACGATCCGCACGCTCTTCGCGCCTGACATGGGGCCGTTCTTCGTGCCGACGGCGGCGGTCTCGGTCGAGAACACCCACAACTTCGCCGGGGGAGCGGTGCTGCCGCTGCAGGACCTGCGCGACCTGCGCGAGTTCACCACCGGCGTCGGCGCGGGCCTGCACATGGACGGCGCCCGGGTCTGGAACGCCCACGTCGCGACCGGCACGCCGCTCGCGGAGTACGGCGCGGTCGCCGACGTCATGGCGGTCTGCCTCTCCAAGGGCCTCGGCGCGCCGGTCGGCTCGCTCATGGTCGGCAGCGCCGACGCGATCGCCGAGGCGCGCATCTGGCGCAAGCGGATGGGCGGCGGCATGCGCCAGGTGGGCATCCTCGCGGCCGGCGGACTGCACGCGCTCGACCACCACCTCGAGCGGCTCGCCGACGACCACGCCCACGCGCGCCTGCTCGCCGAGGCGTGCGGCGTCGACCCGGAGACCGTCGACACCAACATCGTGGTGGTGCAGCGCTCCGACGCCACGGAGTTCGTGGCCGCCGCGCGGGCGGAGGGCGTCGCCGTCGCGACGGTCGGGCCGACCGCCGTACGCCTCGTCACGCACCTCGACGTCAGCCGCGCCGACGCCGAGCGGGCGGCCGCGGTGCTAGGACGCCTCGCAGGCTGACGGATCCGGCGTCTGCGCCTCGTCGCCGGCCAGGACGACGACCGCGAGGAGGCGGACCTGTCGCACGGTCAGGGCCCGGCGACGAGCAGGAGGTCGCTGATCGCGGTGAAGTTGCGCGAGTCACGTCCGGCGCCGGGGGCGGAGACGGCGACCAGCCGCAGGGTGATGGTGGTGGTCGTGACGTCGACGTCGACCGACTGCACACCGGTGCTGTCCCCGAGCGACTGGTGGACCGCGGTGCCGTCGTCGAAGACCCACTCGACCTGCTCGACGCGGCGGTTGCCGTGGTACCAATCGCGGTCCTCGGCCTGCTTCGCGTAGCCGTTGATCAGGCCCACCGACCGCAGGGCGGACTCCTCGGCGAGGATGATCGCGATCTCCTCGCCGGTGCCGTCGCCGGGCATCCGCCACGCGGTCTCGGGCCTGCCGTCGAGCATGTTCGCGGCGTCGTACCTCACCTGGTTGCCGGCGATGTCGCGCCCGGGCGCCGCGGTCTGGGGCACGGTCACGGAGGCGTCGGCGGTGACGCTGCCCGGGGGGATCTCCGGCCGGGCGGACTCCGAGGGATCGTCGTCGGCGGGGGCGCTCTGCGCGTCGCTCGGTGCCGGCTCCTGGGTCGTCGCCTCCTCGTCGCGGCCCGAGAGCAGGGCGACGCCGAGCACGACGATCAGCACCAGCGCGACGCCGATGGCGGCCCACAGGCCCGACGGCCGGGACCGGTCCGGGTGGTCGCCGGCATCGCGTGCCGGGGGCGCCGGGTCGGCCGGGTCGGTCTCGTCGGCGAAGAGCGGGTAGCGCGCCGGGGGAGGCGGCGTCCAGGTCGGCGCCGGCGGTGCGTCTGGACGTCGGGCGGCCGGCACCCGCGGACGCTCGGCCGTGTCCGTGCGCTCGTCGAAGGGGTCGACGGCCACCCCGGCGGGGTGGCCGTAGTGGATGCAGAAGCGACCGACGCCGAGGTCGTGACCACAGTTGGCGCAGGTGTCCATCGTTCTCCTCGGGCGCCAAGGGTAGACGACGGCCATCTGGTACGACGGCCGGGCGATCCGACGCCGCAGGTCAGACGGCGATGTGGGGGACCTCGGCCTCGACCTTGCGCCGGGGAGCCAACTCGACGGTGAGCATCGCGGTGAGCACGAGGGCGCCGCCGAGGAGCATCCGCTCCGTCAGCGACTCGCCGCCGAGGAGGACGGCGAAGAACGCGGCGAACACCGGCTCCATGCTCATCACGATCGCGGTGCGGGTTGCCGAGAGGTGCGCCTGCGCCCAGGTCTGGCCGAGCAGCGCCAGCGCGGCCGCGAAGACCGCCATGTAGACCACCGAGAGCCAGTCGCGGCCGGTGTCGGGCAGCACGATCCCGCCCGGCGCGCTGGCGATCAGGCAGATCACGGCGACCATCACGACCTGGAGGATCGCCATGCCGAGGGCGTCGCGCGCGTTGGACCAGGCGCCGAGCCCGACGATGTGGAGGGCGTAGACCATCGCGGCGACGAAGGTGATCGCCTCGCCGTACCCGATCGAGAGGCCGTCGAGGGTGAGCACCGCCAGCCCGCCGAAGGCCAGGGCCACCGCAGCCCAGGTCATCCCCGTGATCCGGGTGCGCAGGAGCACGGCGGCGAAGAGCGGCGTCGCGACGACGTACATGCCGGTGATGAAGCCGGACACGCTCGCGGGGGTGTGGGCGAGCCCTGCTGTCTGGAGGATCTGCGCCACGCCGTACAGGCAGCCGAGGACGACGGCGCGGCGACGGGTCGTCGGGGAGAGCCGCAGCACGGCCTTCGGCGCGACGAGGAGCAGCAGCACTGCGGCGATCGAGAAGCGGACGGCGAGGAAGTCCACTGCGGGGACCCGGTCGAGCAGATCGCGGATGAGGAAGAAGGTCGATCCCCAAGACGCAGTGATGCCGAGCAGGACGGCGGTCGCGAGCAGCGCCGTCCGGCGCTCACCCATCGCCGCGCCCGTCTCGGAGCCGCTTGAGCAACGGGATGTCGCGGGTGTCGGCGGTGCGCGAGTCGGGGGTCTCGAGGGTGAACGGCACGCCCTCGGTCGCCGGGTGCGCGAAGAGCTCGCTGAACGCCGCCTCGCCGATGTGCCCTTCGCCGATGCGCTGGTGGCGGTCCTTGAAGGCGCCGCGCACGTCCATCGAGTCGTTGGCGTGGATCAGCCGCAGCCTCCCCGGACCGCCGATCTCGACCACCCGGTCGACGGTCGCCGTGGCGCCGCCGGGCTCGTCGAGCGGCGCGCCGGCGGCGAAGACGTGGCAGGTGTCGAGGCAGATGCCGGCCTTGGGGTGGTGGTCGAGCGCGTCGAGGTACGGCGCCAGGTCCTCGACGCCCGCGCACAGCGAGCGACCCTGGCCCGCGGTCGGCTCGAGGAGGAGCCACGGAGCGGCGTCGTCCTCGATCGCCTCGAGCAGCGGAAGCAGTCCCTCGCGCACCTGCTTCATCGCCTGCGTGTCATCGGTGTCCCCGACGTACGACCCGGTGGCACGACGACGCCCTCGGCGCCGATCTGCGCGGCCCGCTTGAGGTTGTGGGCGACCGACGCGACCGAGTTCTCGTAGGTCGTGACGGTCGGGCTGCCGAGGTTGACCAGGTACGGCGCGTGGATGAAGGTGCGCGTGCCGCGCTCGGCCATCAGGTCGCGGAACGCCGCGTCCTCGGCGGGCTTGCCCTCGGTCAGCGCCCACCCGCGCGGGTTGCCGACGAAGATCTGGAAGGTCTCGCAGCCGACCAGGTCCGCGTTGGCCACGGCGCCGGCGACGAGGCCCTTGCCGACCCGGACGTGGGTACCGATCGGGTTGCGCACCGCGTCAACCTACCGGGTGGCCTGCGGTCAGATCAGTAACAGGGTGATCGTGCTGCCCTTGGGGACCATCGAGCCGCCGTCGGGGTCCTGGGAGAAGACGAACCCGAGGCCCAGTGAGCCCGGGGCGGACTCGGTGGCGACGTTGAAGCCGAGGTCCTCCAGGGTCTGGGTCGCCGCGTCGACGCCCTGACCGCGCACCGACGGGACCTCGATCAGCTCGGGGCCCTTGGAGACGACGTAGGAGACTTCGTCGCCGCTGTAGACCGTGGTGCCGGCCTCCGGAGTCATCGAGATGATGTCGCCCTCGGCGACGTCGTCGGAGAACTCCTCGCTGCTGACGCTGGCCTGCAGACCCTTCGACTCCAGCCAGGCACGGGCGTCGTCGGCGTCCTTGCCGACCCAGTTCTTGAGCGTGACCGGCTTCGGGCCCCTGCTCACCACGAGGTCGACAGGGGCGTCGGGCCGCAGGGTCGTGCCGGCGCCCGGCGAGGTGCGAATGACGGTCCCGGCCGGCGCCGTGTCCGACCACCGCTTGGTGGTGTCGCCGACGCCGAGGTTGGTCGCGCGGAGGGCCTCCTGGGCCGCGGCCTCGGTCTTGCCCGAGAGCTGGGGTACGTCGTACCGCTCCTTGCCGAGCGAGAGCGTCAGCTCGACGGTGCCGCCGTCGAGCACCTGCGCGCCCGGCTCGGGGTCGGTCGAGACGACGCGGCCCTCGGGGACCGTCTCGGAGTACGCCGGCTCGCCCACCTCGGCCGTCAAGCCGGTGGCCTCGAGCTCGCGCTCGGCGCCCTTCTGGGTCATGCCGAGGACGCCCGGCGTCGTGGTGTAGCGACCGTCGAGGAACCACCACGCACCGGTGCCGGCGCCGATCACGAGCAGCAGGGCGAGGATCAGCAGCACCGGACCCTTGCGACGTCGGCGGGGGCCGCCGGTGGGTGCGGCCGGATCGGGCAGGGGCGGGCTCGCGGAGGTCGCCGGGGCTGGCGGCTTGATGGTCGCGAGCGGGGCGGTGACGTCCGAGGCGAACGCCGGCGCCGCCCAAGCGGCGGCCGTGCCGCGGTCGAAGGGCTCCGGCGCGGTGTCGTCGGGCGAGGGCACCTCGGCCGGCTCACTGCGCAACCGCGCCGGCAGCAGGTCGGCGGTCAGCTCGGGATCGTCGAGGACCCCCTCGGCCAGCGCGTGGCTGACCCGGTGGACCTGGTGGAGCAGGACGCCCGCGTCGGCGGGGCGCAACTCGCGATCGCGGGCGGTGGCGCGGGCGACCAGCGCATCGACGTACGCCGGGAGCCCCGGCACGACGCTCGACGGGGCCGGGACGTCCGCGTGGACGTGCTGGTAGGCGACCTGGATCGGCGTCTCGCCCTCGTGGGGCTTGGTGCCGGTCAGCAGCTCGAAGAGGACGACGCCGGCGGCGTACACGTCGGCGCGGGCGTCGGCGCGGCCGCTGACGACGAGCTCGGGCGCGAGGTAGGAGACGGTGCCGATGAGCACGCCGCCCGTGGCGGTGTGCTGCGTGTCGGCGCTGACGGCCTTGGCGAGACCGAAGTCGGCGACCTTGATGCGGCTGCCCCCGGAATCGGACTCCGCGGAGAGGAGGACGTTCTCGGGCTTCACGTCGCGGTGGATCAGGCCGGCGCGGTGGGCCGCGGCGAGCGCGGAGAGGACGGGCTCCATCAGCGCCAGCGCCTTGGCCGGCCCCATCGGCGCCTCCTGACGGATGACGTCGCGCAGGGTGTGGCCGGGGATCAACTCCACCGCGAGGAAGACGGGGCCGTCGTCGTCGCCCTGGTCGTAGACGGCGACCACGTTGGGGTGCGAGAGGCGCGCGGCGGCGCGGGCCTCGCGCACGAACCGGTCGGCGAACTCGTTGTCGTCGCCGAGTCCGGGATGCATCACCTTGACCGCGATCGTGCGGTCGAGACGAAGGTCGGTGGCCTCGTACACACTGGCCATGCCGCCGCGGGCGATGCGGACCCCGATCCGGTAGCGGCCGTCGAGCACGCGCCCGGTCAGGGGGTCGCTCGCGCCGTCGACGCCGCCCTTCCGGGCGGGTCGATCGGCATGCCGGTCTGGCTGCACGGCGACCCTCCTGTGCCGGATGGGGAAGGATCCGGTGGCCCAATCGTACGGACGGCGCGCCTCGGGGGCTCGTTGGCGTGGGGTGGCGGCGTGGCGCGGGTCCGCTCCGTGCGCGTGCCGGCGGGTGGAAGACTGGCCGCATGGAACAGCCGCGACTCGCCGACGCCGACCTCGCCGCCCTCGTCCCGGACTGGCTCGACTGGGCGGCGACTGCCAAGCAGCTCGGCGTCACGGTCGCCAAGGTCCGGACGATGATCCGCGACCACCAGCTCGCGGCCGCCGTACCGACGCCCGGCGCGGGCCAGCAGGTGCCGGCCGACCTCCTCCAAGACGGGCTCCCGGTCAAGGGCCTGCCCGGCCTGCTCACCCTCATGCACGACAACGGCTACGACGACCGCGAGTGCATCGCCTGGCTCTACACCGACGCCGACCTCCCCGGCCGCCCCATCGACGCCCTCCGCGAGAACCGCGGCTCCGAGGTCAAGCGGCGCGCCCAGGCGATGGCGTTCTAGCCCATCGGCCCCAGCCCCGAACTTGCCCGGGGAAGCGGTCGCGACACGCCGAGGCCAGGCGGCGTGTCGCCGCCGCTTCCCCGGGCAAGTCGGCGGGCGGGTCAGACGACGCGCTGGGTGGCGGCGGCGGCGAGCCCGCGGAGCACCGACCGGGCGTGGTCGTCGAGGTCGGCGGCGTCGAGGGCCTGTACGGCGCGGGTGGCGAGGGAGTCGATGACCTGCTCGACCTGGGCGTGCGCGCCGGAGCGGTCGATGATGCCGCGCAGGTCGGCGACGTCGGCGGGGGAGAGAGCGGTGCCGAGGGCGGCGTCGAGGCGCGCGGCCTCGGCCGGCGCGGCGGCGTCGAGCGCGAGGGCGACGAGCACGGTGCGCTTGCCCTCGACGAGGTCGTCGCCCGCGGGCTTGCCGGTCGTCGCCGGGTCGCCGAAGACGCCGAGCAGGTCGTCGCGCAGCTGGAAAGCCTCGCCGAGCGGCAGCCCGAAGCGCGTCAGCACGTCGAGCGTCGCCGGGGTGGCGCCGGCGAGCGCGGCGCCGATGTGGAGCGGCCGCTCGATGGAGTACTTCGCCGACTTGTAGCGCAGCACGGTCATCGCCGCGTCGACGTCGGCCCGCCCGCGCGCCTGCACCGAGACGTCGAGGAACTGTCCCGCGATCACCTCGGTGCGACACCGGTCGAAGACCTCGAGAGCGGGCGCGACCTGGGTCAGCGGCAGGCCGCAGCGGCGCAGCAGCTCATCGGCCCAGCTCAGCAGCAGGTCGCCGAGCAGGATCGCGCCGGCCGCGCCGTACTGCTCGGGGTCGCCGCGCCAGCCGGCCTCGCGGTGCTCGCGCTCGAGAGCCCGGTGGGTGGCCGGACGGCCGCGGCGCGTGTCGGAGGCGTCCATGAGGTCGTCGTGCACGAGCGCGCTCGCGTGCAGCAGTTCGAGCGAGGCGCAGGCACGGACGAGCGCGTCCTCGTCGGCGGGTGCGGGGTCGACGGCCCGGTGGCCCCAGTAGCAGAACGACGCGCGGAAGCGCTTCCCGCCGGCGACCGACGTCCGCGCCTCCTGCACGAGCCGGGCGGCGTCGGGTCCGAGCGGCTCGAGGACCCGGGCCTGCTCGTCGACGAACGAGTCGAGCGCCGACTGGACCTGCCCCCGGAACGCGGTGCCGTCCCACCCGTTCGCGCTCACGCTGCCGAGACTAGTGGTCGGTCACGATGCGAGATGAGGCGGTCCCCGTTCGTAGACTGTTGCGCATGGCGAACCAGGATGGACGAGGCATCGGCGACCTCATCAGGTCCGGCGAGCGGTCGTTCTCGTTCGAGTTCTTCCCGCCCCGCGACGAGGCCGGCGAGGCCCAGCTGTGGCAGGCGATCAGCGAGCTCGAACCCTACCGTCCGACGTTCGTCTCGGTGACGTACGGCGCCGGCGGGTCGACCCGCGACACGACCGTCCGGGTCACCGCGCGGATCGCCGCCGAGACCTCGATGACCGCGATGGCCCACCTCACCTGCGTCGGCCACACCCAGGCGGAGCTCGAGGGCATCCTCGACGCGTACGCCGACGCCGGGATCGCCAACGTCATGGTGCTGCGCGGTGACCCGGCGGAGGGTCCGCGCGCGGCGTGGACCCCCACCGAGGGCGGCTTCACCTACGCCGAGCAGCTGGTGAGCCTCGCGCGCAGGCGCGGTGGCTTCAGCGTCGGCGTCGCCGCGTTCCCCGAAGGCCACCCCTCGGCGGAGTCGCTCGACCACGACGCCGACGTCCTCGTCGCCAAGGCGCGCGCGGGGGCGGAGTTCGCGGTCACCCAGATGTTCTTCCGGGCCGAGGACTACTTCGGTCTCGTGGAGCGGGTCCGCGCCCGGGGCGTCGACCTCCCGATCCTCCCGGGCATCATGCCGATCCTGAACCTCGGCAACATCCGCCGCCAGGGCGAGCTCATCGGCACCGACGTACCCGCCTCCGTGGTCGAGCGGATCATGGCCCACGACGGTGACCCCGTCGCCATGCGCGCGGCCGGGATCGCCCTCGCCGCCGAGCTCTGCGAGGAGCTGCTCGAGGGCGGCGCACCGGGCCTGCACTTCTACACGCTCAACCGCTCCAAGGCGACCCGCGAGATCTTCGCCGCGCTCAACCTCGCCGTCTGACCCGCCTATCCCGCCTATCCCGGCGGCGGGCCGATCTCGGCAGCGACCAGGGCCGCGGACAGGCCGACGTAGGGGAGTCCGGCGCCGGGGGTGGCGTGGGCGCCGGCGGCGTACACCCCGGGGATCGGGGTGCGCGGGCCGAGGCGCTGGCGCACGGTCGCGCGGCCCTGCCACAGCACGCCCATCGGCGAGCCCGACCAGAGCTCGACCTGGTCGCGGGGGCTGCGGTCGACGCGGGCGACGACCTGGGCGCGGACGTCGATCCGGTGGCGGGCAAGCGCGCGCAGCACGTCCTCCGACAGCTTGCCGCGGCCATGCACGGTGAGCGTCCAGTGCCCCTCGGGCGCGGCGCCGCCGGTGCGGACGACGAGCGTCGGGTCGCCGTGCAGCACCAGCTCGTGAGGCAGGTCGAGGGGGTCGCCGTCCAGCCCGACGTGGGTCACGACCGGCGGGATCGCCGGCATCGTGCGGGAGACGTGCGCCGCCAGGGCCGGCAGGCGTCGCGGGTCGACCGCGCACACCACGACGTCGGCGTCGATCTCGCCCGCGCTGGTCGCCACGGCCACCGCCCGGCCGGCGCGCACGACCACGTCGGTCGCCTCGGTGCCGGTCAGCGTCGTCACCCGCCGGGTCGCCAGTCGCGCGGCCAGCGCGTCGCCGAGCCGGGCCATGCCGCCCTCGACGGTCCACGCGCCGAACCGCTGCTCGACGTACGCCGTCACGCCCGCCCACTCCGGCACGTTGCGCAGGTCGTGCCCCTCGGCGACGAACGGGTGCCCGGCCACCAGCCGCAGCCGCTCGTCCTTGAACGTCCTGCGCAGCCGCTTGTGCAGCACCGCCCGGCTTTGGAGCCGGGCGGCGAGGTCGCGCGGCAGGTCGTCGGGGTCCCAGGGGTTCTCGAGGTAGCCGCGGCGCAGCACCTCCCAGTCCTCGGAGTACGACGCGACGTGGTCGACCCACTGCTGCCCGAGACCGCTGCGCAGTTGGTCGAACGCGGCCAGTTGGGCCGCGCGCCCGTGCGGGAGCGCCAGCCGCGAGCCGTCCTCGAAGCGGTGCTCGCGCAGCACCGGCAGCGGCACCAGGTCGAGCTCGCGCTCCAGCGGCCGCCCGGACTTGCGGAACAGGTCGCGGACCACCGCCGGCAGCAGGGTGTACGCCGGGCCGGCGTCCCAGCTGAAGCCCTCCTCGGACACGCGCCCGAGCGCGCCACCGAGCGTCGGCATCCGCTCGACCAGCGTCACGTCGTGGCCGAGCTTGGCGAGCCGCACGGCGGACGCGAGCCCGCCGTACCCGCCGCCGACGACGACCACCCGCGCCACCGCGTCAGCCCTCGGTGTCGATGACTCGGGCGAGCGACTCCTCGTCGCGCCCCACGACGGTGGTGCCGTCCGCGGCGGTGATGACCGGCCGCTGGATCGCCCGCGGATGGGCGGCGAGCGCGGCCAGCCAGTCCCCGCGATGCGCGGCGTCCTTGGGCAGCGCGATGCCCTCCTCGCGGGTCTCCTTCGGCCGGGCCAGGTCCCAGGGCTCCAGGCCCAGCCGCGCCACGACCTCGTCGAGCTCGGCGGCCGTCGGCGGCTCGTCGAGGTAGCGGCGCACGGTGTACTCGATCCCGGCCTCGTCCAGCGCGGCCACGGCGGTGCGGCACTTCGAGCAGGCCGGGTTGAGCCAGATCTCCATCACTCCACCTCGATCTCGGGGGCGCCGGTCATCGCGGCGAGCTCGTCGTACGTCGTGGAGAAGACCGCCGCCGGGTGACCGGCGGCGGCCCAGACGACGTCGTACCGGCGCAGCCAGGTGTCGAGGTAGGTCGGGATCGGCGCCGGGTGGCCGATGGGGGAGACGCCGCCGATCACCTGGCCGGTGTGGTCGCGGACGAACTCCGGCGTGGCGCGCCGGAGCTTCGTCACACCGAGCTCGTCCTCGACCTTGTCGGTGTCGACGCGGTTGGCGCCCGAGGTCAGAATGAT
>VFQN01005921.1_pt1 | contig 14491 bp, 10 predicted proteins | sample 3512371 | NCBI WGS metagenome assembly VFQN01 (sample SAMN10412370, study PRJNA504923) | tailings metagenome | isolation source: Replicate 2 from Balatoc abandoned mine | place: Philippines: Itogon, Benguet | collected 2017-08-28
GAAAGGTGGATGAAAAAGGCGAAGCCCTCCAATGGGCCAATGCCGTATGTCCTAACGGCCAAGTCATCGGGGCTGATGGTTCACACTGGTTTTGTGATAGTAAGCAAGGAGGGATTTTGCATTTTGACGTAAATGGAAAGCCTCTGCCTGAGCCTGTTATGGGGCAAATAGCGGGCGAAAAAATCCACACCCCCAATGATCTTATGCTGGATAGTGGGGGCAATCTGTATTTTACTGACTCTTTGCTTACTGATGGTAAGGTGTTTTTTAAAGGGGCGGATGGGAATGAAAAAGTTGTGCTGCGAGGCATCGACTATGCCAATGGGTTGGCATTATCAAACGATGAACGGTTTTTATACGTAGCGGAGAGTTATCAAAATCGAATCTTGCGGGTAGAACTTGCCGAACCGGGCGTGGCCGCAGCCAAGGCAGAGGTATTTGCTGACTTGCCTACGCATGTGTCGGGCGTGATTAGTCAAAATTTACCCGATGGCCTTGCCATTGACCCCCAAGGCAATCTTTGGGTGGCACATTATGGAATGCAGGCTATTCAGGTTTTAAATTCGCAAGGAGAGTGGTTGTTTAGTATTGATACACAGCTTCCTCTCACTAGCAATCTTTGTTTTATTGAATATCAGCCTGAGCGTCAAGTTCTACTTGTGACGGGAGGCTACGGAGAGCCTGGCCCTGGTGCTGTGATGGTAATTACTGTTTCTCATTCCTTCTGATTTAGTATGAAAAAACTCGCTTTGTTTCTTTTGTTTTTTGCTATGAATTTTCTTCATCAAGTACTTGCTCAGTCTAAAGTAGAATGGGTAAAACTCCCCGATTTACCCGATGTGAAAGGGCGTGCGGGGATGTTTGCGGGGGTAAGTCACAACGCTTTGATTGCCATTGGCGGAGCTAATTTTCCCGAAAAAATGCCTTGGGAAGGAGGCAAAAAACGCTGGTACAGCGATATTTTTGTATTAGAAAAAGGCGGCACTCCCAAGCGCCTCCCTACGCAGCTTGCGGCAGCCTGTGGATATGGGGCTTCGGTTTCGTACCAAAACCAACTGCTGCTATTTGGGGGAAGCAACCAAGACGGGCATCTAACGCAGGCCGAGGCTCTGGAATGGAATGGTACGGATGTGGTTCGTAAGTCGTTGCCTGCACTGCCGTATCCTTTGGCTCAAATGGGTGGTCTAGTGCTAAACGACATGGTGATATTGATAGGTGGAAATCAAACGCCTACCGCCGCACCGCTCAAAACATGTCTGGTGCTTGACCTGCAACAAACTGCAGCAGGTTGGAAAGAAATCTTGTTTCCAGGAGAGGCGCGTATTTTTCCGATGTGTGGTAAAGACCAACAATATGGCTACGTATTTAGCGGCGAAACATCAGGCCTAAATCGGTTGGGACACAAATACCGCGCTATTTTGACCGACGCATATCGTTTTGAATTGAGACGTGAAAATGGTCAGCCCGTGGCGCGGTGGGAGTCTCTTGCTCCTATGCCGCGTGGCGCGTCGGCAGGCGGAGCTACGGTACCTTTACTCAAAGACGGAAGATTCTTTTTTTGGGGTGGGGTAGATGGCATGACGGGAGCATGGCGTACTCCTCCCAAACATCCGGGCATCATCAAGAGTCTCATGGTGTATCATCCTACCGACGACACTTGGGAGTACGTAGGGGAACAAAAAGAATGGCCCTCACGGGTGACGCTGCCCGTAGTAGAGTGGGAGGGAGTTTGGGTATATGTGAGTGGTGAAGTATTGCCAGGGGTACGTACCCCTTCTTTGATGGGCGTTCGCTAAGTGAGTTTTTTATTCTTGGCATTAGAGGCATAGCAGCATTTTTGCCCCAAATGGTTGTTTGGGGCAAGTTATCGTTTTTCGTAATAGCTAAGGGGAAATTTATTGTTTAATCGTTTGTAAAATAGCGACCATTGCTGATAATATTACTAGCCAATGAATTGCAATGTTTACAGTAAGTTTTTTGAGCAACAAAAAAAGGATTCCAAATATAACTCCCCAACTGAAAAACCACCAAAACTGGTCTATGGATTTTAATCCGTGCTGAAAAATAAAGGGAATGGTGGCAATAAAAACACTTAGCCACTTGTTTATTTTATTACTTTCTAAGGCTTTGATGGCAAATCCTCTATATACTATTTCTTCTGCTAAACCTGCGACTAGTCCCATAAGAATGAAAATGAGTCTTGTGGAGGTTGTTTTGGGTGTCAATGAAGATATTAATTTTAATTTTTCTGTATCTATGGGTGAGTTTGATAATAAAAATTCAATAAATACAAGTAAGATTAATGAAAAAAGTAAATATCCTATAATAAGATAAATTGATTGCTTTTTAGAAAGTGTAAAACCAATATCTGACCACTTCCAACCCGACTGTTTTAATATTTTTGAAATAAAATATAGTTGAAGTAAATACCACCCAATAATAATTAACCAAAATGTACTTAAAAAATCAAGCCCAGTGTTTGTGATTAAAGAGCGATTTAAAAGCAATAACGAAATCAGAGTGGATATGACTGGAAAGCCAATAAGTACTGCGATAGTTTTTGAAAAAGGTATGGCTTTGACAATTTCTTTGTTTTGCATCGATTAAAGGATTTAGTGATTTTGATGATGCAAACATAAATATAGCTTTCAAGAGAGGAGTTATCATTTGGTAAGTCTCAAATTTTTTCTGCTCTTATTCTGCTCAAGCTCTGTGGCGTAATGCCAAGGTAAGAGGCTAAATACTTTAAGGGTGTCCTTGCCATCCCTTTTCTACTCCGTAATTGCTCTAGATACCTTTCTTTGGCTGTTTTTGTCAACAGGTCAATTTGCTGCTGTTGTTTGTCAATAAATGCCGCCTCTGCCACAAGCCTAGTAACCTTTTCGCCATGATTGCCACTAAGTAACGTCTGCTGGAAGTTTTGATGCGAAATACGAAAAAGGGTCACATCTTCAAAAAGCCTAACTTCAATAGGAGTAGGTTGCTGTAGGGTAAATGACATATAATCGCACAGGAATTCATTTTCAAAGGCAATATCAATACACACAAAGTTATTTTTATTCCAAATCAAATTTCCTCCACTTCCTTTAAGTAATAGGCTTAAATGTTTTTCTGTTGTATTTGAGGCTTTCAATACACTTTCTTTAGAAAAATGATGCACTTCTCCCAATTTTTCAAAGTTTTCCCAGACCTTAATGTCAAGGCAGACAAAAGGATCAAAAAAATGCTTTAATATTTTTGATATCATTGGCTCTAATGTTTTTTATGAGTACCGTTAAGAATAGAAAACTTAGGCTTATTTGGAAAATAGAATCTTTTACAGGTTAAGTTTCTCTGCCCACTTCAATTCTTTGGGTAGTTCAATATTGGCAAATTCTAGGTGTATTACCCGTCTTTTTTGGTTGTTAGTTGTTCTATTTGAACTGTGAAGTATCAAGGGCTTCATCAACATAATGCCTCCTTGTTGTACACAACAAGTAATTTCAGTTTCAATATTCCAGTTAATTGTTTCGGGTCTATAAATTTTCTTTAAATGTGATTTTGGAATAACTCTTAATGCGCCATTGTTTTCGTCTGTATTGTCGAGGTGAATCCTGATGGTTGTTATATTTTCTAAAATATTTGTTGGGGGTTGAACTGCAAATTGATTTTGTTTTTTCGTCCAAGGGCCGAAGTTGTCGAGCTCTAGTTTTTTATCTACCGAGATAGTCAAGTCTTGATGATAAGAGACATACCAGTTGGAGGCTGCTGGTTTGTCAAAATAGATGCTCTTAACCAAAAAAAAGTTGTCTCCTAAAATATGTCTGATTGCCGTTTTTAACTTATGGTTGAAAATTAGATCAACAGTTTGCGGTAATTCTTTTAAAAATTGTCTGATTGCAAATAAATCATTCGTTTTTCTAAAAGTTTCATTTGACATATCTGCTTGATTGATGATTGTCAAGATGTTTTGTATTTCTTCAAGTGAATAGACGTGGTCAATTACGGCAAAGCCGTTGTCTAAGAGTTCCTGTTTATGTTTGATGAGGTCGTTCACGTTTATGTTACAATGAGACATTTTCTATTCTTTACATTCGGTTTTTTTTAGGGCTTCTTCTGAGTCAAAAGTAAGTATAGCTCCAGGACTAAATATTGTTTTATTGTGTGTTTCTTCCATAGAGCCATAGCCTTCTACGAAATTTTCTCCTTTAGCCAAGAATACCACTTCTCGCACCGATTCGACGCCTTCTGACTCAAAAGTATAATCGGCTCGTAGGGTATCCGCGTGCATTCTACCGCGTAAAGTGCCTATGTTGCGGTCTTTCTCAAACAGTGAATACACCAAGGTTCCGTGTACATCAAGGCCCTGTTGGGTTAGGGTTAGGGTGATGGTATCACCTTGTGCAGTCATAAGGGCATAGCATTGTGTTTGACTTGTAGGTGTTACTGATGCTGCGCTTGTTGAATCTTTTAGGGTAGCTTCGTTAGTGTTGGTTTTGTTGGAATTACAAGCGCTGAATAGAGCTACTGTGAGGAGTATGAGTAAATGGGGAGTTTTCATAAGGTACAAATTTCGTTGGTAAATAAGACTTTTTTTTGTTAAAAATCAATTCTCTTTAGAGGAGTACTTTTTTCCTGCAATGAGACCATAGTCCATTTGGGTCGCAAATTGCATTGACAATGGCGTCAAGCCAGCGGCTTCCATCATGTGGCGATACTCTTTGCGACTATAGGCTCGCCCTTTGGTAACCCAAAACAACTGAGCAGAGTAGTCGGTGACGGCTAAGGGGCCATCTAAGGTATCGTTGAGGAAAGCATCGTGAATCCATAATTCGCCTTCTGGTCGAAGCACCTCCGCAAAACGCCGAGCAAGCGTATAGCAAACATCGGCAGGCCAATCATGAAACACACTAGCCGCCAATATAATGTCGGCAGAAGGTAAAGTATCTTCTAGCATGTCGCCGGGCATGAATCTTACTCGTTCGGACAGTGAAGTCGCCTCAGGATGTTGTTTACAAAAGCTCTCTAATGTCTCTGCTGCTACTGCCAATACCGACGGGCGGTCGAGTAGGGTGGCGGTGGCTTCGGGATTGCGCAGGAGCCATTCGTAAGTGAAGTAGCCCGTGCCACCCGCAACATCCAACAAATGCCCCGAATGACGCGGTAGAAATTCGGCGGCGATAGGCGCCAAGCATTGGGCACGCCCTGCAAGGGCCAGTGTCAAGCGGCGAGCTTCGTTTGGGTTGTCCATGGGCGAAGGAGCTTCGTGGTCTTTGACGTAAGCAATGCCTGCGGTAGAAGCATACTTGGGACCATCGTGTAGCAGACGCTCGGCCGTTTCGATTACGCCGGGGTCATTTTTTTCTAAACCTACGTAATCCATTAGTGTAGGCACGGCGGCACGAGAAAGATGATGTCCTACCTCCGTAAGTTGTAGACGTCCCTCCGTATCATAATTTAACATTTCCATGGCACAAAGTGCTGGAAACAAAACCATAGCGGGGCGTTCGCTGAGGCCCAAGTTTTGGCGCAATTCGTCAGGAGAAAGGGGAGTATCAGCCAAAGTTTCAAAAACATTCAAATGATGAACCGCCGCAATAAGTAAGCGCGAACTATAAACGGCTCTTGCATGGCGAGTAATAGGAGCTAAGTCAGGGGTGAGAGGCATAAGTAAAAGGTGAAATATACTACTAGAATCAAAAAAGGCATTGATTACTATTTTCTTATTGAAAAAAGTTATATTTCCTAAAAATAAGTCTGCTTAAACTTCTGTCTTTTTTATCTTTATTTGGTAGTTTATGAGGTTACTTGCACTTTAGAAATTCAACCTCATCCCTAAATTTAAAGCCCTCTCCAGAAAGGAGAGGGTGGGGTGAGGTTGAACTTTGCAAGTAAAATCATAAAGAGTCCTTTATTTGTGGTAATTGTATTGTAAAAAAGTTTAAACAGTTTTAATGCGTATTTTACTACATCTTTACCTTGAAAAACTCTTTTGTTTGTTATGCGGGTTGTCTTTTTATACTTTTTGTTGCTTTATCATTCAGCCCATGCTCAATATGAACACTTGCTTCATAAAGATTACAAAGAGCGTGGGAGGATGTTTGGCAACTTTTGGGAAACCAAGACTATCAACGATAATTATGATTCTACTAAGTTTTTTGATGAAGTTTTAACCATTCGAAAATTGGCCATTGACCACGATGATGAAGGCTTAGAGATGGATACTTATATGATGGAACTTAGCTTTTTTCTTTATCGAAAAAAATACAGAGATAATTTGGTAGTGGCCAAGTTGGAATTGGATAAGGTTCTACAAATCGCAAGAGAAAAACAACTGCTGACGGAAGCATCGGTCGAAAAGCATTTTGGTCTTTTTTATTTCAGTAGGGTCAAAAACTATGAGCTAGCATTTGAGCATTATCTCAATATGTACGAAATTATCAAAGATAAAAAGCCCACTGAGTTTCCTGATAAGGTCAACTGTATCAATCAGTTGACCTATGCTTATTATCACTTTGCCGAATATGATAAAGTGATTCAGTATGCTCAAACAGCGATTGAACATGAAGAAACCAATCGTTTAGATCACCATTTGTTCTCCAATTATGTTTTTGTTGGTAATTGTTTTCGGTATTTAGGGCAGTTAGATTCAGCGAAGGTATATTATGAAAAAGCCTATCAGAATGTGCTTGGCAAAAAACAAGAGCATGCTATTGGGTTGGCACGGGGCTATTTAGGATACTTGTACTATCTTCAAAATGAATTTGAGAAGGCTGTCCCGCTTCTTAATGCGGGACTTCAAGTGGCCGAAAAATATCCCCTTGCCAACTATCGAGGATTGTGGCCTGAACCCGCATCGGTGGTTCAGTTGGCTGAAAATAGCATTTTGTGCGTGAGTAGTTTGAGTGATTTAGAAATCAAAAAAGGGGATTTAAAGCGAGCAGGGGAGTTGATGCAGAAAGCAAAAAAATACCAACAGGATTCGGGCGAGTTTGTACTTCTAGAAATTTTGTATCCGTCATTGGCTCGTTTGGCTACCGAGCAAGGCCAGCATCGTTTGGCGACTTTATACTTAGATTCTTTGCTGTTTGTCAAAGATAGCCTTCATCGGCAGTTCAATACACGCAAGTTATTGCGTGCTCAGCAGCAGGCTGATTTGAAGCGGCAGCGTGACCAAATAGAAAAGCAGCGTAAAGAAAAAGTACAAGAAAGAAACTTGTATCTGATAGGCGTGGGGATAATTTTAGGGTTGGTGATGTTTGCTTATTTTCGTCAACGAAAATTGTTTTTACGACGCTTAAAAGTAGATCAGCAGCACCTAGTCGAAAAAGAAACACAACTTTTGAATGCCACAGAACAGCTCCGTCAGTTTGCTTCTAATATCTCAGAAAAGTCAAAATTGATAGAAGAACTTCAAAAAAATCCTGATGGATTGTCATCTCAACAAGCCTTATCAAGATTACAACAGAGCACAATTATTACAGATACCGAATGGGAGACTTTCCGTCATTTGTTTGAGCAAGTCCATGAAGGCTATCTACAACGACTCAAAGAAAAATACCCTCAATTAACCCCCGCCGAAGTTAGATTTATTACCCTTACTAAGCTCCAATTGTCAAAAAAAGAAATGACATTTGTGCTGGGGGTTTCGGCCCAAAACATTCGTACGATTTGGTATCGATTGCGAAAAAAGCTCTCCCTTGCTGAAGAAATTACGGCTGAAGAGCTGGCTGAAAGTATCTGATTTCTTCTTAAAGTACTGATTTTGGGTAGTTGTGACGTGTTTGTGACGCCCGTGTAATGCTTTTGTGACAGCTTAAAGTTGCAGAAAAACTGCTTGTACTTCTAGCTTTGCAGCATGGCTAGGTCATCTTTCATTGCGTTCTTGTTCCGTCAAAAAACGTTAGTGCTACTACTCCTACTCGGATTGCTCATTGTTCTTATGATGGGTATTTGGTGGTATTATGATAAACAATTGGAGGCCTTGAAGGATATGCCATAGCCAATGAATCGTAGGCTTATTACTAAACCCTCAACTTATGAAAAAAATACTACTTCTGTTTTTGATATGGACAACTATCAAATCATCGTACGCCCAGATTTTTTACGTAACTCCTTCCGGGGCAGGTTCGAAAGACGGCTCAAGCTGGTCCAATGCCTACGAAGGGAATAAGTTGCAAGACGCCATCAATACGGCGGCGAGTTATGCTTCTTCAAATAGTACAACTTCGCAAGTATGGGTAGCGGCAGGGACGTATTACCCCACAGTGGATGCAGGGGGCAATGCAAACCCTGCTAATGCACGACATAAGACTTTTGTTATGAAAAATAATGTAGGGATTTATGGAGGGTTTCCTTCCACCGGCAATCCAAATATGAGCCAACGTAATTGGAAAACGAATGTTACTTTACTCAGCGGCGAAATTCAACAAGACAATGATATTTCCAATAACGTATACCATGTGTTTTTAAACGATAACAATGGACTTAACAACACGGCTATTATCGACGGAATTACAATCTCATACGGTGCTGCCAACAATACAGGTGCCTTTGGTGAAGAACGTGGCGCTGGTATGTACAACTACCTGTCCTCGCCTCGTATCAGTAATTGTACTTTTTCTTTTAATAAATCTGACTATTTTGGGGGAGGACTTACCACTTCTAATGCTACTCCTGAAATACAAAATTGTATTTTCTTGAGCAACGAATCCGATACAGGAGGAGGTATATGTAGTTTTGGAGATTATGATTATAGTATTATCAATTGCCTATTTATAAGCAATACTGCTAATACTTCGGGAGGGGGAATTTACAACGGAGAAAGCCAACCGTTGATTCTTAATTGTACTCTAGTCAATAATTCGGCGAGGGTTAATGGGAGTGGAGTTCATAATTGGCCCAATTCGTTTCCAACTTTAAAAAATTGTATCTTATGGAATTCGGGTGCTGCGGAGGTCGGAAATACAGGTGGGTCTAGGACAACCTATGTTAATTGCCTCATAAAAGGTTTAAATCCCGGAGGTACCAATCTAAACGGTAACAATTCTAATAATACCCCTTTGTTTGTAGATGCTACTAATAACGATTTTCGTTTGTTGCCTTGTTCGCCAGGTGTCAATCAAGGCGATAATACAGGAGTGCTTGCAAAGGACTTTGACGGTAATGAGCGGGTTTTTGGCGGGACAGTTGATTTAGGCGCATTTGAATTGCAAAGTACTACCTCGCTAGTAATTAGTATTTCTTCTTCTACTAATCCTACTACTTGTGGAGGAAACAATGGAACCATTGAATTGTCTGGACTTTTGGCTAGTGTTGCTTATACTATTAATTATAAAAAAGACGGAAATTCTGTTTCGGCTACTCAGCATACAAGTGATGCAAGTGGCATTATTATACTTTCTGATTTAAGCGCAGGCAATTATACGGATATTGTCGCTACACGGGGGATTTGTGTGAGCAATACCGTTTCAAAGCAACTTTCAGATCCTCCTAAACCTTCTATTACCTTAGGTAGTATTGCCGAAATTTGCCCCGGAGGTACCTCTTTTAGTATTCCTTTTTCAAATCCTCAAAATACTCCTACTTCTTACTCATTATCTGGAACAGGTTTGACCACTGTGACTGGCCAGTCATTGCCAAGTAGCCCTATCACGGTTTCATTAAACGAAGCTGCTGAGACAGGGAGTTATTCATTTTCGCTGACTGTAAAAAACGCCAACAACTGCGTCTCTGCTGAATTGAAAGGTTCGGTTATTGTAAAAGCAGCTCCTACAGTGAATATTGTGTCGTTTACAGACCCTCTGTGTGGAAAAGGCAATGCTATTTTTGAAGTAAATGGCAGCTCAGGAGCAACACTGAATTATACACTAACGGGTCAGGTAGGAACACAAACACTATTGTTGAATGGAAGCAATCAGCATATTTCTGCTTCTGATATTACAGCTAATACTACCTTAACTTTAATTAACGTTATCTCCAACACCACTCCAGCATGTACAACGGCTCTAAGTTCATCGGCTACGGTGGTAGTCAATGTTGTTCCTTCTGTATTTATCCTTAGCAGCAACAATACAGTATGCCAGAGTAATCCCAATGCTAATCCACCTGCGCTAACGCCGATATTGTCAGGCTCAGAAATTGGAGTGACTTATCAGCTTCAGCGAGATGGTACGAATGTGGGTACGGTTATGAATGGTACAGGAAATGTACTAGGTTTTGCGGGACAAAACGTAGTAGGAACTTACACTGTGATTGCGAAAACGACCGTAGGTGGTTGTACGGCCCAAATGAGTGGAGCAGTAAATCCTGCTACATTGATTGTTGGAACGATACCTTCCGTATTTTCAGTGACTGGAGGAGGAAGCTATTGTAAAAATGGAGCAGGGGTAGCGATAGGGCTGAACGGCTCGCAGGTAGGGGTTAACTATCAGCTTCGACGTAGTGGTCTGAATGTAGGTAGTGCAGTAGCTGGGACAGGAAGTGGCATTAGTTTTGGGAATCAGACAGCGGCGGGTAGCTATACAGTGGTGGCGATAGAAGATGTGTCTGGTTGTAGTCGTAATATGAGTGGAGCCAAAACCGTGACTATTAATAATAACTGTAGTGCGAGAGAAAGTATTGCTTCTTGGGAAAAAGAAGATAATGTGGCATCAGAGGATGGCTGGGCGGTGATAGCTCCTAATCCTGTGATTGGAGAAAGCTTTGAATTGCAAATAAAAGGACAATCACATCAAAAGATTAGCTGGGAAATAATGAATCTACAGGGGCAAGTAGTGCAGCAAAATAAATTTGAAACAGAGGCTTATTTACACAAGCAGCTAGTAGAAGTGAGAGGACTAAAAGCAGGTGTTTACGTGTTGCAAGTAATGGCAGAGAATCGTAAAACTACGCTGAAACTAATCAAAACCAATTAAATGCTTACGTAAAACTGGTTAATTGCGGTTATCCGTTAAACCCCAAAAACCATATCCTATCGTTATTCACACCCAAAAAACCTCAGTTTCGTCTGAGGTTTTTTGATATAAGGCGAATCGGCTCTTTTTATTTTTTCAATTGATTCTCAAACAAAAACACGCCATTTTTATTGGCGATGACGATGTCGGGCTTAGTGTTTTTGTTCATGTCTTGCACTACGATATTGAGGCCGGCTCCCGAATCGTTGTCGATGACATGTTCTTTTTAATTAGACGAGATGTGGACTTACTACTAATTAGACTTTGTTTGGTTCTGTATAGGACATCGAGATGAAAAAACTTTTGAGCCATTTTATGAATCAATTCTTATTATACACATGATTATGATAGATATGAATTGCACAAAGACGACACCGATTCGGTAAGGGAAAGAAAACTAATCGAAATGAAACATTGCCGCATCGGTAGCCCGGACTCATTACTCTGACATAGATTAGCAAGATTAAGCAGAGAAACAAAAGCATATACAAGGCCCCTTAAGATGCTCGCTTATACTATTGCTTTAGTCCTATGAGAAAATCATTATTTTTGAATAGTATCATTTGTAAACAACATCAAAAGGAGAGGGTATACTAGTTTTTTGGTGTACATTTCAAAGGCAAGAGACTGTGCTTTAGAAAACAATACCTGTGAGGTTAAAATTAGTGGCATGATAGTAGGGGTTTATCGTAATAGTAAAAAGGAACCTCTTTGTTGATGGGTTTTAGAGGTTGTGCCATCTAGATATTGGAACTGTACTGTATATACATAATATCCCTCTGAGCTGGGACTATTAAGATACTCACCATTCCATCCTTCTTCGGGGTTACTAGTATGATATAACACATTGCCCCAACGAGAAAAAACTGTAAAATAATAGTTTGTGACTAAATGCGGTTGACTAATTATTGGGTAAAAAATATCATTGACTCCATCCTCATTTGGGCTAAATACATCAGGTACAAAAGTGGATAAATTGGAACAATTTTTTAGTCTGACGACGAGTGTGTCTCGGTATTTACAGCCGTTTAAATCTGACTCTAACCAGACTATACCTGCTTGTTCAACCCTAATACTATCTTTTTGGCTAGCATTAAACCATTGAAATGAAACATTGGTAGGTGCGTTAGAAGGGGTAAATAAAGTAGTTTTTTCTCCAAAACAAAGCTCAAAATCATTTCCTACATTGAATTGAAAAGAAGGTTTGCTTGTTACAATCAAAGTGTCTTTTATGTTGCATCCATTGATTTCAAATTGTGCACTATAAACGCCTGCTTGAGTGATAGAGCGCTCGGCAGCATTAAAGCCATCATCCCACACAATCGACCACCCAGTTTGCAAGGGTTTAAAGAGTAAATGTTGTCCTTCACAAAGAGATGTATCTTGTCCCAGTGGATTATTAGGGACGGAGTTCATGACTATTTTGAGAGAATCAGAGAAGGTGCTATCGCAAGAATTATAAGCTTTGACTTGATAGAAACCTTCTTGTGTAACTGAAATACGGGTTGATTGGGTAGCAAATTTGACATTGTTTCTGTACCAATCATATTGAAGAGAATTTTGGGGCATTACTTCTAATGTTACATTAGTCTGTTGGCAATTGTTACTAGGGCTTGAGGAGATAATAGTAGGTTTAGAAAGCGAAAGGTGTGTTATGGCCACTGTTGCAGAGGCTGTGGCACGTAAAGTATCACATTCTTTATTTTGTGCTACTTCGACTACAAACTCACCAGATTGTTTACTGAGAAAAGTAGAGGTAGTCTGGCCAGAAATGATTTTTCCATTTTGGTACCATTTGTAGCTTACAGGATGATCTGTAGTGTTGACCTGCGCTTCTAAGGTATAATAACCACACACATTTTGTGTCTGTTTTATATTTACACTGATAGTTTTGGAGAATAAACTAGGGATGAGATTAGGTAACCCGAAACTTGAGTTTTTGGATAGTCTAATAGAATTTTCTTGGAAATTACATGCTAACCCTTTTTGGTTGGGATTATTGATGGTTGATAAAAATAAAGAACCATCTTGAGCAATATAGATACGACCGTCTGAAGCAATCTGAAGTGCTCCAAAATCATTGTTGATGGAGCTTCCGACCACCGTCAAAGTACTCATTAGGTCAGTAGCATTATTAGCACCTAACTCAATTTGATAAATAAAGGCTTGGGTCTGAGCTTGAGAAAGATACAAAAATTTTCCGTTTGGAGAAAATTCAATTCCATAGGCTCGGTAAAATCGATTGTCGCGGAGGTAAATGGGATTTGATAACTTTCCTGTTTTTTTATCAAAATCAAATAATTCATATGCGTTTTGGTCATTTATGGCTAATGCGATTCGATTGCCTTCTGGTGAGCTTTTCATATAACCGATGGCACTGCGGCTTGCGTATCCGTGGGGTTGCCCTACTGACGAGATGACTGGATTTGCCGCATTAATTCCATTTTCGGTTAATAACCATGCGTTGAATTTATTATTGCCAGCCTCGTGAGCTATTATCCAATAATGTCGGCCATTACAATGAGGGACTGTTGTGAGTTTTTCTACAGCACGTGGTAATAATCTTATATTCTTTCTGACAATTCCCCCTAGACCTGCGTTTGCATTCATGTCTATTTCGCAGTATTGAACTCCGCCGCTTGCACCTTCATAGTCGACCGATATAACGTAGTATGAACTATTTGAAGAGGGTTTCGGAACAATAATACCTGATTGACTAGAGGAGCTGTTTCCGCCTAGGTTGGTGGCGCCAGGTATTCGCTGATGATTTTTGTTCCATATTGTAGACCCATCTGTATACATCAATAAGCGGCCTTCCTCATCGCATATAGTAGCACATCCTTCCCAAGTGTTAAGGGTGTTGTTGCTGATAGGTGTGGGAGGATATGTATTGAAATCTAGCCCTGCATTTCTTCCAAAATACCAAATATTGGATCTCTTTAAAGATTGGGTATAACCAGTATGCATTACTAATAATAGCCAAATCAAAATTAAATGACGTGAAATCATAATACTTTTGTTTGTGTTTATTATTTCCCTTAACATCCTTCTTTTTACATTATCTTCCTGAAGTTGTGTCAAAATTTAGCGAATTATCCATAATCATCCCTCAAAAACTTATCTAAGAGGGTTAAAAATTGTCAAAAGCAAGTTTTGTTCAGGTTCTGAGCTTGGAGTGACTTATTAGCCCAGGTGAAATAGTAGTAATGTAGGTACGGCAATGGAGAGTACAATAGGGAATAGTAGATATACGTATCTTTGGCACACAGATGATTGTAGGTAAGTCGGAGCTATATGCTATAATATAAAAAGTATGGCTTCTCTGAAGATACTTCTAAAAAAGAAGCCCTGCCTCAGAGAAGCGCAAGGTTGGTAGTTAAACAAACGACTTAAGTATAGGGATAATGTAACGAGTTGTCCTATTTTTTCAATTGATTCTCAAACAAAAACACGCCATTTTTATTGGCGATGACAATGTCGGGCTTAGTGTCTTTGTTCATGTCTTGCACTACGATATTGAGGCCGGCTCCCGAATCGTTGTCGATGACATGTTCTTT